>Ga0209013_10002186_pt1 | contig 17818 bp, 13 predicted proteins | sample Cruoilmetagenom2_FD_187291 | JGI IMG/M metagenome (GOLD analysis project Ga0209013, IMG submission 187291) | Oil polluted marine microbial communities from Coal Oil Point, Santa Barbara, California, USA - Sample 2 (SPAdes) (version 2) | ecosystem: Environmental > Aquatic > Marine > Oil seeps ...
ATCGCTCCATTTCTCACGATCATCGGGGTGGGTTCCTGCTTTCTCGGAGGATTGCTGACCGCTGTTCTCTATCCCGATATGAATTTTGCATCGTACAGTTATTTTTTCTGGCGGACGATCTCTCCTATTGACTTTGTGTACGTGATCATTGAGATGACGGTGATCTCGGCGGTGATTGCGGTGATCTGTGCGAGCCAGGGTTATCGGGCACAGGGCGGACCTGTGGGAGTCGGTCTTGCGGTGGGGCGTTCGATGGATCTTGTGATTGGCGTGAGCATGGTTTTGAATCTGGCTTTTTCGTACTTCTTCTGGGGTACGACTGACACGGTGCAGTTGTAGGAGACAAGATGTTGTTTCCTGAGGACACACACGTCGGAGACAGTCTGGTGGATCCTGCGTCCACGCGGGATTTCCCGGAAGGGAGCACTCGCGTGCAAGAAGCATCGCGCAGAAGAAGCGTGGCGCGAGGAGATGTATCTCGCGATGCAGGGCCTGCCTGGAGAGCAGATGGCCGGCATATCGGAAATTGCGACGAAAAGCGGGCGACGAAAGGGAGGAAGATGTCGATGGGGATTTTTGCATTAGAAGGAAAGGATGGGGACTGTGCCGTCCTGCAGAAACCTGCGGTCTTGTGCTGTGGTGTCTCGCAACCTCTTCTTGTCCATCCTTCTCAGAAGGATGGACAAGAGAAGGACAGCGCAGGCACGAACGTCATAGACCAGGGATGTCTGACATGAGCGCCGGTGAAACAACCCAGGTGGCGCAGAGGATTCGTCCTGTGATTGAGACACAGGAGCAAGATGCACTTGCCCAGGAATCCTCAATGTTCGAAACACTTGGCCTGGTTGCCTATGACTTCGTGCGCTTTGTGAGACGTCCTGGTTTCCAATATTGGGAGCATACCTTTGAGGACATCTGGAGACTGCTCCGACTTACTGTGCCGCTTGCCGTTTTTATGTGTTTTTTCATTGGGGGCATTATTTCGATCCACGCGATCAATGCCATCAATGACATTGGAGCGGCAAAAGAGATTTCTGGAATTCTGCTGGCCTCTCTGGCATTGCGCTCAGTTTCCATTCTTATGGTGTTGCTGTCTTTGGCGGCCTCTGCCGGAGCCGGGACGGTGACGGAGTTTGGGGCGATGCGGGTGAACGAAGAAATCGACGCGCTGGAGTCGATCTCGATTGACAGTCATTCCTACCTGATTGGTTGCCGGATGATGGCTGTGCTTATTGTGGCGCCCATTCTGATGGTCTTGGGGACATCCGCCTGCTTTTTGGGGGGATGGGGTGTCGCGATGCTTTTCCCTGATCTGAACCTGGGTGTCTACGGAGACTTTTTCTGGCGCGGCCTCGTCTGGATCGACCTGGTGTACGTGGCGGTTGAAGTGCTCGTGATTGCGTTTGTGGGAATTATGGTGTGCGCGAGCCAGGGTTACCGGGCGAGTGGTGGTCCGGTGGGCGTGGGGCTTGCCGTCGGTCGTGCCATGGACATTGTCATCTGGGTTGGCATGCTCTTGAATCTGTCGTTTTCTTTTTTCTACTGGGGGACGAGCGACACTATCAAGATGTGACTTCAAGAAGGCCTGTGAGGCACTGTGTGCTCGAAGGTCCGTGAGACAGGTATGTGCTCATGGAGTTTTCGATGTACGTATGTACTGGTTATTTGTCGATATTGTGATGCGGCGCAAGTATTTCCTCCGCGGTGAGAGAATATTTTCGCCGCGTTTGTGATTTTCTGGAAGAAACTCCTGCTTGCTGAGTCTGTAAAGAAAACTCCTCATTGCTAATTTTGTAGAGAAACTCCTGGTTTTCCGTGCTGCAGCTGTTATTGATGTCGGTTGTTCGGTCAAAGCAGAAATATGAGTGGAATTGGAAGTAGTCACGGCTGTAGGGGAAGGCGGCTACGAAAATGCCGGGGAACTCATGGGGAGGCTGATATTTCGGAAAGCCTTCTTGGTAATAAGCAGGTAGTCGGGTTTTTTGCGCATTATCGTAAGATTGAGGTTGCCGCCTACCTGGTGTATTGGCAGAGTTTTTTCTTGAAATTTGTGGGTAATGCCTGGTGCTGTCTGTTGTTTCTCGCGTGATTCTTTGCCTGAGGAGATGATTTTTATTGGGAAAGATTTTGCTTACAAATGTGAGCAAGATTCGCGAGAGTATGGATTCTTTTTGGGGAAGAGCTGGGGATTCGGGGAATTTTTTTCTTGATTTCCTAGGCTTTTGTGTTTTGAAAAGGCGAATTCCGAGGGTGGTTTTCTGAAGAGAAACTGAAGGAATGCTTGTTTTTTTCTTTCGACATTCTCGGTAAATGTGACACAAGGTATGCTTTGTCTATAATGCCACATATAAGGTAATTCTATTTTCTGTAGGGCAGAAAATGTGGGTTTCTTTAAGGGGACTGGGCGGGAGAAGGGGAGGTGCTATGCAGTCCACTCTGGATAGTGCAGAATCTGGCACTGAAGTTGTGAGAAGAGTGCCGATCGAGAGCGGGAGCCTCACCGGGATTCAGGTAGAGGACTCGGAATCACTCTTCCAGGTATTGGGGCTTGCCGCGTATGACCTGGGGCAAGTGATACGTCATCCTGGCTTTCAGTACTGGCCGCGAGTCATAAAAGACTCTGTGACTTTGCTCAAGTTTACGGCGCCTTTGGCGGGCTTTATGACCTTTTTCTTGGGCGGAGCTATTTCAATCCACGCCATTACGGCTATTCGTGGGTTAGGGACTGCTCGGGAACTGGCCGGGATCATTCTTTCTTCCTTGGCGCTTCGCTCAGTTTCTCTCATCATGATCTTTATGGCACTTGCCGCCTCGGTTGGGACAGGAACAGTCACTGAATTTGGCGCGATGCGAGTGAGCGATGAGATCGACGCGCTTGAGTCAATCTCGATTAACAGCCATTCGTATTTGGTTGGTACCCGTATGCTGACTGTTCTCCTGGTTACTCCCATCCTCACCATTTTTGGGGTTACCACCAGTTTCATTGGCGGTTGGCTGATCGCTCTTCTCTATCCGAATCTCGACGCCGGAGTGTTCGGTGAATTCTTTTGGCGCGGGATTGTTCCTCTCGACTTTGTCTATGTTGTCATCGAAATGGTCGTGATCGCACTCATAATGGTCATTATTTGCGCGAGTCAGGGATATCGTGCAACTGGCGGATCAGTTGGTGTCGGACTTGCCGTGGGCCGGGCTATGGACCTGGTTATTGGCGTGAGTATGATGCTTAACCTGGTGTTTTCCTACTTTTTCTGGGGCACCACCGACACGGTCAAGTTCTAACGAGACGCTCGTATGCTCTGCTGAGGCAATATTTCCTCTTGTGGGAGCGGAAACGGGTGTTCTAGTCTTCTCTTGTCCTGTGTTTTTCACAGGACATTCAGTGAACATCAAGCAGCATTTCAAAGGGGCGGGAGATGGCCCAAAGAACGTCTCCCGTCCCTTCTCTCGTTCCAGCGGCGTTGTGCGAGCTGCAAAGGCATTCCGCCCGTGCCCGTGCCCGTGCCCGCAGGGGCTTTTCGGGACCCCGGGCTTCCCGAGAAAATGTTTAGACAATCCGGGTTTTGTGTTTTCCCCAATATTTGTCGCGTACCAGACGTTTGTAGAGCTTCCCGGTGGGAAGACGGGGCAGTTCCTCAGCGAAGTCGATCGACCGGGGGCATTTGTAGTGGGCGAGGTGTTCCCGGCAGTACTCCAGTAGTTCTGTGGCAAGCTTTTTGCTGTGCCCCACCCCTTCAATTGTTTCCACCACGGCTTTGACTTCTTCGCCGAAATCTCTATTCGGCACGCCAAAGACGGCCACGTCGGCGACTTTCGGGTGCATCACAAGGATATTTTCTGTTTCTGCCGGGTAGATGTTGACACCGCCTGAGACGATCATGAAGGACTTGCGGTCGGTTAAGTACAAGTAGCCTTCGTTGTCGAGGTAGCCGATGTCCCCAAGTGTGCTCCAGTTTGGGTGCGCGGGGTGCTGCGCGTCTTTGGTTTTCTCTGGGGAGTTGTGATACTCGAAGGGCATCTCGGGGAGTTCAAAGTAGATCGTGCCGATTTCTGTGAGGGGTACTTCTTCGCCCTCTTCATCGCAGATGCGAATGTTTCCCAAGATGGGTTTGCCGACTGTGCCGGGATGTGCGAGCCATTCTTCTGACGTGTTGAATACGAATCCGTTCAGTTCTGTGCCCGCGTAGTATTCGCGTAGGACGGGACCCCACCAATTGATCATCTCTTTCTTCACTTGTACGGGGCATGGCGCGGCCCCATGCACTGCGACTTTGATTGTCGATACGTCGTATTTTTCGCGTGTTTCCGGTGGGAGTTTGAGCATGCGCACGAACATGGTGGGTACCCATAGGCCGTGGTTGCACTGGTAGGTTTCGATGGAACGTAGGGCTGCTTCTGGTTCGAATTTCTGCATGGACACGACTGTGCCACCGACTGCTTGGGCAGAAGTCGAAAAGGCTGTGGGGGCCGAGTGGTAAAAAGGTGCGGATTGCAGTAGTACGACATCTTCCCCGATGGAAAAGAGTTCAGTCAGCAGTTGGGTGGCGAGGTTGTAGCCGTCGGTAATTTTCTTTTCGACATGGGGGCGTTTTATGCCTTTTGGGCGTCCGGTGGTGCCGGAACTGTACAGCATAGTGTCGCCCAGTATTTCCTCTGCAAGTGGTGCAGCCGGGTACTGGCCTGTGGCTTCTTCGTAGTTTTCGAAGCCCTTGGTGATGCCATCCATCATGAGGAGGACTGTGCAGTTTGGTATGTTGCCGATGAGGCCGGCGGCCTGGTCGCGTAATGCGAATGAGGTCACGAGCGCTTTTGACTCACTGTCATGAATGATGTACGCCGCTTCGTCAGTTGTGAGGTACTTGTTGACGGTCGTGAGGTAAAGTCCCGAACGAATAACCGCCCAATAGACATCCCAGTACCGTAGATGGTTTTCCATGAAGAGCGAAACATGGTCACCCGGTCGAAGGCCCTTGTCCCAGAAGAGCTGTGCCAGCTGGTTGGATCCATCGTTCAGTTCCCGATACGTGATGCTTTCACCTGTTTCTGCAATCAGGTGCGCGATCTTGTTCGGTCTTTCTTCTGCATGCACTCCTGGATACACAATTCCCCCCTTTTTCCACATTACAAGTCGTATTCCATGTGAATACACGTGAAAGCGGAATTCTTTATTTGTCCCGCTTTCTAGGATATCGCAGGTTACTTTTCCTCTCCAGACTGTATTGTCCTGGAAAATACTTGCTCTGCAACGTTGAATGGCGGGCCTGCGGGTGTGCCGGGGGGAGAAGTGAGGCCCGCGTGGTAAAGAGGCTCGGGGCAAAAAATGGGGGAAAACAATAGTATTTTTCACCCCGAACCTTGGACTTTTCGCAGGCTCTTTAGACGATCTTGCTACCTTTTTTACCCCAGTACTCGTCGCGTAGCAGGCGCTTGTAGAGCTTGCCGGTGGGGAGGCGGGGAAGTTGTTCCCGAAAGTCGATTGATCTCGGGCATTTATAGTGAGCGATATGCTCGCGGCAGTACGCAAGGAGTTCTTGTGTCAGCTCTTCGCCGCTTTCGATTCCCTCCGCAGGCTGTACGACAGCCTTTACTTCTTCGCCGAAGTCTTTGTTGGGCACACCAAAGACCGCGACGTCGGCAACTTTCGGGTGCATCACAAGCGCGTTTTCGATTTCTACCGGATAGATGTTGACGCCCCCGGAGATAATCATGAAGGACTTGCGGTCGGTTAAGTACAAGTAGCCTTCCTCGTCGAGGCGACCGACATCGCCAAGTGTGCTCCAATTCGCATGCGCGGGGTGTTGGGCGTCTTTTGTCTTCTCTGGAGAGTTGTGATACTCAAACGGCATGTTGGGCAGCTCAAAATAGATGATGCCCGCTTCGCCCGTGGGGAGTTCGTTGCCGTCATCGTCACAGATATGCAGTTTCCCGAGCACGGGTTTGCCGACTGTGCCAGGGTGCTCAAGCCATTCTGGTGAATGCACGAAGACGAAGCCGTTCAGTTCTGTTCCGGCGTAATATTCTGTGAGGACCGGACCCCACCAGTCGATCATTTCTTGTTTTACCTGTACCGGAATTGGTGCTGCCGCGTGTACCGCTATCTGCAAGCTCGACAGATCGTATTTTCTCTGTATTTCCTTGGGAAGTTTGAGCATGCGGATGAACATTGTGGGCACCCACTGGCTGTGTGTGCACTTATACGTCTCGATACAACGCAATGCCTCTTCTGGGTCGAATTTTTCCATCATGATAAGCGTGCCGCCGAGGGCTTGTGTTCCCATAGAGAAGCCAAGCGGCGCGGAGTGATACATAGGAGCAGGTGAGAGGTAATGAGAATTTTCGTCTATGCCGTAGAGGCCACCGAGAAGGAGGGAGACCATAGCGGGGGCGTCTTTGATCTTTGAGCCGCTCAAGGGCCGTCTGATGCCTTTTGGGCGTCCGGTGGTGCCGGAACTGTAGAGCATCGTGTCCCCGAGCAACTCTTCCTCGAGCGGTTCCGCCGGATAGCGGGCAGTGCATTCCTCGTAGCTTTCAAAGCCGTCGAGGACGCCATCCACCATGAGAAGGGTTTTGCAGTTTGGGATTTCGCCGATCAGCCCTTCTGCCTCTTGACGCATGGCGTAGGAGGTGACGAGAACCTGAGACTCACTGTCGTTCACAATGTAGATGGCTTCTTCGGCAGTGAGATGGCTGTTGACTGTGGTGAAATACAGCCCGGAGCGGATCGCTGCCCAGTAGATCTCGGGATAACGAATATTGTTTTCCATGAAGATCGCGGCGTGGTCGCCGGGACGCAGACCCGCGTCCCACATAAGCTGGGCTAGCCTGTTGGACCGGTCGTTCAGCTCTTTATATGTCAGGGTTTCGCCGGTTTTCCCCATGATAAGGGCGGTCTTGTCTGGTGTTGTCGCTGCATGTGCTCCTGGATACACCCTGTTCCCCTCCTGTGTGTTCTTCTTGTCCGCTGCCTGTGTGTGGCAGGCTGCTGCTTTTTTCACCGTGCGATATGGTGTGCAAGGCTGCCAAAAGGTCGGCCGGTTGGGCTGATTGCCCATCTGCCAATCCGATGGTAAAACCGAGTGCTACAATCGTCGCGGCTTGCACACAGCCTGTGTGCAAGCTGTTTTCATTTTTCAGGACAGTGCCCGCAAAATTGCGGGCACTGTCCTGAAATTTTTTCCGTCACGTGATCTTCGCAATACGCAGGATATGGTATTTGTCTCGAGCTGTTGAAAAAAACACTGCCTGTGTCTTTTGTGTCTCCTGGTGTTGCTAGAGCCCTGTGATATTGGCGGTTTGTGAGATTTTCTCAGCAGTTAGGAGGTCGTTCCATAGACGAAATCCTATTTTGCAGGGTTTTTCAGGACTTTTGCAAAGGGCAAAAAATCTGCGTATGGGCGGAGGCGTCTTAGACGATGCGACTTTTTCGCCCGCCCCAATACTCGTCCCGTAGCAGTCGTTTATAGAGTTTTCCAGTGGGATGGCGAGGGAGCTCGTCGCGAAAGTCCACGCTACGGGGACACTTGTAGTGGGCAAGTCGTTCCCGGCAATAGTCGATGATCTCCTGCGCGCATTCCTCACTTGCCTCTGTGCCGGGATACAGTTGTACCACGGCTTTGACTGACTCCCCCCAGTCTTCATCCGGCACCCCAAAGACTGCCACGTCGGCAATTTTTGGGTGCGTGAGAATTGCGGCTTCCGTTTCTGCCGGATAGATGTTTACTCCACCCGAGATAATCATGTCGGCTTTGCGGTCACACAAGTAGAGCCAGCCGTCCTCGAAATACCCGATGTCGCCCACGGTGAAAAGGCCTGCACGCCGGTTTCCCTCTGTTTTCTCGGGGTCTTTGTAGTAGTTGAACTCGCCGACAAATGACGACATATAGATAGTGCCGGGTTCTTTCTCCGGCAGTTCATTCCCCTCTTCATCCTGAATACTAATGTCCACACCTGGCCAGGGTTTTCCGACTGAACCAGGGTGATCAAGCCAATCTTGTGACTTAATCATGGTGCCCCCGCCTTCAGTCGCCCCGTAATACTCATAGAGGACTGGACCCCACCATTCGATAATTCGCCGTTTTACTTCGACGGGACAAGGTGCCGCGCCATGAATAATGCTCTTCAGCGATGAAACATCGTATTTGGCGCGTGTCTCTTCGGGCAGAGAGAGCATGCGATGGAACATGGTCGGCACCATATGGGCCGTCGTGATTTTCTGGGAATCGATAAGCTGCAAGGTCTGCTTGGCGTCCCATTTGTCCATCATGACAAGGGTTTGGCCAAGGTTGAGGCCACCAATGCCAAACAGGATCGGGGCCGAATGGTAAAGGGGCCCGGTCAATAGGTGCATGCCCCCGCCAATTTCCACGTCGAAAAGCGCTCCAAGCAGGGAAGTGAAAGCCGCAGCTTCGTCAGGAGTGTGGTCGCTCAGCGCACGGTGTACGCCCTTTGGCCGCCCTGTTGTGCCCGACGTGTAAAGCATTGTCTGCCCTGCGCTGCGGTTTTCCGGCAGCTCCGTGGACTGGTTTGCTTTGAGTTCTTCAAAGGGAGAACAGCCTGGAACCGCTCCTCCGACAGAGAACACCGATTCCGGGGGCAATCCGGCGTCTTGCACGGCTTTGGCGCAGGCATCGGCATAGCGCGCATGACAGATAAAGGCCTTCGCCTCACAGTCGCCAATAATGTAGGCAATTTCTGGCCCAGTCAGGTGATAGTTGATCGGTATGCCATACACCCCGATCTGGTTCACTGCCATGAGCATTTCGAGGAATTCAATACAGTTCGGCAGTACCCATGCGACCTTGTCGCCCCGACTGAAGCCCTTTGCGCGGAGCCCCCGTGCCACTTGGTTGCAGGATGCCAACAATTCTCCGGCAGGCACTACATCGCCTTCCGGGCTGATTGCCGCAATCCTCTCGGGATCTTCTTGAGCCAGCGCCCAAAAACCTATCGTTGTCATTGTTCCCCCTCTTTTCTCCCTTTTGGAAGGTTTCCTACCTCTCCCAATCGGGATTTTTCGTCTTCTGGCCGATTATCTGCCCCGATAGACCATGCCTACTGATGGTGCTGACCAGCGCGTGCCGCACAGGTTCTCTACCTGTCGGTTCTGCGCCGGTATTCTCCAGCTTTTTTCTGCCTACGACCCTAGGCCCCTTTTTGCCCAATGCCCGTTTGCCCCCTACCAGACAGTGCTTCAAGCTTCGTACGAAAATAGGAGACCGTCAATCAAAACCAGCGGTTTCTGTCTTTAAGCCTATGGCACCTGTTTGTGGCGCGAGCGCGCTATATGGTGTTGTGCGTCGGTTAGGGGTTTGCGGATGGGTCCCGGTCCGGGAACGCGGTCGGGGTCCTGGGGGGGACGGGTTTGCGGACGGGTCTGGGAGTGGTTTCGACCCGGTCTGGGGACGGTTGGGGACTGGTTTGGGGGGACGGGTTTGCGGACGGGTCTGAGGGGACTGGTCTGGGGGATGAGGCCGGCGGCTTAGGGAGCTTGGCAGCGAGTGAGAAAGTCGACGGCGGCAGCGTTGAAGTCCGCGATTTGTTGCAGGTTTACAGGGTGGCCTGCGTCCAGTCCGACAGTTTCGAGACCGGGAATAACCTCTTCGGCATAGACGCGGTCTGCGCGGAAGCCCTCTTCACGTTCCCCCACAACAAGCAGGGTCGGGGCGCTGATCTTTGCGGCACGTTCCCGCACCGAGGAGTCTGGCACTGTGGAGCGCAGGGTGTGGGCAATGCCGCGTGGATTGGCGAGCCGCGCGTCTGCGAGCAGGTCTGTTTTTACCTGGTCGGGAACATGGCGGATCCCTGAGGGAAAGAGCGGGAGGCGTTCGATGACCTCCATGCCCTTTTGTTCGATGATTGCTGCGAGGCCCCCGACTTCTTTTTTGCGGGTGGCTGACCAATCTGCATTGGCAAAGCTGGAATTTGTGTTTGTGATGATCTGGGCGAGTACCCGGTCTGGATGGTTTAGCGCGTACCGTAGCGTGAGCGCTGCCCCAAGTGACTGTCCGATCAAGATGATTTGTTCCGCGCCGAGTTCTGCGCGGATTTCTTGAAAATGCTGCACATAGCTTGTGGGCGTGTAGGCAGTTTCGTTCTCGGGAGAGGGGGATCTCCCATGCCCGAGTAGTTCCACGAGAACTGGCCGGCAACATGTGCCCAAGGCTTCGAGGTTTGGCGTCCACTGTGCTCTTCCCGAGAGCATGCCATGCACGCAGAGGGCGTAGTGCCCTGTCCCCTCCATGACCTCATAGTGCAGCTGTGTCATTGTGGTGTCCTGTCTTTTTGTTGCAAGGAAAGATTGTCACAGGGAGGAGTGCGGGTTTGGTTGTCGTTTTCGTGGCGGTATCTGGGGCGAATCTGTTTGGTGTTGAGGCTAGGCGAGGTTGCACCCTTGCCGCAGCTGGAGTTCCTGCCGCTACAGGGGGATATCCTGCAATATGGTAGATATCTCTGGGATCAGCCTGCTTTTCGTGTCGTGCTTTTTTGCAAGATCCTGCTGAACGCGTTCCCCCTGCACAAGTCTTCGACCCGGTCTGTTCGCCTGCGACGTTTCCCTGTCGGGGAGAGTCACCTTCAATATGACGTTGAGCTTGATCACCCTGTTGATATTTGCGCCGCGTTTGTGTTGTGCTTGCGCCCGCGGCTTTTTTTGTAGTGGGTATGTTCTGCCGGCGCTTGACATGAGCTTGAGGTGCATGACGGCGTACATGACGGCGTGTGTGAGGGCGTGAGTAAGGACGTTGCTGACGAGGTTTTCTTGTGGGGCTTTTTCTCGACGCGTCTTTTTCGCGCGCGATCCACGTTGCAGAGGATGCGAGATGTCGACGACTTGCGTGCACGAATCGGCGTGCAGCGTGAAGAGAAAACCGGGTGAACTCGCTGCTTTTTGCTTCTTGATTTTCTTTTTCTGGAAGTTTTTCTGCCGTGTTATTATAAGGAAATATGGTTTTTTAATATGAAATAGTATGGATTTTTGACTTATCTGGAATATTCTGTATCGCTCTGTTTTTTGTGAGATCGAGTCTTTGACTAGAGGTGCTGTTGTAACGATTTGTCTGGTGTAGTCTTGGAAATCTCGGGTGTGTTGCGGGCCTGATGTATGCAAGGTGACATATGAGTTGGGCTGGGGATATGAGGGTGAGCGAGTAAGAAGAGAAGACAAGCGGAAGAACGTCGATTACGGTTTAAGTGTCCGTGGTATGTGTTTTCTGATTGCGGATCTTTTGTGTGGGCAGTACCGGAGGAGTGGGAGGAAATAGAAATGGGCCAGCGGGGTGTCACTATGTGCACGCGGGTTAGAGTAAATGGCCTGATTTCTGTGGTTGGGGCGCTTGGCGCGACATTGGGGCTTGCCGGGATTTTTGAGGTGAGAACGCCGTTTCCGGATCAGGATTTTCGTGAAGCGCAACGCCAAGAGGACATCAATTCTCAGAACAGGTTTCCGGAAGACTCGAGAATGGAGCGAAGAACCCGGGAGGGAAAACCCAGTTTTGTCGCAGAAGAAGGCGAAAAGAATCTTGCACATGGCAGCATGCTGCAGAGCAGTAATGTGACCGCTGTATTTTGTCTTTCTGAAGTCGGGACAGTGATTGGGACGAATCAGTCGGAAATTCTTCTGGGTACGCCTGGTCCTGATGTCATCATCGGTTTCGCTGGAGACGATGAGATTTATGGTTTAGGTGGGGATGACATTATTTGCGGTGGTGCCGGGAATGATCGTCTTTTGGGTGGTGCCGGGAATGATCGTCTTTTGGGTGGTACCGGAGATGACTTCGTCGATGGGGAAGAAGGCGCCGACGAAATGGCAGGCGGAGACGGACAAGACGTCTTGTATGGCGGCCCTGGGGATGATTTTTCCTTTGGTGGTCGCGGTGATGACTGGCTTTTTGGCGCGTTTGGCAGCGACCTGCTCATGGGCGGCCCTGGTGATGACTGGATCTTTGGTTTTGAGGCCGAATCCTATGATGCTGAGGGGTCTGACCGTCTGATTGGCAATGCCGGAAACGATCATCTTTCCGGGAACGAGGGGAACGACCAGCTTTTGGGCGGAGCAGGAAAAGACGAGTTCTATGGGGGTTCTGGCCGGGATATTTGTGACTGGCAAGACGGCGAGCTCGCGTACGGCTGCGAAGACTCCTTTGTCTCCTGGGATGCACAGATGCCAAGGCTCAATGCAGTGCATTCCCAGCTCAAGTGCGGCGCTCCCACCTGATCCGACCTGATCCGGCCTGGTGTGATCCGGTGTGGTGCGGCCTGGTGTGATCCGGTGTGGTGCGGCCTCGCGCGTGAGGGGGAGCTGTGGGCTGTTAGTGTTTGGGGCAGAGCTTGTGCACAAGTGGGTAGGGATTGACCGCGGCACCTCCCTTGGGATGGTTTTCCCAGTGGACGTGGGGTGGGGTTGTGGCGGCGTTGCCGGTGTGGCCAACGTACGCGATGACCTGGCCTGCTTTCACACGGTCTCCTTTTTTTTTCACGTTTCGAGAATTATGCGCGTAGTAGTAGGTGTTGCCCTTTTTGTCGCGTAGCCAGAGTGTGATGCCGCCCAGGCCTCGATCTGTAGGGCTGTGTTTAAAGATCACGCCGTCTGTGACTGCAAGCAATGGTGTGCCCATTGCGGCAAACATGTCGACTCCTTTGTGTTTGCGCCCGCCGCTGCGGGGGGCATGCCAGGAGTCCACGAACGAGACTTTCCCATCCACCGGGCAGTACATTTTTTGGCCTGGTCTACCGGGTCGTGGGGGAGAGGGTGTCGCGGGGTTTTCCGGTGTGTCGGATGTTTGCCCGGGAGAGATCGGCCAGTAGGCGTATTCTTTTTCGAGTGCCTCGACTTGTTCTGCATAGGCGTCGGCGCCCCCACTGTAGTGCCGCAGCGCTTTGCGAGGATTGTCAGATATCCTGTACCGGCAGAGCAGGATTGCGGCACCAAAAATGTTGTCGATCGGATCATGGATATTGGCGATGGCGTCGTTGTTGCCGTCTGTGCCTGCGCCGAACCAGCCCGAAAGATCGCTCACGACTTTTTTGTCGCCGACTTTCACGGATTTGGCGCCTTTGCTCGGGTCCCATTTCCCATCGTCTTCTTGATGTGCCCAGTTTCGTACTGCTATTTGCATGTTGCCGATATAGGGGTCGTCGTTTTCTTGTCCTGTGCCATGTCGTAGTTCCAGGTAGCCGACTGCTGCGAGCGTGGGCCAGCGGATGCTGCAGCCGGTTTCGTGGTTTCGTGCGAAGATTGCGGCTTCCCGATAGGCAGTGAGGATATGGGGCGGTATTTCGCGGTAGGCCCGTTCGGTTGGGGTGAGTTCCCGCGATGAGGGAAAGGGGATAGACGGCACTGTGCCCGAGGCTGCTGCGTCGGGTGAGACTGTCGCAACGATTGCTGCGAGCAGGATGATGCCGAAAATGCCGAGCAGAGGCATGCCCGCGAGAAGAGTGACGAGCGATACCGCTGTGATCGGGTTTTGCGCGCTGCTTTCATCGTCTGTTTCGGCATCGTTGCCCTCTGTTGCGCCGGTTTCTTGGGGGGAGGTTCCCATGAGTGCCAACGCGAGCAGTAAGAGAAGCACTGCTCCTGCTCCCGCGGGGAGCGCTGCGAGGGTGAGGCCCGTGCCCGAGAGCCCGCTCCCAAAGGCAGCCGGCCTGGCCGGGGTGTCCGGCGACATGCTGCCCAGGGTTTCTGCGGCGTGCCAGACCGTGGAAACCCAGACGGGAAGCCCCGAATACAGACCCGAATACAGAGAAGAAGCCGTGTGAACCAGCATACGGACATCTCTTAGGTCATGCTGCTCACGCGCCAGTCGTCTTGTACCCAACTGACGCGAAGCTGGGATTCCCCTCGCACTGTCTTTTTCCCATTTTTTGGGTCGTGCATGAAGAGCGTCCATGTTGCAACAAGGTCTACTTCTGTGTCGTTGTACACCTCTCCAATGGTGAAATCGTCGACTTGTAAAACATGGGTTTGCTGTTCCACCCCAGGCGGGATTCTACGCAGAAGGAGTTGTTCAAGCAGGCCTGGGGTTGCAAAAGCACGCGCCCTTTCCTGGATAATCTCGGGCGTGTCCCCCGGGAGACGTGTGAGATAGGACTGCAAAAAGAGGGCGGCAATGGCTGTGGTTTGGTCGAAACGCGAGAGCCCCTCTTCTTCACCGGCATTGGCGTCCCCGACGTCGGGCAGCAGGTTTTTTGCTTGTTCTCCGGCGTTTTCGAGAGCTTCCGGCGTGGGAACATCGCCCGGTTTTGTCTTCGAAGAAGGGGCTTGGGGATTTTGTAAGGAGATTTTTTGTGGCTTTTCCAGGAACTGTATGCCCAAAAAACCAGTGAGAAGAAGCGCCGCAACACAGAGAAAGAACATGAGGTGGCGGAACCGGGGGTCTTTGTAGCGCACAGAGAATTTCGGTTTTGCAGTTTTTTCTGATGTTGGAAAGAACGTCTCACACAGGCTTCTTTCTCGGGGTATTTCCTCGCTGTTGTCGTTGTAGGCGTCGTTGTACAGGGTGTTTTCCCACTGGAAAGCTGGTGTGGAGAGGTCTTCCGGGATGTGTTTTTCTCCTGGTGCTGCAGCCGTGTGCACGGTGTCCCGCGCGCTTGGGGTTCTGTGAGAATTTTCGGGTGTTGCCTGGACGTTTTCTGCGTGCTCGACCGGCAGAGTCTCCCGGCCGGTTCTGCTGTCCGGTGTCGTGTCCGGTGTCGTGTCCGGTGTCGTGTCCGGTGTCGTGTCCGGTGTCGTGTCCGGTGTCGCGGGTGCAGGCATGCCGGAGGGGAGGTACCCGAAGTGGTTGTCACCCCATCCGCCGCCCTCTGGTGTGTGCCCACGCGTGTGGTTTTTTCTGAGGTGTGCCGGGTCGGGTCGGGCCGGATCGAGGTGTGTCGGGTCGAGGTGTGCCGGGTCGGGTCGGGCCGGGTCGTCAGGTCGGGTTGTGTCGGGTTGGATCGGGCCATTTCGTGTGGGGGCCGAGGAAAAAGGAAACGGGTCTTCGGGAATAGGGGCGTAAGGCAGGTCTTGCGGGTTTTTTCGGGCAGGCGTGTTGTCTTCGGGCGAGAAGGAAGCGGCTTCTTCCGGCGCAGACTGGAAAGGCAATGACCCGGTCGCGTGGAGGTTTGTGTCGAAGCGCGGGCAGGCCTGGGGGTCTGTGTCGGTGGTGTGGCTGCCGATTTTTTCTTGGGAGTTGTCTGTTCCTGGCAGTGCTGCGCAAAACACCTCATTGTTGGGTCCGGTGTATGTCTCGACTTCTTCGGGAAGAGGGGATGATGACGCGGGGGATGATTTTGATATGTGGCGGGTTTTTTCGGGTGGGCTGTGGCCGGGATGAGGCCGGGAGGGCTTTTCTTGGTTTTTTAAGGGTCTTGGGCCGATTTCTGTGTGGGCAAAGTGGCTGGGATGCAGCGTGGAATCGGTGTCCGTTCCCGGGTGTGTTCCCGGGTTGGTATGTGTGGGGTCGGAGCTCGGTGTGTGCACGGTTTTTTTGGGTCTTGGGCCGATTTCTGTGTGGGCGTCTGTGTGGGCGTCTGTGTGGGCAAGGTAGGTGGGATGCAGCGCGGAACGGGCAGGGCTGATTTGTGTTGCCCTGCGTGTGTGGTGCGCTCCGCCGCGCAGCGAATCGTCGGGTTTGTTCGCCCTTTTCCTGGGTGCGAGTTCTCCCGTTTGCTGTGCAGCCGTTGTCGGGGCTGTCATGCTTCCCTCCTGTTGGGAGTGCGGGACTGCAGCGTTTCCTGCCATGTCGGGCAAAGCTTCAGTCTGTTGTTTTTTTTTGGACATTTATGTTGGGGATAGTTTTTTGGGGGTAGTGCACTTGGCCGGCAGGCCTGCAACACAGGGCTGCGCGCTCGGGGCTTGGATCAACCTGCGGGAATTTTTGGGTTTCGTTTCTCCTGGGGTTTTGGGCGGTTTTCCGGGAGGCTGGTGACGCTGCTCCACTTCGGAAGATGGCTGGGGGCAGGCGTCGGTGCCGGGTTTTCCTGCCGTGGCGACAAGATGTTGCGGACTTTGGCACTGTTCCCGGGTGCTTCGCGTGGGCGTCTTGTTGGTTTTGTGTTGGGTTGCAGGGCGTGTGCGACCTTTTGCCGGCCGTTTGCCGGGTTGCTTTGTGGGCCTTTGACGGTGCGCCTGCTGGTGCGGGCGATGGTGTGACCGGCTTTGTGGCCGGTCCATCCGACGACACGTCCGAGGGCGCGGCCTCCTTGTTGGGCAGCGCGGCCTATGCGCTGGTCGGCAATGTTGATTTTGCCGTTGTCGACATTGGTGAATTTGATGGAGGCCAGGTCGAACAGGGGCTCTCGCCACATCCAAAGGGCGGCATAAAAGGCGAGTTGCACGACGAGCAGCCAGCCCAGGTTTGCAACATGGTGTGTGGCCATGGATTGGAAGACGATCACGACGCTGAGAGCGAGCGTGTAGAGAATGCGCTTGATGAAGGCGTTCAAGAGGAAACTTGCCCATTGCAGGGTTTTGTTGCGCCAGGCCGGGTTGATGCCGAGGAGCAGCGGAATCGGGCTGAAGATGACGAGCAGCATAATGGCGCACTGTGCCACTAAGACCAGGCCACTCACGATGAAGATGGAGAGGCTTCCCAGGACGGAGCTGAAGAGTGACCATGCCGATGTGCTGAGCCGGTGCGAGGGGCGATGCCCCTGATAGGTGTCCCAGGCGATGCCTCTGTCATCGTGCACTTTGTCTTGCAGCCCTTCCATGCGCTCTTTATATGAATGCGTATTAATATCTGCAAGGTCGAAGTTGAGATTGGTGACTTTTGTGGCCGACATCGGATCCAGGACTGATTTTTCCGATAAGTGGCGCACTGTTTGCGCCTGCAAGAGTTCTTCCCCGTATTTTTTCCCTGCCTGATAGCTGCCAAAGACGGCATGCAGCCAAGGTTCGTAAACATATACATACCACCACCTTTCGGCAGCAAGACGCAGCTCTTGTTCGGCTTGTGCGCCCTCGAAAGTGGGCGCGGCAGTTGTGTGGTAGCGGATCGGCGGATCAGAGTTCCGTGCCACGTCAATGTGTGACAAAGTCGTAAGCGTGCTGCCCGCAACCTCGGTGGTCAGCGTGTTTGCGGCATGGATGATGCGATAGGGCGCCGCGAGCCAGAGCGACGCGACCGAGAGGGCAATGACTGTCCAGATCGCCCCTTGGGCCGCGTTGACTGCCCGGCGTTGCCAAAGTCCATGCCAGGCGACCCATACGCCTGCAAGCAGGACCGCCGACATGACCCAGGTGTCAAACAACGCGACGCGTAGGGAATTCAAGGCATACGCCCATATAGCCCCAAATGTGTCCCAAAGGTCAGTGGTGAAGGCAAACGTCATGACCCGCAATGCCATCGCGTTCAACCAGACCGAGAGCTGAAATATCATCTCCGCCACATTGTTGAGCGGGCGTCCCGTGAGGTCTTCCGGTTTCCAAGTCCCGAGTGTGTTCGGAATCTCATAACTGCTCGTCGGGTACATCTCATAGAAGGTCGGAGAGTTGTGTCCTTGCAGATGGATCTCGGGAAAATAGGCGTCAATCCCCTCGTCCCCCACCAAGACCCGCTCATTTGGATACCGGCTATCTGAGGCAGACGTCGGGGGCGAGGTCTGCGATGGTGTTTGGGACGGGGGCTCGGGCGTCGCCTGGGCGCCGGCCGCCTGCGGGAATCCCCAGGCCAACCAAAAGCAAAGCAGCGTGAGAAGCAGCTGGTTCCGCCCCGAATGCAGCTGAAAGCGGCAAGCGGTCACCCCACAAAAATGCCGGAGATGCCTTCTCCTGGGCCGTAGCGTCTTCGGGGGCAGTGTGTTGGGCCGTAGCGTCTTCGGGGGCAGTGTGTTGGGCCGTAGCGTC
>Ga0209013_10002187_pt1 | contig 17815 bp, 15 predicted proteins | sample Cruoilmetagenom2_FD_187291 | JGI IMG/M metagenome (GOLD analysis project Ga0209013, IMG submission 187291) | Oil polluted marine microbial communities from Coal Oil Point, Santa Barbara, California, USA - Sample 2 (SPAdes) (version 2) | ecosystem: Environmental > Aquatic > Marine > Oil seeps ...
TTTAGGTATTCCTGCACCAAATCAGATGCCAGGGATGATTCACCCCAAATGGTATAATCCCCCCAGGAGTATAATTATGTTTGATATCAATCTCGCGACCTTTGTTTCGCGAGCGATTACCTTAATTATCGCATTTACAATTCACGAATTCGCCCATGCCTGGACGGCCAATTATTTTGGCGACAGCACGCCCAGGATCAATGGACGGCTGACCCTAAATCCTTTGGCTCACCTTGACCCGATAGGGTCGCTGATGCTGCTTATGGTTGGTTTTGGATGGGCAAAACCTGTTCCTGTGAATCCTTATACCCTGCGCCAACGTGCTCCATCTGCCCTGATGTGGGTCTCCCTGGCTGGCCCTCTCTCTAATTTTCTACTGGCTTTAATTGCTGCCATCCCTTTTCAACTGGGCTTATTGACAGTTAATGATGTCTTGATGTCTTTTGCATCTGAGTCAAACCTCCTGCCAACAGCAGCGGGTTTTCTGTTTGATTTTATGACCATCAATTTGGTTCTGGCTTTATTCAACCTGATTCCCCTGCCTCCCCTGGATGGGGACAAGATCGCAGAGTTCTTTATGCCGGATAGCTGGAAACGGATCACGGCCAGGATCCGTCCTTATGGGCCGATGATACTGATCCTGTTATTTATGGTTGGCCCTCGCATAGGAGTAGATCTGTTGGGTTGGATCATCAGAGAACCACTTTATTTTCTAATGAATGTGTTGATCGGTATATGAAAAATGGATTAACCTACCGTGTCTGGCAGTTCTGGCAGTCATTTAAACCTGACTTATCACAGAAAGATTTGGACAGGATCAGGCTCTTCCTTTCTCCAGTGGAGATTGTCTTATTCACAAAAATGACGATTCCGGATCAGAACCATTCAATTAGGGTAATGAATTCTATTCTGGATACTGGTAAGAACGAGGAGGACTTGATCAAAGCTGCCCTCCTTCACGATATCGGAAAGGGTTTGCACAAGCTCCGTCGCTGGGAAAGGATTTTTGCAGTATTGGTGGGTGGGTTTTCCCCTGAACTAGCTCTCACTTGGGGGAAGGGGGAACCAGTAGGTTTCAGACGTCCCCTGGTTATCATTCATCAGCACCCTGATTGGGGTGCAGAATTGGCCGCGGGAGCTGGATGCAGTGAAGATTTGATATGGTTGATTCAGAACCATGAAAACTATCATCCCCCTGCATCAACTTCCCAAAGAAAATCGGAATTATTAAACATACTTCAAACAGCTGATAATCAAAACTAGGAAAAGAATATGAAAATTCAATTGACAATCATTGGTTTGGGACAGATCGGCGCTTCTACTGGATTGGCACTGTCGAAACACAAAGAATCAATCCTCCGGGTCGGGCATGACAAGTCCCGGGATGCTGTTAATCTTGCAAAAAAAACTGAAGCAGTAGACAAAACTGCCCTGACATTATCTGGTGCGGTGAAAGAGGCTGATATTGTTTTATTGGCTTTGCCGCTCCAAGAAATACATGATGTACTGAAACATATTTGCCAGGATTTGAAGGACGATACCCTGGTGATTGACACCTCTCCAATAAAAAAACCGGTTTTGGAGTGGATCAAGGAATTTCTCCCGGAAACTTGTCATTATGTGGGTTTCACACCGGTGATAAAAGCGGAATACATGGATGAATGTGGTTTCGGTCCTGAAGTTGCTCATGAAGATCTGTTCAGAGATAATCTGATTGGCTTGATTACTGATCATACAGCCAACACCAGAGCGATCAATTTGGCTACTAACCTGGCTCACCTTCTAGGGGCGTCTCCTTATTTCGGGGATGCGGGAGAAATGGATGGATTGATGTCCATGGTCCATTTGATGCCCCAGGTTTTGGCTGCGGCCATGTTAAAGACCAGCCTGGATGCATCTGGCTGGCGGGAAGCCCGCAAAGTAGCCGGTAAACCTTATTATCAGCTGATAAATCCATTTGGGCAGGATGAGATGCCTGGTGCATTGGCTTCCTCTCTGTCAAATAACCAGGAAAATGCAACTCGCTTGATCAATGATCTAATCCGAGCCCTTGTTGAAATCAGGGATTTGTCCGATCAAACCGGTCAGGGAGAGCTGGAAGAATCATTCAAGAAACTGCAGCAAGGCCGAGATCTGTGGTTTGCTGATCGTGAAGAAGGTAATTGGATCGATAAACCTAAGATCGAAACCCCGCAAGGAGGGGTCCTGTCCCGGTTACTTGGATTTAGAGGTCCAAAGCCATCAAGAGAGGATGTGTGAGCGAAAAACCAGCCGGGTTTTTCTGTTATATGGTGGAATGCGTGGATGGATCTTTATACACAGGTTGGACCACTGATCCTGAAAGGCGAATAAAGGAACATAATGCCGGTAGAGGGGCACTTTATACACGCTGGCGACGACCTGTTTTGTTGAGATATTTGGAGGAAACGGCCAACCGTTCTGCTGCTCAACGTCGCGAAAATGAGATTAAAAAGCTTACCCGTCAAAAGAAATTGGACCTTGTAAAGGCTTATGATGTTCAGGAATGAGTACCTGAAGTTCTAAACACGAAAGGAACACTTATGGCTAATTCACTGGATTGGATCAAAACCGAACTGGAGTCATTAAGAGAAGCTGGTTTATACAACCAGATACGCACACTGGAATCCCCCCAGGGCGCCTGGTTGGTGGTGGATGGAAAAAAAGTCCTAAACTTTTGCGCCAATAACTATCTTGGGCTGGCAAATCATCCCCGCATAGTAAAAGCCGCCATAGAAGCGGCTGAAAAATATGGTGTTGGACCTGGCGCTGTGCGCACAATCGCCGGCACTCTTGATCTGCACCTTGAACTTGAAAAGAAACTTGCAAAGTTTAAACGGGTTGAAAAGGCTATTACATTCCAGTCAGGTTTCAGCGCTAATCTGGCTACAATTCCCGCCCTGGTTGGGAAAGAAGATGTGATCTTTTCCGATCGATTGAACCATGCCAGTATTATCGATGGCTGCCGCTTGGCAAAATCAAAGATCATACCCTATGATCATTGTTCTCCTGCATCGCTCAAAGATATGCTGGATCAGCATCGCGGCGAGTATAGGAGGGCGTTGGTAGTGACTGATGGTGTATTCAGTATGGACGGCGATGTAGCACCGCTGGATGAGATCTATGAAGTGACCCGTGGTTATGATGTGATCTTAATGGTGGATGATGCCCACGGAGAAGGTGTTCTCGGTGAGGGCGGCAGGGGCATCGTGGATCACTTTAAACTGCATGGCAAGGTAGAAGTAGAAGTAGGGACCCTATCCAAGGCATTTGGTGTGGTTGGCGGTGTAGTTGCTGGCGATCCCCTTGTGGTGGAATGGCTTTACCAGCGAGGCCGGCCTTTCTTATTCTCTTCAGCCATGACGCTTCCGGACGTAGCAGCTTGCATTGAAGCAGTTAATATTCTGGAAAGTTCCACTGAGCTGGTTGATAAATTATGGAAAAATGCGGACTATTTCAAGGCTGAGATGAAAAACCTGGGGTTTGATACAGGTGTCAGCACCACTCCTATTACCCCGGTTATGTTGGGGGAAGCGCCCCTGGCGCAGGAATTCAGTAAAAAACTCTTCGAAGAAGGAGTCTTTGCGATGTCGATTGGTTTCCCGACCGTGCCTCGCGGGTTGGCCCGCATCCGTGTCATGAACTCAGCGGCCCATTCCAGGGATGATCTGGACCAGGCTCTAGGTATATTTAAGAAGGTTGGAAAAGATTTGAAAGTTATTTAGATATTGGAAGGAATTCAATTGACCTCAGAAGCCAGTCCAGTCGGACTGGCTTTTTTTATTGCGGAGTATTTATTTATCATGTATGATTATTAAAGTTCCCTTACCGGTGTAACTTTTTCGGTTTCCCATTCGTTAGTTAATTAAATTCACTTAGTCTTGGAGGATATTATGTCCAGAAAGGTCATATTCTTCTTATTTCTCTTGTTAACAGCGTTAGCTTTAACCTCTTGTGCCGTTACCTGCGATCCAGGATCCCTGGTGCAGCCGGACCTGGTCTCGCCAGATTGGAGGGAGGTGGTGGACGGGAGTTCAGCAGTCCTGGAATGGTCCTATCCTGATACCTGCGAGCCTGAAGATTTTGAGATCATTCTTTCCAAGGACCGTGAATATGCAGTGATCGAACACACCGAGCTGGTGCCAGGAGATTCCACTACCTGGACGGCACCTACTCTGGATATTGCTGAAGAGTATTGGTGGCGGGTACGGGCCAAGGTGGATTCCAGCTTTGGTGGATATTCTGGCGAACGCCGCTCCTTTTTCACTTTGCCGTACTGCACTGCTGCCGACCTGGTGAGACCATCCCCGGTTTCACCGATTTGGGGAGGAATTTATGACAATGCTTATGATTCCCTCGAATGGGAATGGCCGCTGACCACCTGTATTCCAGAAAGCTACCGGGTAGAAGTTTCCATGGATTCCCTTTTTATCGATACTACATTCAACGGGGGAACTGGCACACCCGGTACACGCTGGGGCTTAGGTTCTACTCCACCAGATGCAACCCAGTTCTGGTGGCGAGTATCGGCTTTTGCTGATGGGGCGTATGGTCCCCATTCTATCGCCTATTCATTTTTCACTCCACCGGTTTGTTCGGGCGCCTCTTTGATCCAGGCGGTTCCACTCACTCCACTTAATAATGAGTTCGTTCCAGCCGGTAACCCGGAATTCACCTGGTCTTATCCTGATCCAAGCTGCGTCCCGGAAGGATACCATATGCGGGTCTATAAACCTTGGGATTGGGATTATACAGTTATGGAAGTGGATAGTCCTGATGCATTCTCATTATCATTCCAGGCGGGAGTTCCCGTGCCCGATTGTGATCGTTATGGTTGGCAAATAACCATGTACTCCGAAGGGATAGAGGGTCCGTTAAATATCGGACAGGGTTTTGTTGTGGACGGCGGAAGCTGTGATTGCGCTCTTAGCGCCATTCCGATTCCAGTCCTGGACCGACCAACTCCTTATGAAATCTTGCCTGATACCAATGCCCATATAAACTGGCATGCACCCGGAGGATGTTTTCCGGAGGGAGCGTCCTTTAAAATTTCCCCGGACCCTGATTTTACAGATACCAGCAGGGATATGATGCTTACCGGTCCATTTCCTAATACTTTTGATCCTCCTGATTTAGAGCCTGCAACTCAATATTGGTGGAAGGTCGCCTATTTTGAAGATGATGCTGGAACTCCTGTGCTTGGGGCTTACAGTGACCGCAGTAGTTTCTTCACAGGTCCTGAATGCGGATCGATCGCAGAGGTCGGGGAGCCAATCCTAATCGAACCAGCGGATGGTTCAGTTGTTGATACCACAGTTCCAAAAATGCAGTATCTTCCTGGAGCGAGCTGTCTTCCGGATGAATATATGGTCAACCTGCATATGGTTCCGGATCTTAGCGATCCAAATTTGATGGGTCATACTGCCATCCCCGCGACATCCGTTTCGCCAGCCACACCTCTGATCAACTGTGAGGAATATTTTTGGATGGTCACGGCTGTTCAGGATGGAGTAGAAGGACCTCATTCAACGATTAATAGTTTCTTTGTGAATGAAGGTGGTTTATGTCCATCCCCTGGAACCCCTGGCACTGCCAAAAGAAATTTCTTCTGCCGCAAGGGAACCTTTGAAGTGTTCGATCCGCTTTGGACGGTTGAGAATGGTCATCGTGTATCGGCGATTGCCCGCAACCCCCAGACGACTTACGTATTGCTCAATATTCTGGATCAGAACACCAATGAGCCCTTTGAACATGAGATCCATTGCTGGGCTTACCTGGGTAATATCATCCCGGGCTGGCCGGAGACACCGGAAGGAGTTGAGTTTGACTTCGGGGATTTGCCAGCGATGAATCCTCCTGATCCTCCTGAAGAAAAGCCTGAACCAGCCCCGGAGCCTGTTTGTCAGATCAACCTGGGTGATGAGGAATGCAAAAAAGCAGGCGGATCATACGACCCAAAGGCAAATGAATGTCACTGTCCCTAATAACAGGTGAAAGTAACTAATGATAAAAAGCCAGCCTTTCGGCTGGCTTTTTGTTGCGTGGCGATTATTTTTCAAGTATGATTAAATCACCTCCTATTACCGGTGTAACTTTTTCGGTTTTCCATACGTTTGTTAATTAAATGAACTCATCTTTGGAGGAAGACATGTCAAAAAGACTCGCATTTGCCCTGGTATTAATGGCTTTGGCTCTGTTCGGCTTAAGCGCCTGCACCCCGTGTGATATGGTTGCGCCCGGCCTGGTCTCACCGGATTGGCGGGAAATCTTGGATCCCAACTCAGCGGTTCTGGATTGGAACTATACCGATTCCTGCACGCCGGATAACTTTGAGATCCTTCTCTCCAAATACTCCGATTTTTCTATAATAGCGCATACAGGGACAGTGGCAGGCAGTACAACCACCTGGACAGCACCAACCCTGGATGACGCAGAAGAATATTTTTGGGCGGTGAGAGCGAAGGATGAAGGTGTATACGGCCCTCAATCTACAGAACTGCGCTCATTTTTCACTGGACCGACCTGCGGCGCAGGTGATCTGGTAGCACCGAACCTGGCTGCCCCGGATTTCGGCACGATCTATGATAATAATTACGATTCTCTGGAATGGTCCTGGCCTCTGCACACCTGCATCCCGGAGAGCTACAAAGTAGAAGTATCGGAAGGAGTACCCAGTTTTACAGATACTACTTATAACGGTGCAACAGGTACTCCAGGTACAAGCTGGGGTTTTGGATCACCTCCTCCAGCAGCCACCCAATTCTGGTGGCGTATCTCTGCTTTTGCTGATGGAGCCTACGGGCCAGCCTCAATGCATAAGATGTTCTGGACTGCTCCAGCGTGTACGTCAGGTTCTTTGGTTGCCCCGGTTCCTGAGTCTCCTGTTGATGATGAAATCGTTTTATACCAGATGCCGATTTTCACCTGGATCTACCCGGATCCGAGCTGCACTCCGGAAGGACAGCGTATTTTGGTCTCAGACAAACCGGATATGAGTTCGATCCTGCTCGATATGAATAGTCCGACAATAGCTGCAAGGGCTACGATGTCTGCGGTTTCCTTCCCGGATTGCGGGGAATATTACTGGCAAGTATCTGGTATTTCCGGAGGCATTGAAGGTCCAGCTTCCCCTGTACAGAGATTTGTGATCGACACGGCTGGGATCTGTGATTGTTCTCCCGGGGCGACCACGATTCCAGTTCAGACAGGACCGGCCAACTATTCAATTCTTCCAGATACCAATGCCCATCTGCGCTGGTACAATCCCGGGGGTTGTTTCCCGGATGGCGCTGCGGTTCAAATTGCCACAGCTCATGATTATTCAGATATGAATGAATTTACCTTCCCGGGCCAATTCGTAACTGGATATGATCCACCTGCTCTGAATCCGGCTACGCAATACCGCTGGAAAGCCGCTTATTATATGGATGATGGGGGTAGCCCGGCCATCGGGAATTATTCCGGAACAAAAAGTTTCTTTACTGGTCCGGAATGTACAACTCTCGCCGAAGTGGTGGCACCAGTCAGGCTGGCTCCGCCAGATGGTTCAACTATAAATGCAAATTCTGCGGCCCTTCAGTTCACACCTGGCTCTCCGGGATGCATTCCAGATGGATATCTGCTTCACCTTCATGAACTGGCAGATTTCAGCGATCCCAATCAGCTCACGGAATATTTTTCCCCTGCAACGACTGCGCTGACAGAACTGCTGGACGACTGCACCATGTACTACTGGTCAGTGACTGCAGTACAGGATGGTGGGTATGGACCGGAATCAGATCATGGCTCATTCTTTGTGGATATTGACGGCACCTGCACCCCTCCGGGGTCCCCTGGAACCTCCAAGAGTAATTTCTTCTGCAGAGCAAGTCCCTGGGCAGTCTCTGAGGCGCGGTGGACAATTGAGATAGGCCATCGTGTGTTGGCGATCGCCCGCAATCCACAAACGACCTACGTATTGCTCAATGTTTTAGATCAGACAACCATGAAGCCTTTTCTTCATGAGATCCATTGTTGGGCCTGGCTGGGAAATCTCATTCCAGGATGGCCTGATACAGAAGATGATGGAGAGCATGGTTTTGAAATCCTGCAAGTAATCATTCCTCCTGATCCTCCAGAAGAAGAACCTGATTCTGAACCAGAGCTGATTTGTCAGATCAACCTGGGGGCGGAAGAGTGCAAAAAAGCCGGGGGTTCTTATGAGCAGAGTAAGCGGACGGGTACGTGGGAATGTATTTGTCCCTGAGAACCAATAACTATACCTGAAATAATAAAGGCCAGTTCTGAAAAGGAGTGGCCTTTATTATTGATAAAGACGTTAATTTACTGTATGATTGAGTTACAACTGTGATGTCCTTACCCGTTGAGCATTCTTTTATACGATTTCCTGATTAATACAGACAATTGAATATTAAATATTGGAGGAGCCCATGTTTAAAAAAGCCCCCCTGGTAGTCATATTATTTCTCATCCTGATCCTGGGTTTGAGCAGTTGTAATTCCCTGCCAACTTGTGGTCCTGGCAATCTTCCTATGCCAAACCTGCTCTCGCCAGATTGGGGAGGGGTGTTTGCAATTGGCACAGATAATTTATCCTGGGAATTTCCTTTCACTACATGTGAACCTGAAGGATATATTATCGAATTATCGGATGAACCAAATTTTGTGAATACGACGTTAAATGCTACTCTATCTTCGCCAGATACCGAGATAAATCCTGGACCAAATTTACAACCAGCCACAAAATACTACTGGCAAGTATCATCCTATGTTGGTGCTACTGTTGGACCGGCATCAATCTCACGTTTTTTCTACACAGAACCCGTTTGTGGTTATGGAGCATTGGCTGCCCCTGATCTTATATTCCCGGTAGACGGTTCCGTGGTCACAACCCTGAATCCGGAATTTGATTGGAGTTATCCTGATCCAACTTGTTTCCCAGATGGGTTTCACTTTCGAGTCTCTGAAGACCCTGGAATGGGTACATTCGCCATTGAATCTTTCAATCCTGGTAACTGGACCGATGATCTCGTTTTCGGTGTTCCCCTCGACGATTGTACAGTCTATTATTACCAGGTCACTCCCTATGTGAATGGAACGGCAGGCCCCCCCAGTGAGATTAATAAATTCTTTATTAACACCACGGGCAACTGCGAATGTGATCCGGCCTTTCTTCCTGTTCCCGAGCTTGTCTTCCCAGAGCCGCTCTCAGTTGGAATCCTTGATATCGTCCCGGTGAACATGCAGCTGGTCTGGGAAAATCCGGGTCCCTGTATACCTGATGGCTATAAGCTTGAACTTGATGATGATTATTTATTCAGAGATAATTCTTTATTTGCCGATATTGTTGGTGGAGATACCACATACTATAATCCGCCCACTCTCCAGGCAGCTACTCAGTATTGGTGGCATGTTTTCTCAACCTATCAAGGCGCACTGAGCGGTACTAGCAATTACGCCTCCTTTTTCACTGAACCGGAGTGTACCTCCCAGTCCCAGCTAATAGCACCTGTGATTATCTACCCCAAGAATGGGGCGTTTGTAGATACTTTGACACCTACTTTTAACTACATACCGGGAACTCCGGGTTGTATCCCAGATTATTATTTTATAGATCTGCAAACAGATCAAAATTTCCAGGGGGTTACCCTGTTGGGGGCTATTGCGTTTCCCACGACTGTCGTTGGCCCATCAATTCCCCTCTCTGATTGCACTATGTATTACCTGAAGGTTGCCGCTGTCCAGGATGGAAACACCGGACCGTATTCTGATATGCATCGTTTTTATGTCAATGAGCAAGGAACCTGTTTCCCTTCGCCGATCGGCAAGGCGAATCAGAATGTATTTTGCAAAATTGGCCCGGATTGGGACATTGGAATCCATCTTTTCAAGAATGACGACTGGATCCAGGCAGTAAACCGGAATTCCGATACAACCTATTTGGAAGTCTATGTACCAGATGAAACAGGAAAAAAGCCTGCTGATCCAAAAATTACCTGCTGGATCCCAGTCGGCGCATTTACTCCCGATGAAACCATCGATCTAAGCGAAATGGTCATCAATAACCCTCCAAATCCGTCAGATGACCCAATACCACCTGGGGATGAGAGCCCCGAAGGAGGACTGGTATGTCACAGTTCTTTGCCGGTTGACCAATGTAACGCGGCAGGAGGAACTTACTATCTTACTTCAGGAGTATGTTTCTGCCCATAAAGATAAATTTGATCTGCTAAAAAAAATTAAGAAACAGCCAGACCATATCCCGGTCTGGCTGTTTATATTCTGCAACTTATTAGCCTCAATAATGGTATAAGTTTTATGAGGTGTCTGATGATGAATAAGAATATCCAAGTAAGAATATTGATTCTAGTTTTGATATTGGTCAGCATTGCTTCTGGCTGTGTCACGAGGTCCAGACGGATAAAACCAGAAAATCTACTTAGTGGCTGGCAAGAATCTTCCCTGGAAGTGGATGATCTGACACGCTGGTACAGGATCTACATCCCTGATCCACTGCCGGATAACCCAGCCCTGGTTTTATACCTTCACGGGGGAACATTGAGCATGCGCTCGCTATTTTCACCTCTGGTAGATGGCACAAAAACCTGGTTAGAGATCGCAGAGAGTGAAGGTGTGATCCTGCTGGTGCCCAATGGCGTAAACCCTGAAACCGGGGATACCTTTGGCAATGACCAAAATTGGAATGATCTCCGGCCCGATCAGGCAGCAGGTCAATCAACGGTAGATGATGTGAGTTTTATTCTGGCCCTGCTGGATGAGGTTGCCACAGAAGTGCCGATCGATAAAAACCGAGTCTTTGTTACCGGGGCATCCAATGGCGGATTTATGACCTACCGCTTATTGATCGAAGCCCCGGAACGATTCGCAGCAGGTGCAGCTTTCATTGCTAATCTGCCGGATTTGGACGGTGAGTTACCTCTTCCAATAGAACCTACACCCTTGATGATGGCCAACGGGACCGATGACCCCCTAATTCCCTGGGATGGGGGGATGGTTGGCAAAGATCGAGGAATGGTCATCTCTGCGGAAGAAACGGTGGTTTGGTGGGTAACTGCCAATCGAGCAGACCCAAACCAGCTGATAAGCAGGCTTTTACCGGAAATCAATCCCGACGACCATTGCCAGGTGAGGATGGATTATTATCCTGCGGCAGAGGGTGGGGCAGACGTTCTGTTTTACGCCATCCTGGGTGGCGGACATACAATGCCTTCTGTTGATCATATCGGCCTGGATAATCGGATCACTCGCCGCTTATTTGGTCCTGTATGCCGCGAAGTTGAAGGGGTCCGCTTGGCCTGGGATTTCTTCAACGATCAACCAGAACTAGAATATTAAGGGGGAATACCTTTTACACCTTTTTTACAAGCATTTGATTTCCTTAATATATAAGTTTTGTATCATCAAGGTAGTTCACTATTATTTTAGGTCAAGGAGCAGACCATGAATAAAAAAGCGATCTACCTATTTATAGTTTTTGTCTTATTAGCATCCCTGCAGCTGGCCTGTTCGTTCAGCGATTTGTTGGGAAATCTGGGGCGGGAAGCAGATCAATCCGCATCCCAGGCAAGCATTCCCCAGGGGAATCATCCTTCCCAAAGTGGGGAAGATCAGGAGAGTTCATCAAACGATGAGTCCGACCAGGGGGACTCGCATCCTGCCGCCGATCAATCCAACTGCACAAAATCATTCACTGGGAGCATGAATATCAGCGAAGGCCAGGAATTTGAGGATGGGGATATCGTACAGGTGATCTTCACCCTAATCAATACCGGGAACTGCACCTGGGATACTGGTTACAGCCTGATCAATGTGGGCGGTGATTTATCACCTTCCAGCAACAGCCTGAGTATATCGAGTGAAGTGGCCCCGGGCAATTCAATTCAACTGCAGGTTTACTATATCGCACCCTCCCAAGTGGGGTCTTATCTTTCAGTCTGGAAGATGCAGGACGCTGACGGTGGTGTATTCGGTCTGGGAGATCCTCCAGACGCCCCACTGCGGATCAAGATCCGGATCGTTCCATCTGGAAGCCCTCAGCCCATACCGAATTCCCAGGTTTCTGGAGATCAATTCACAATGCTGAAAGACGAGTGTTTTGATTTCAGCAGTGATTCTGTAGTGGACTGCACTGACAGTTCAGCTGATTTTATGTACAATCCCAACCATCCTGTATTTGGAGAACTCACCAGGTACAACGACAATGCCTTTGGGGAGAATCACACCAATGAGCCGGATGTAAACATCTGCCAGAATGACTCCTACGCTCCGATGCCGCATTTCATCGAAGTCAATGAATACCTCTGTTTCAAGATCGAAACCTTGGCCAGCACAACCTATGGTTGGATGAGGGTCACTCACTACAATGATGATGGGCTCACCTTTGATTTTGATCTTCTGGGATCAGGTCCTCCATTAGTAACCACGGTTCCCAACACAAATCTCTTTTTGGAAACCCAGGGACAGCAGATAACCCTCACAGAAGGACAGTGCTATGATGTCTGGAATGGTGAAAAGAACCTGGATTGCAGCGGGACCTTTGCAGGATTCCTTTTTGAGGAGGTCACAAAAAAGAGTATGCAGGTTAGCCAGATCTCTCCTAATGAAATGCAATTCTCGGCAGCCATGAGTTCAGAGCCGACCAAATCAGAATGCATGAGCGCCAGCTACAGTTCCACACCGATTTGGCCCATTCAGGCGACCAGCTACTACTGCTACCAGTTTGTGCCAGGCTCCAATGCTTATTACGGCTGGCTCCAGCCGACTTCCTTCAACCTCGGAGGACTGACATTTGATTATCTGACCTGGGAGAGTTCGCAGTAGTAGATGGAAAATCTTACCAATAACAAGCCCTCAGTGGAAGCTGGGGGTTTGTGGTTAAAAGAAGACGGAAGACCGGAGACAGAGGATGGGTCCTTCGACTACTCCTTCGACTTCGTTCAGGATCCGCTCAGGACAGTAAGATTATCAAGATTTATTATTATTTGTTAGAATAATATTACCGCTTATATCCACATGCCATTGTCTGCTCCTTAATTTACCTGAAAAGGATCATTATGAGCAAATACTCAAATTTGATCTTATGTGCCATATTTGTACTCCTGAATGGGAGTTGTTCTAAACTTTCTCCTCAACCGGAGCAAGATTCCCTTCCAACAGCACAACCTGCCGAAGAAGAAGGTTGTGGTTTTGTGGACAGTGATCAACGCCTTGGTGGTGGTCGTAGCTGGGATGTGTCCCTGGGAGATCTGGATGGAGATGGGGATCTGGATGCATTTGTGGCTAATGGTACTCATGGGGAAATCAGCAGCCAGGTCTGGTTGAATGATGGATCTGGAAACTTCATAACTCAGGACCTACAACTTGGTTTCGGGACTGGCTTGGAGTTGGGAGACCTTGATGGTGACAATGATTTAGATGTATTCATCGTTGGCTGGGAAGAACAAGGTCGGGTTTGGTTGAATAATGGACAGGCGATATTTATTGATACTAACCAATACCTCGGAGTTCCTGGAGGTTTTGATGTTGGATTAGGTGATCTGGATAATGATGGAGATCTGGATGCGGTAATTGCCCATGAATTAGAAAATACGATTTGGATAAATGATGGAGAAGGATACTTTGTTGATTCAGGACAAAGGTTAGGATCTGCTTTTTCAGCAGCAGCCGGAATCGCTGATCTCGATAGTGATGGGGATTTGGATTTGATCACCGCAGGTTGGGACGAACCCGGCCTTGTTTGGTTGAATGATGGGGAGGGAAAATTCACAGATAGCGGACAGACTTTATCTTCTGGTGCGATCCACATGCATGGCTTGGTAGTTGGTGATCTAACCTCAAACGGAGTTAGTGATGTAGTATTGACTGGATCGCCTAACCAGGTTTGGATAAATGATGGTATGGGTGAGTTTAGCGAGATTGAACAGAATCTGAGTTATGGGCCTGGAGATACAGCTGCCCTTGGAGATCTTGACAATGATGGTGATCTAGATGTATATCTGGCAGTTGGGACCACAGGAACCTCAGAAGATAAAATTTGGATCAATAATGGATCAGGAGTATTCTCGGATTGTGACCAAGACCTCAGCACCGGGTTCAGCTCAGGAATTGGTTTAGGAGATCTGGATGGAGATGGTGACCTGGATGCGTTTATCGCCCATGGCCAACTTGGGTTAAGCCAGGGGGGAGGTCTGCCTAACGAAGTTTGGTGGAATGAAATGCCTTAAGGAGTCCAAAATGAATTACTATGAGTCTGCGATTGATATGATTGGCAAGACACCATTGCTTCGCCTTCGACGTTACTGTCCGGATTTTGAAGTGTATGCCAAGTGTGAGTTTCTGAATCCAGTCAGCCTGAAAGATCGTCCCATCCTGCAGATCATCATGGACGCAGAAAATGATGGATTGATCCACCCAGGAGATACGCTGATCGAAGTTACAAGTGGTAATACTGGCATGGCAGTGGCCTGGATCTCCGCTATCCGGGGATATAAGGTAATCCTGACTATGTCAGAGATTCAGAGTTTGGAGCGCCGCCAGATCCTGAAAGCCTTGGGAGCCGAGCTGATCCTCACTCCAGCTGATCAAGGTACTGCGGGCGCGCGGAAACGGATGAAGGAGATACTTCAGGAACACCCCGATTATTTTTATATTGGACAGCATGTTAACCAGGCCAATCCCAAGTCCCATTACCTTACAACTGGACCGGAACTTTGGAGTGACACGGATGGCAAAATAGATATATTAATAGCCGGGCTGGGCACCGGGGGTACTCTCTGTGGCAGTGGTAGATACTTGAAAGAAAAAAACCCTGATATTCAAATTGTGGCTGTTGAACCAGAGGAATCTCCTACTATCTCCCAGGGCATATTTAATCCCCATCGGATGATGGGCACTGCCCCAGGATTTATTCCGGAGACTCTCGATCCAAAACTGATAGATGAATTTTTCCTGGTTAGTGAAGAACAGGCCTTTCAAACCTGCCGGGATATCGCCAAAACGGAAGGTTTATTAGTAGGAATATCATCAGGTGCCGCAGCATATGCTGCGGCGAGGCTGGCAGAGAAACCTGAAAATAGTGGAAAAAAAGTCATCTGCGTCTTTGCTGATACCGGGCAAAGGTATCTCAGCGTTGAAGGATTATTTGATTAGAAATCCCCAGGTTTGGATAAACGACAATATTCTTGTGAGGGTCTGTTTTCTAGGCAATGGGAAGAATATTTTATTTGTTTGTTGTACACTTGTTGTAGTTGATAATGCTTAATTTGCCGGGGAAAAAATTATGGCCATAAAAAATAAACCCTTCTTCTGGAAGATCATCAAATATCCTCCTCAATTTATTTATGCAATCGGATTAGGTCCGATTTATGGACGTATGGTGCTGCTGCTGACCACTACCGGGAGGATCTCCGGGTTGCCAAGGGTTACTCCGCTCCAGTACGAAGATATAGACAGCGAAATAATTATCGGCTCTGCCAGGGGGATAAATGCAGACTGGTTCAAAAATATCCAGGCTGACCCGCAGGTTAAGGTTCAAGTGAGATCAAGGAAATTTACCGGGATTGGTGAGCCAGTGACTGATCCTAGCAGAATTGCAGATTTTCTGGAGTATAGATTACGAAAAAATCCCCGCATGATCGGATTCATCATGTCCAGGGAAGGTGTATCAAAAGATCCTTCCCGGGAGGAATTGGAAAAACATGCCACCCGCAAAGCCATGGTAGTGATTAAACCAATCTCCAACCATGTTGCTACTTTCTAGGAGAATGGGCTTAGATCTTGGAGAAAGTTAATGACCGATGTTTTTATCCAATCAACTTGGATCAATAATGTGTCAACCCTGGTTTTCTCAGGGGATTTTGATGAACCAGCTCCCCTGGTGTTTTTTGTGCATGGTGTTGCCTCAGATAAAAGACAGGGGATTCCATTGGGATATGAGATCGCCAGTAAGGGCATAATATTTATAAGCCTGGACACAATCCTTAGAGGTGAGCGTACTGATCAGGAATTTGATCCTGAAGTAGGTGGAGATTTTGGATCGGTCTACCCTGAAGAAACATGGTTGGATGCCTTTTTCACTATGCTAAGGATGGTCAAACAGACTGCATTGGACATAAATGTGTTGATCGACCATTATAAAGAAGATCCACGTGTTGATGTGGAGAAGATCGGTTTTTCGGGATACTCAATGGGTGGCTGGGCGGCATTTTATTCTTCGTTGATAAACCCGAAAATTAAAGCTGCTGCCGCTATTGCAGGGATGGCCGATTTTGAACAAAGCTGGGAGGATCTGATCCTGGAGTGTTCTACAAACCCGGAATGGGCCGAGGTACTGAAACAACTCGAAGAAGAGACAGCTCAAAGAACTGCTTATGTTCGGGAAATGAATCCGATAACTTATCTCGTTCAAGAGTCCCTAAATCCATTGTTAATGATATGCGGCGATTTGGATCAGAGACCGAAAAAGTCTTGCCTGGACCTCTATGGCAAGATTGACAAGAGAAATCACCGGAAAACAGACCACCTAAAATTGAGCATTCACAATGGTATTGACCATCAGTTGACCCTACCTATGGCAGAAGAGACAGCTGCTTGGTTTGAGGGAATTTTCAGTAAATGAAGCTGAGTCTAGTATTATATTAAAGGAATACATCTTGGAGGTATATAAATTGGCGGGTTCATCAAAACTCTCATCGATAAAATTACTGGGATATATCTCAGTAGGGTTATTTAGTATTGTCATGATCCTTCAGCTGATGTTGGCGGCAGGTATCTTGCCAATTAGCATGGCCTGGGGAGGGCGGCATACCGAATTGACATTGACCCTCCGATTGTCCAGCCTGATCGCGATCATTCTTTTATGTTATTTTGCCTACATGATCGCCCGTCGGTCAGGTATCATGGGAACTACACCCCCTTCGAAATTGAATAATATCCTGTCCTGGTTTGTGACTGCATACCTGGTCTTTAATACCGTCATGAATTTTTCATCTTCTAGCCAGGCAGAAAAATGGATATTTGGACCGTTGACTCTAGCTTTGGTAGTTATCACGTTGATCATAAACTTGATGGAAAATCCTCTCCAGGGGCAATAATGGATTGATCGTACAAGGAAAAGACAATATGGACAAAGTATTTATGCAGCAGGCAATAGATCTCGCATACCGGGCAGAAAAAGATGGCAATCTCCCGGTTGGCTCGTTGATCACCTTAAAAGATAAAGTTGTGGCAGAAGGACCTAGCCGAGTATACCAGCCGCATATTGATCTTACTCGTCATGCAGAAATGGAAGCTATCCGCGATCTGCCGCCTGAACTCTGGGGAAAAACAGAGGATTTGGTCCTTTACACTACTCTTTCTCCTTGTTTGATGTGCCTCGGCGCAATCTTATTATCTGGCATACCCAGAGTTGTATATGGCGCTGAGTATAAACAAGGCGGAACCAAAGCTTTGGCTGATCACCTACCTCCGTTCTTCAAAGAAAGATACCAGAGTATGGAATGGATCGGTCCTTTGATGGCAGCGGAATGTGATCCCCTTCAGACGAGACTGTTTGAGATTGAAAAAAAGAAATCCGGATAATTGATCATAAATCCATTCCCTCATCCTGGTTTACCCTAGTAAAGGAAATTGCCATGGAAAAAAACCTCACTGTATTGTTGGCTGAAATTGATCAAGTCAGAACAGATATGGGGAATGTTGTTCAGGAGATAGACACCAAGTTGATGATCTATCCTGGATGGACGATCAAGGAAATGATAGCCCATATCACAGCCTGGGAG
>Ga0209013_10002188_pt1 | contig 17814 bp, 9 predicted proteins | sample Cruoilmetagenom2_FD_187291 | JGI IMG/M metagenome (GOLD analysis project Ga0209013, IMG submission 187291) | Oil polluted marine microbial communities from Coal Oil Point, Santa Barbara, California, USA - Sample 2 (SPAdes) (version 2) | ecosystem: Environmental > Aquatic > Marine > Oil seeps ...
CTACCACTGGAAAGGCGCCTTTTCTTTCGTTATCAAAATCGAAACACTGTTCACATGGAAGAAACAAGGGATCGACGGACGTACACACGCCGCAAGATGGTCTGAAAGAAAAGCGTATAGGGCGACATGACGAAGTCATTCGCCCTATACGCTTTTTAATCGCTAGACCATAGTGAAACAGTAAGACGTCCAGAGCGACCTACAACCCTTTATGAAACAGTGAATACCTTTAGGCACTTTGCCCGGTTTATCCTAAGACTAATAAATTATGAAAACCTTTATGACTACTTTTGAAAAAAAAAGGGAATAAAGATGTTCATGCAATAAGGGGAATCATACATACTCTCCTTTCATACTATGTATAAAATACGCCCTGAATGGAGGGGAATAATGGACATATTAAATATGGTGAGAAGCTACCGTGAAGAAGAAGATAAGCTCAAATGGGTTGGTACATTTGCGGAGTATTTAGACATTGTGAAAGAAAGACCAGAAGTTGCCCAAACGGCTCATTCACGCGTTTATAACATGATCAAAAGCTCCGGTTTAACTGAAAGAAATGGTCAGAAATTGTACCATTTTTTCGGGGAGGAAATATTTGGTCTAGAGGATTCAATTGAACGATTAGTGGAGGAATACTTTCACCCGGCAGCTAAAAGACTGGATGTACGAAAACGTATCTTATTATTAATGGGACCAGTTAGTGGAGGGAAATCTTCCATTGTCACCTTGTTAAAACGTGGATTTGAACAATATTCCAAAACTGATGCAGGTGCGGTTTATGCCATAAAAGGCTGTCCGATGCATGAAGATCCACTTCATCTGATTCCGACTCATTTACGTGATGACTTTTTCAAGGAGTATGGAATCCGGATTGAAGGTAGCTTGTCGCCATTAAGTACGATGAGATTGGAAAGAGAATATAATGGACGTATAGAAGATGTGTTAGTAGAGCGTATTTTTTTCTCGGAGGATAAACGAGTAGGAATCGGAACATTTACCCCTTCTGATCCTAAATCACAGGACATTGCTGATTTAACGGGTAGTATCGATTTTTCGACGATTGCTGAGTTTGGCTCTGAATCCGACCCGCGTGCCTATCGTTTTGATGGAGAGTTTAATAAAGCCAACCGCGGAATGATGGAATTTCAAGAAATGTTAAAACTGGATGAAAAGTTTCTTTGGCACTTATTATCTTTGACTCAAGAAGGAAACTTCAAGGCTGGACGATTTGCATTAATTAGTGCGGATGAGCTGATTGTTGCGCATACAAATGAAACTGAGTATCGTTCTTTTATTTCAAATAAGAAGAATGAAGCACTTCACTCTAGAATTATCGTTATGCCAATTCCTTACAATCTAAAAGTGAGCCAGGAAGAACGTATTTATAAAAAAATGATTAGAGAAAGTGATATGAAACATGTTCATGTTGCTCCTCATGCCCTTCGAGCAGCTGCCATCTTTTCGATTTTGACAAGACTGGAAACACCTAAGAAACAAGGCGTTGATCTGGTTAAGAAAATGCGACTGTATGATGGAGAAAATGTGGAAGGGTTTAACCAAATGGATGTAGAGGAACTTCAGAAAGAGTTTACAAACGAAGGAATGAAAGGGATTGATCCTCGTTATGTAATCAACCGAATTTCTTCAGCCATCATTCGTAAAGAAGTTCCTTCGATTAATGCACTGGATGTACTGCGAGCACTGAAGGATGGTCTAGATCAACATGCCTCCATTTCACAGGAAGACCGGGATAAGTACATGAATTACATTGCCATTGCAAGAAAAGAATATGATGAGATTGCGAAGAAAGAGATACAAAAGGCATTTGTTTATTCTTATGAGGAATCGGCGATCCATCTGATGGACAATTATCTGGACAATGTTGAGGCGTTTTGCAATAAAAATAAAATTCGCGACCCACTAACTGGTGAGGAAATGAATCCCGATGAAAAATTAATGCGTTCGATTGAAGAACAAATCGGTGTTTCTGAAAATGCGAAAAAAGCCTTTAGAGAAGAAATTCTTATTCGTATTTCCGCATATGCAAGAAAAGGAAAACGTTTTGACTACAACTCCCATGATCGTCTACGTGAAGCCATTCAAAAGAAACTGTTTGCAGATTTAAAAGATGTGGTTAAGATTACGACTTCATCTAAAACACCGGATGAATCACAACTTAAAAAGGTAAACGAAGTAGTAGCAAGACTAATTGATGAACATGGCTATAACTCCATTTCAGCTAATGAGCTATTACGATATGTGGGAAGCCTGCTTAATCGGTAAAGTCATTCTATAAAAGAAACAAGACTGATAATTTTTCATTAGTCTTGTTTTTTTATATAAAGTTACTGTCGTTATATAATTGCCAGCAAGCTAGATGGGCGTTTTCCGCAATTCATGCAATAACTTGTTCATCACCGCATATGATAAAAAAATTAGATAGGTGTGGAAGATTATGAACGAAAAAAGTAATCGTTTTGTCATCTCACAGGAAAATTGGTCCCTCCATCGGAAAGGGCACCAAGATCAGCAACGTCATATGGACAAAGTAAAGGAAGCCATTACAAATAACTTGCCGGATTTAATTAGTGAAGAAAGCATAGTCATGTCCAATGGTAAAGATGTTTTTAAAGTTCCCATTCGCTCGTTGGATGAGTACAAAATTCGTTACAACCACGATAAATCTAAACATGTAGGGCAAGGAACTGGTGATAGTAAGGTTGGAGATGTTGTTGCTCGAGGTCCAGGAAACGAACAACCTGCTGCAGGGAAAGGGAAAGAAGCAGGTGATAAGGCCGGTGAAGACTATTCGGAAGCTGAGGTAACCATTGCGGAATTAGAGGAAGTTTTTTTCAAACAATTGGAGTTACCAAATTTAGAACAAAAAGAACAAGCAGATATATCCACAGATAAAGTTGAGTTTAACGATATTCGTAAAATTGGTCTTATGGGAAATATTGATAAAAAGCAAACGATTTTAACAGCAATAAAACGAAATGCAATTAAAGGGAAAGCTGAAATCGCCCCTATTCACAATGATGATTTGCGTTTTAAAACATGGAATGAAGTTATAAAACCAGAATCTAAAGCAGTAGTTTTAGCGATGATGGATACGAGTGCATCCATGGGGAATTTTGAAAAATATATGGCTAGGAGTTTCTTCTTTTGGATGACTAAGTTTTTGCGCTCTAAATATGAAACGGTTGAAATTGAATTTATTGCTCATCATACTGAGGCAAAAGTTGTCAGCGAAGAAGACTTTTTCTCTAAAGGAGAGAGCGGAGGAACCATTTGTTCATCTGCCTATCAAAAAGCTTTAGAGTTAATTGAAACTAAATATAATCCTGCCCGTTTCAATATTTACCCAGTTCATTTCTCGGATGGAGAAAATATGCCAAGAGATAATGAAAGATGTATCAAGCTTGTGAATGATCTTATGGACGTATCCAGTATGTTTGGATATGGAGAAGTGAATGAACATAGTCGGTATTCCACATTGATGTCTTCCTATAAAAAAATTGATAATAAAAAGTTCCGCCATTATATTTTAAAAGATAAAAAGGACGTTTATCATGCATTAAAAAGCTTTTTCCAAAAAGAAGTAACTTCTTTTGATTGACCAAACCTTACTAGGTAACCAACACCCATAAAATATACGAGGGGAATTAATTTATGGAAAGAAAGCTTCATCGTGCAATTGATGAGATTACAGAGATTGCGTCTAGCTTTGGCCTTGATTTTTTTCCAATGCGTTATGAAATTTGTCCGGCAGATATTATTTATACATTTGGTGCGTATGGTATGCCAACACGTTTTACCCACTGGAGTTTTGGGAAACAATTTCATAAAATGAAACTGCAATATGACTTTGGTTTAAGTCAAATCTATGAACTTGTCATAAACTCAAATCCCTGTTATGCATTTTTGCTTGATACGAATAGCCTGATTCAAAATAAGTTAATCATTGCACATGTGCTTGCCCATTGTGACTTTTTCAAAAACAATGTTCGCTTTTCCAACACACGACGAGATATGGTGGAAAGTATGACAGCTACAGCTGAGCGAATTGCACAATATGAAATGATTCATGGCAAAGACGAAGTAGAACGCTTTATTGATGCTGTTCTAGCCATTCAAGAACATATTGATCCATCTATTTTAAGACCTAAATTACCAGAGTATGATTTGAATGAGGAAAGCGAAAAGGAAAAGATTGTTCGAGTAACACCCTATGATGATTTATGGAATCTGGACCAGAAGACAAGTGAAATCAAGTCAACCAACACGCCAAAGCGCAAAAAATTCCCTCCAAATCCTGAAAAAGATTTATTGCTTTTTATTGAAGAGTACAGTCGTGAATTAAAAGATTGGCAACGGGACATTTTAACAATGATGCGCGAGGAAATGCTTTATTTTTGGCCACAGTTAGAGACCAAAATTATGAATGAGGGATGGGCATCTTATTGGCATCAACGCATCTTAAGAGAAATGGACTTAACGACCGCGGAGACGATTGAGTTTGCTTCATTAAATGCGAATGTAGTTCAACCATCTAAAACATCCATCAACCCATATTACCTAGGATTGAAAATTTATGAAGACATTGAGAGAAGATACGATAATCCGACAGAAGAGATGAAAAAATTAGGGGTGAAGCCAAACTCAGGTAAGGAAAAAATGTTTGAAGTACGAGAAATGGACTCAGACATTTCGTTCATCCGAAATTACTTAACGAAAGATTTGGTGAAGCAGGAAGATCTGTATTTGTTTGAGAAAAAGAATGGTAATTATGAAGTGACAGATAAAGACTACGAAAATGTTCGAGATCAACTTGTTTCCATGAGGGTTAATGGAGGCTTTCCATACATTGTAGTTGATAATGGGGATTATTCCCGAAACGGTGAATTGTATGTAACTCATCAATATGAAGGAACTGAATTGGATCCACATTATTTAGAAAATGTCCTTCCATATATGTATCAATTATGGGGACGTCCTGTGCATATGGAAACAGTTGTTGAAAATAAGCCAATTCTCTACTCCTATGATGGAAAAAAGGTAGCTCGCCGTGCCCTCGGAAATGACTGGAGTTAAAAGGATTAAGTCTAGAAATCATCAAATGATTTCTGGACTTTTTTTGTGTTGAACAGGATTGAAAGTTATGAATAAAAAATTGGATTTGACTAAAGATAATGGAAAACGAATGGTGGTGTTATTCTTTTGGAAAAAAGCATGGAAGATCAAGATTCATTTACAGTTGTTGGGACCAATATTGATGAGGTAATAAGCCAGAATGAACGATCGGGTTTGACGTTCAAAGATTTAAATAAAATATTTGAAGACGAAGAAATTGTTGGTCAACCAATGGAGAATAAAAAGAAAAATCAACAGTAAGTCTAAATATGATGGAGCCCGTTAGTGTCTTATAAATTACGGACTTGAAATATATAGCGAGTAGCTGTTGCGTAGCAGAGAGTCGGATAGAAAATAAAATAATGGTTAAGATAAGTTCGATTTCAAAAATGAAGAAAGGAGTTGAGTGCTGATATGAGATCATTTTTAATTAAATGGGTCATGGTTTTGGCCGTCTTGTGGGTAGTATTAGGATGGTTTTACGGGGTATCCTTTATCGATATTTTATTGACTAGTGTTGTACTAACGGTAGTAGCTTACGTCGCCGATGTCTACATTCTACCCAGAGTTGGTAATGTTTTTGCAGCAATAATGGATTTTATTTTGGCAACGGCCGTTATTTGGATAATGGGTTCTTTTTTATTCGAGGAACCGATTGCCCTGGGAACTGCATCTTTTATTTCTGCAATCATTATCACAATTGGAGAATTGATGTTCCATCGGTATATGAAGAAACAAGTTTTTGATAAGAAACCTGAACGAGTTGATACTGACGATAAAACCTATTCCGGCCAACCTTCGAATCTTCAGACTGAGTTTGGATCGGAATTTGACGTTGAGGCTGCTAAAAAAGCACAGGAGCAAGGCAGAAAAGATGATAATATTCAAAGTCCAAACAGAAGAACTGAATTTGGATCTGAGCCTGACATCATTGAAGTGAAAAAACCGAAAAATAAAAATCAGCCAAGTACAAAAAATAAGAAAAAGAAAAAGAAATAACTGAACAGTATCTGAAAAAAGACAGGGAGCATCCCTGTCTTTTTTAAAGAGTAGAAAGTACATAATTTTCTAGTTCCAAGCGCCAGACCCTTTATCGAAATGTTCGCCTTTCATCCTGCAAGCAGCCGGCGTCGTACTAGAATGGCGCAATGCGCTTTTCTATCGAGCAATTTGAATGAAATCTGTTATTATTTATATTGAAAGTATTTTCAGAAAATGATTGGAGTTATATAAAATGGGCGAAATGAAAAGTTTAGAATTGGCATACAAACACACTGAATTTCAGGTGGCAGGGCATGGTAAGCGTGATGTTCAAATACTAAAAGATGCGCTTTTGGCATATGAAGGTGATCAAAATAGTGACATGTATGGTAAGGGGGAAATCATCGAAGATTTTCAGGATAAGATGGCAAAGTATTTAGGAAAAGAATCTGCTGTATTTTTTCCGAGTGGAACAATGGCACAACAAATTGCATTGCGGATCTGGTGTGATCAAAAAGGATTAAGAAAAGTAGCCTATCATCCATTAAGCCATTTAGAGATCCATGAAGAAGATGGACTGAAGGAATTGCATCAGATTGAAACCATTCTCCTGGCTGATCAAAATCGAGTAATTGAGTTGGAAGATGTCCTGAACATGGATGAAGAAATTGCATGCTTATTACTGGAATTGCCACAGCGAGAAATCGGCGGTCAATTACCAGACTACGATTCGCTCGAAAAGATTTCTAGTTATTGTCGTCTTAATGGAATAAAACTACATTTGGATGGTGCAAGACTGCTTGAGATTTTGCCTTATTATCAGAAATCCGCTGCTGAGATTTGTAATCTATTTGATAGTGTATATATTTCAGTGTACAAAGGAATCGGTGGAATTGCCGGAGCGATACTTGCGGGTGACCAAGTGTTCACTGAGGAATCAAAAATATGGAAAAGGCGCCATGGTGGGGATTTAATCAGTCTGTATCCGTATATTATTAGTGCTGATTATTATTTTGATCAACGATCAGAAAAAATGGGACAGTATTATGAAGAAGCAAAAGAGCTTGCAGAACTTTTTAATGGATGCCATAAAGTTTCAACGAACCCATCCATACCTGTTTCGAATATGTTCCACGTTCAATTTAAAGCATCTAAAAAGGAACTGGAACCTTTATTAATCGAAATTTACGAAGAAACTGGTATCGGATTAACTAGCTATTTAAGAGAAACGAATACATCGGTATGTAATTACGAAGTAAGTATAGGCGATCAATACGCTAAAATACCGCAAGATAAATTAAAACAGGCATTTCAATCATTGAATGGGAAAATGTTGTCCAATAATATAAAAGAATAGATAAGGCAATCTAATAATAATATAGACTATGAAGCCTCTCCCGATTGAGTTAATGAAGGAGGAGGCTTCTTTTTTGAGAACACACATTATATCTGTCTTCCTAATTATTCAGTAGGTATTGAGAACTGAGACCGTAAATGGAATGTTTGATTAACAATAGTCGTTGGACCCATTAATTCAGTTTACGAATCAGGTTTAATGAAACCATTTCGAACTATCCTTTGTAGAATATACAGCAAATAGACTCCTAGAATGTTGAGGTTATTAAAATTCGTCTATATTTTGACCTACATAATAATAATTAAATTATCAGTAACTTATCACTAATGAATAGTTCATACATCGCATGAAAATCGAGAAATATGCGGATTTTACCTTAATTTTAAAAGTTTAAGGTGTAAGTTTAGTTATTTAACATTCTAGTTTAAATATTCAGATGGTTCTATGTATTTATATTAATATTGTGTATAATTGGTAATGTCACACTATTTAACCAAGTGTGGAAATAAGGGAAAAAGGGGAAATGAGATTTGAAGAAAAGTAAGTTCATGAAGTACTTCAGTAGTATTCTTGCTTTCGTCATGGTTCTTTCATTGCTAACGCCGTTCTCGGTATCAGCAGCAAAACCGAGCCAAACAAAACCATTTAAGCCTAGTGGTCAAAGCGAAAGTACGATGCAATTGAAGTCAGCTATCGCAGAACAGCTAAATGTATTGGAAGGAAAACCACAGTTACACGAAGCTTTACTAGGCCTATCAGGACAACAGGAAGTGAATGTTATCGTTCATTTATCTGAAAAACCGGTAGCCCTTGAACAAGGAATCAGCGAATTGGCAGGAAAAACCTTCACTAGTGCACAAGCAGCTCAAGTAGAAGCTGATGTAAAAGCACAACAAACACTTGTGAAGAAAGAACTTAGTACTAAAGGAATCTCAATTAAGCAAGGTTATACATTCGATACAGTATTAAACGGTTTTGCCGCAACTGTAAAAGCGAATGACCTTAAAAAACTTCTTACAGTAAATGGCGTGACACTTGTTGAACCAGATACAACTGTATACGCGATGGAAGACCCTAAAACAACTGCAACAACGACATCATCTGACTTAATCAAAGAAGATGATCAGTTGGAAGCAGCAATGAACACTAGCCTTTCATTCCTAGGAATTGAAAGACTTTGGAACGAAGGACTTAAAGGGGAAGGAATTAAGGTTGCTGTACTCGATACAGGAATTGATAAACACCACCCTGAATTTGCAGGAATCTTTAAAGGCGGGAAGAACTTTATCCCGAACTCATCAACATACACTAGAAATCGTACGGCAGACGACGTATCTGAAACTTTGCCGTCTGAACGTCCTGCTGGAACACCAGAGTTTAACGCGAACGGCAGTTCATTCTATACATCTCACGGTACTCACGTAGCAGGTACAATTGCTGCTATTGGTGCTAACGAATATGGTATTAGCGGGATTGCTCCTGAAGTAGATCTTTACGCTTACCGTGTACTAGGTGCATACGGTAGTGGTTCTACATCAGGTATCATCGCTGCTATCGAAGAAGCGGTAGTACAGGAAATGGATATTATCAATCTATCACTAGGTGGTGGAGCGAACACTGAAACAGACAGTGGATCATTTGCAATCAATAACGCAATGATGGCTGGAACAATTGGAGTTCTTGCTACTGGTAACTCAGGTCCTGACCGTGGAACATTGGGTACACCAGCAAGTGCGCGTTTAGGGATTGGTGTAGGTAACTCGACAAACCCTGAAACTATGCACAATGGTAAAATCAATGTAACAGTTGGAAGCTACAATCTTTCTAAACAATTACAATTGATGGGAACTACTTTCGGCGAAAATGTGGCAACACAACTTCAAGGTAATTTCGACTTGGTTGCTGTACCTGGAAACGGTACTCCAGCTAACTACGCTGGACTTGACGTTGAAGGAAAAGTAGTACTTGTATCACGTGGTGAAATTGCATTTGTCGATAAAATCGCAGCTGCAAAAGCAAATGGTGCTGTTGGGATGCTTATCCACAACTTCGCTGGTGGCACGAATGCACCGAATGAATCAGGGACATTCCTTGGTGATTCATTTGCATTCATCCCGACTTTCGATGTGTCTCAAACAGACGGGGATGCAATCCGTGCAGCATTGGCTGGTACTGCTGGGACAATTTCATTCGGAAACTTTGGATCTGAAAACACAGCAGGAGATGAAGTAAATGATTCAAGTTCTCGTGGACCATCCACTCCGAACTTTGATATTAAACCAGATGTTACAGCACCTGGTACAAACATTATGTCATCAATCGCTATGTATAAAGAAGACTTCCCGGATGTTTCTTATGATGAAGCGTATGATCGTTATACAGGTACATCAATGGCAACTCCACATATCGCTGGAATCGCTGCTCTTGTACAACAGGCAAACCCTGATTGGAGCGCGTTCGACGTAAAAGTGGCACTGTCTAACACGGCAAAAGTTCTTGATACTGAAGAATACGATGTCTTCTCTCAAGGTGCTGGTCGAGTAGATGCATATGCAGCTGCACATCCAGATGCACTTGCTTATGCAATTGACGAAGCAGTTCTTGATGCAAGTGGAGAAGTTGTTGAAAACTTGAAAGGGACTGTGACATTCGGCCCGCAATCAACTGAAGAAGCAGTTTCGGTAACGAAACAAATTATTGTTAAAAATGTTGAAGGCGACGGCGGAGCATATGAGGTGACAGTTGATGTTACAAAATCATATGGCGATGCAAAAGTAACAGTCGATAAACCGTCATTCACTTTGAATGGTGAACAATTGTTAAATGTTACTTTGACAGCTTCAGCAGGTGAAGCACCAGCTGGTTCTGAACTTCTAGGCTACATCCACATCACTGGTGGGGATACAGAAATTTCATTACCATTCGCTGCTGATTTTGGTGGGGAAGCGGCAGGAGCAGCAATTCAAAATATGAGTATCACTGAAACAGACCTTTCATTTAACGGCGATGGGGTTCAAGATAAAGCTGTCCTTTCATTCGATTTGACAGGTGATGTTGCAACAAACTATATCGAACTTTGGGACATCATGAACCCAGAGGGCGGAGAATATGGGGACGGCTACATTGGTTACATTCATGCGGGTTCTGCACTGGGTGCAGGTTCATATACGTTGAACGTAGCTGGACAGTATAGACCTTGGAGCGGTGAACCTGCAACAACAATTCCTGATGGTCTATATACAATTGACTTCACTGGGTTGGCTGCTGAAGGAATTATAGGCGACTATGTAGGACCAGTTGTTGTTAAAACAACAAAACCGTCTATTACCGGCGCTGTTACAAGTGGACAAGCAACAGGTCAAGTAACAGACAAGTATTTAGACTATAATGAAGAATTATGGTATTACGGTCTTGAATATGACTTAAATGAAAAATTATTTGCTTCTTATGTAGTAACTGAAGATGGTGTAGCGGGACAAGCTGTATCATTTGATTTAGATCAAGATGGAACATTTGCATTCCCTGTTTCAGCATTGAACGCAGAAACAGACTCAGTAAAAGTTATCATTGAAGATGCAGCTGGGAACGTAGGTGAGAAAGTAATCTTCGGTGAAGCGGGACCAGTAGATCCTGAAGAGCCGGTAGATCCTGAACTGCCTATCGAAGTGACACCTGTTACTCCGATTCCGTCTGAACCGATTGGATCGAATCCACATGTAGCATCATTCGGATTTGATAGTATTGCAATTTCTCCTAATGGAGACGGTGTAATGGATTCAACAGAATTCTCATTTGAATTTAAAGAACTACCACAATATCCTGTTGGCGTCTTCGTTAAGGATCCAGCAGAATTCACTGGCGTACCGGATGAGTATGGCGATATTGGAACTATCCATTGGGACCCTAACGAACCACAAGTGGGAACTGGAACATTTGACGGTTCTTATGAAGATCCAGATGGTGTTGCCGATGAATTAAATGACGGAGTATATGGAATGGAACTATATTCAACTAACGAAGTTGAAGAAATGATTGCACTTCAAGAACCGATTTTCGTAAAATCAACTGACCCAGTTATCACTGGTGAAGATGCAACTGAAGTAGAAGGCACTGAATTTACATTGGATGGAACAGTCGAAGATCAGTTCTTTGATTTTGAATCTACATTAGTGGCAGACTACGGAGTAACAAACTTCGATGTCAATAACTATCTATATGGTTCATATGTCGTGCAAAACAATGACACAACAGTTGATGAAGGTACATTCTCGGTCAATGCAGATGGAACTTACTCAATCGACTTAACAAACCTTGAAAAAGGTCAAACTTACAAAGTGTATGTAATTGTACAAGATATCGCAGGCAACACGGCTGTCGAAACAAATACAGTTACAACAGTTGCGGCACCTGAAGCTGAGGTTTCACTTTCTGTTGACCAAACAGAACTTGCTCTAACTACAGGAGACACTGCAACACTTACAGTTACACAAACAACAACTGTTGAAGGTGAAGCAACGGATGAAGACGTAACTGCTGAAGCAACATACACAGTTGCGAATGAAGAAGTTGTAACAGTTTCTGAAGGTGTAATTACAGCTGTAGCAGAGGGCACGACAACAATCACTGTTTCTTACGGTGAAAATGAAGTGACTGTAGAAGTAACAGTTACAGATGAAGTAGTAGTACCAGAACCAGTTGTAACACTTTCTGTTGATAAAACAGAACTTGATTTAACAACAGGTGATACTGATACACTTACAGTTACACAAACAACAACACCTGCTGAAGGTGAAGCAACGGATGTAGACGTAACTGCTGATGCAACATACTCAGTAGCGAATGAAGAAGTTGCAACAGTTTCTGAAGGTGTGGTAACAGCTGTAGCAGAAGGCACTACAACAATCACTGTTTCTTACGGTGAAAATGAAGTGACTGTAGAAGTAACAGTTACAGATGAAGTAGTAGTACCAGAACCAGTTGTAACATTAACTGTAGACAAAACAAACATTAATTTAACAACCGGATTCAATTCTCAAATCACGGTAAAAGAAGTAACAACACCTGAAGATGGTGAAGCTACTGAAAAAGATGTGACAAAAGAAGCTACGTATGCAGTAGCTGATGACAAAGTTGCAACAGTTACTGAAGGTTTAGTATCTGCTAAAGCAAAAGGTACAACAACAGTTACTGTTTCTTATGGCGGTAAAGAAGTGACTGTCAATGTAACAGTAGTAAACCCAGTGGTTGTTAATCCACCGGTGGATCCACCAGTAGACCCAACACCGGTTGATCCAAAACCAGTAACACCACCAGTATTCTCGGATATTACAAACATTTTTGCTAAAGAAGAGATTAATATTCTTGCAGCAAAAGGTATTATCCAAGGGAAAACTGAAACTAAATTTGCACCGAACGCACAAATTACACGTGCTGAGTTCGCAGTATTACTTGCTCGTGCACTAGACCTTCCTTTGAATGCTTATGAAGGTACGTTTAATGACGTTGACACAAGTAAGAAATGGGCATTCGCTGCAATTGAAGCGGCTGCTAAAGCGGGAATCGTTAACGGAACTACGGATGGTTCATTCAATCCTGATGCTCCAATCAAACGTGAAGAAATTGCTGCAATGGTAGTTAGAGCAGTTGAATATCAAGATAAAACAAAACTTGATAACCTTGAAACACCAGCAAACTTTAAGGACCACGGTTCAATTGGATCATTTGCAATTGAATCAGTTTACAAAGCAACTGCTTTAGGTGTAATTCTAGGGAATGAAGGTCAGTTCAATCCTAAGAACAATGCAACACGTGCTGAAGCAGCAGTCATGCTTTACCGTGCATTGGACAAACTTGAACTACTAAAATAATTACGAGAAAAGAGCCGAATTCATTTCGGCTCTTTTTTTTGCGCAAAAATAACTGTGGAGCCATTACTTATCGAGTATTGTTGGGAAATTGGAGAACATACGAGCTAGTAACAGTAGGTTTTTCGGTAATTTATTATGCTATATTAAACTTAAAGATAAATGGATAGAATGTGTGAAAGGGGTGTAAAAGATGCAATTAACAATCAAAGCCACTGGCGAAAATGTAAGAGCAATTTCGTATTTATTGTCAAAGAATCCGAACAATGTGTATGAAAGAAATCACAAAGGCCATTTAGTACGCCTATTCTATAGCAAATTTGTTGAAACTGAGCTAGAAGTTACTATCTTTGTCTCACCAGATCCAATTGAATTGATTAAAAGTAACTCAAATTCATATGATATCACTCACTACATAAATGATCGGGAATTTGCAGTTAGCAGTATTTTTTGTTCGTTTATACGTTCTGCATTAGGTACAGCATTGAACGGGCAGCCAAAAGAAGAATATATGGAATGGGTTACTCATCCTTTCCCATTCGAGTTTGAATTTGGCCCAGTGGTTTCAACTCTTTCTGATGAAGAATTAGCCGAGCTGTTTGAACCGATTGGTTATCAAGTAACGATTACTCGTCCTGAAATTGATTATTCATTCCAGGTGAAAGAGAAAAGCTCTGTAAGGTACATTTCCCTAAAAGGAATGAAAACGCTGCAAGATGGGTTAAGACAGCTATTTGTCTTAATCCCTGTCATCGATAACTACAAGCATTATTTCATTGATGAAAAAGAAATTGAAAAACTGGACCGGTATGGGGAAGGATGGCTTGAAGAACATCCTCGAAGAGACATGATTTATCGACAAGCACTTAGATTTAAAGAAGTTTACAGTCAAATTGAGAACACTAATTTGGAAGAGAAAAAAGATGAACCAAATAAAAAAGTTCGACTCAATGATCTTCGCTATGGAAAAATCGTTGAAACCGTCGTTCTCATGAACCCAAGAAGCATCGTAGACTTCGGATCAGGTGAAGGGAAGCTTTCAGAACGTCTTGGGTTTATAAAAGGAGTTCAAGACATTTTAGCAGTAGAGCCATCAGAATCTGCTACGCTCAAAGCATTAAAACGATTCGAAAAAGTGACGAATCAAGAAGATTTTGTAATTCCCAAAACACTGTGGGGTTCTCTTTTTTACTACGATGAAAGATTAAAGGGCAAGGACGTCATGATTTTATGTGAGGTAATCGAGCATATTGATGAGTATCGTCTTCCCAAAATTCTAGAGACAATTCTGCATGATTATCAGCCCGGTGCACTTATCATTACAACGCCAAATCAGGAATACAACGAGGTATATAAAATGAACGATTATTTCCGCCATAATGACCATCGTTTCGAATGGACGAGGGCGGAATTTCGTCAGTGGTGTATTGAGCAAAATCATCGCGAATTATATGATCTTCAATTTGAGGGGATTGGTGAAGAGCACGATACACAAGGTTTCCCAACCCAAATGTGTGTGTTCAAAAGGAAGGTGAAATAACGATGCAAATCAGAATACCGTACGCAGGAATTATCTTATTGATTGGTCCTTCCAATAGTGGAAAGTCAACCATGTTAGGAAATATGATAGATCAGCAACAAATCCAAGTATCCGAGGTCATCAGTTCAGATGACTTTCGGGTGATGGTCAGCGATATCGAATTTATGGACTGGCATGGAAGACCTAAGGACGAAGCTGACAATCTAATGGATGAATATCACGCGATATCCAAAGAAGCTTTCTCTATGATGGATTCGGTCATTAATGCGAGATGTCGTTTAAATAAATGCACGTTTGTCGATGCAACGCACCTTCATCCAGATGATCGCAAAAGATACCTTTCGATCGCGAGAAAAAATAATGTGCCGATTCTCTCACTTGTTCTTGATACACCGGAAGATGAGCTGCTGACAAGGGATGAGCAAAGAGACAATCCTAGAGGGAAGAAGCGAATTAAACAGCAATACCAAACCTTTAAGCGAGAAAAAAAGTTCCTAAAAAAAGAAGGATACGATTCCGTTTATACGATTAAGGATACACAAAATCTAGAGTTCATTAGACACACAAACCCACTTGAAAAAGATGTTCAAAACGGGATCGACATCATCGGAGACATTCATGGCTGTTACGAGGAAATGATTCTCTTACTTGAAAAATTAGGCTATCAAAAAAATCGTGAAGGACTCTATCTGCATCCTAGTGGTCGTAAGTTTGTTTCTGTAGGGGACGTCATGAGTAGAGGACCTCAATCACTTAAAACGATGCTCTTTTTCTATGAACATGTGCAACAGGATCTAGCCTACATGATTGACAGCAATCACGGTTGGAAAATTGCCAGATGGTTGGATGGTAGAGACGTTACACTTCACCACGGGGATGAAAAAGTAGAAGAAGAATTCAAAGAATACGAATTGCAAGTTGGAAGTGAAGAAGCACAGAAAATGAAGCAAGCATTACGGGATTTCCTCTTACATGCACCTTCTCATTATGTGTTTAAGAAGAATGGAGTAGAAACCTTGGTTTGCGCACATGCAGGAATCAAAGACGACTATATCGGAAAGCAATCAGAAGACATTCGTGATTTTTGCCGCTACGGCGATACCGATGGATTTGATGAAAATGGAAAGCCAGTTCGAAAAGACTGGTTTATCTCTCATAATAAGAGTTCACTCATTGTCTGGGGACACGACCCTAAGCCACGTCCGTTGCTAATTAATAATACGATTAACATCGATCAAGGTGTGGTCTTTGGAGGAGAACTGACTGCTTACAGATATCCTGAAAGAGAATTCATCTCGGTACAAGCTAAACAAGATTACTCTGGTGCTGCGGATAATCCGTTAGAAGAGTGGAAGAAGAATCGTTTAAATCCACCGAATATCGGTAAGTTTATCAATGGTTTTACCGTGCTAACTGAAGAACATGGCGACGTGAAAGTTCATCAAGATATCGTGAAATCTGCGATTGATGCAGTATCACATTATACGATACCTATTGAACAACTTATCTATATTCCGCCAACCATGAGCCCTACCCCTAGTCCGTCTACTTTGGATGACTACTTAGAACATCCAAAAGAAGCAATAAATTATTACAAAAAACATGGGATTCAAACCATGATTGCTGAAAAAAAGCATATGGGTAGCCGTGCGATTCTATTTCTGTTTAAAGATCAAGAAGCCGCTAAGAAGTATACAGGGATCGAGTCCTTGGGAGTTATCTATACAAGAACAGGAAGACGATTTTTTGAACCCAACACTGAGAAAAATTTATTGTTGAAAATCAATCAAGATTTGAATGAACATGGCTATTTTAAAAAATACGAAACTGATTATGTGCTCCTGGATGCTGAAATCATGCCTTGGAATTTGAAAGCAAAAGAATTAATCAGTAGCCAATACGCCCACGTATCAGAAAATGCAATACTTGATCGAACCAAGTTGAAGAATAAAATTGAGTCAGCAGTTGGTGATAACGAGGATTTGCAGGCTTGGTTAAATGAATATAATCAAAAGCTGCAAAATGCTCATACCTTCAAGGAAGTCTTCCAAAAATATTGTTGGGAAATTAAAGACGTAAATTCCATTCAAATCGCCCCATTCCATGTGCTTGCTCACAGCAATCAAACATTCTTTGATCAACCACATACATGGCATATGGATATGAACCAACAATTTGCTAGCCAATCAAGTCTTTTTGTCAAAACAGAATTTAAAATCATCACGGACGAAGCAAGCGAAAATGAAGTCATAAAATGGTGGAAGGAAATTACAAGTGAAGGTCATGAAGGCATTGTCATCAAACCTGAATTCTATATTGCTAAATCTAAAGGCAAATTGCTGCAACCGGCAATAAAAGTAAGAGGAAGGAAGTACCTGAATATTATTTATGGGATGGACTACTTGTTGCCAGAAAACCTTGCGAGACTAAAGAACAGAAATACAGGCAAAAAACAAAAATTGGCACTTAAAGAATTCGCACTGGGAGTTGAAGGAATCAATCGGTATGTCAATGAAGAATCAATTGAAAGAGTCCATGAATGTGTCCTTGCAACATTAGCAATGGAATCTGATCCTGTAGATCCAAGGTTATAGGAAAAGCGCAAAGCGCCACTCTAGCCCGACGCAGGCTGTTTGCAGGATGAAAGGGGTAAATTCCGCCTTTCTCCCCATAAAGTGGCCTTAGAAGCTGACAAAAGATTGTATCAAGCGAAAAGTGAAGGAAAGTACAAAGTTATACTAGAATCTTTATAAATTGAAAATAAATGAATAAGAAGGGCAGCATTTGCGAAGGATTGATCTTTCGTGAGGCTGCTCTTTTCCTATAAGGTTTTTTATAGTTGACTAAAGTCACTTTAGAAACATATACTAATAATAACTACTTTGTTAAACAAGGTAGATTATTTTTAAGTGGCTATCTTGTTTTGCATAGTACTG
>Ga0209013_10002189_pt1 | contig 17814 bp, 18 predicted proteins | sample Cruoilmetagenom2_FD_187291 | JGI IMG/M metagenome (GOLD analysis project Ga0209013, IMG submission 187291) | Oil polluted marine microbial communities from Coal Oil Point, Santa Barbara, California, USA - Sample 2 (SPAdes) (version 2) | ecosystem: Environmental > Aquatic > Marine > Oil seeps ...
CCGCCACCCCGCATCTGGTCAGAAGTCACGCGGGGCGGCCTTGGGCAGATGCGCACTACCCGTCGTGCCTCACGGCTGCATGTCCACGCAGAGTACGTGCATGACTGGCGCCCGAATGCGTTCGAGGTGAATGGTCATGCATCCGACAGGTGCCATCTCGTCCGAGCTCCTGTCTAGTGCGTCCTGAGGCGCCATTTGACCAGAAAGAGCCGGGCGGTTGCGGGGGTGAGCCGGGCGGTTGCAGGGGCGAGCCGGGCGACTGCGGGGGCGGGTGGCCATGTGGGGGTGGCGACCGCGCGGATGGGCGGTTGCGTTGAGTGAGGTGGCTGAGCGAGCCGGGCAACCCGCGCGCGATCGGCCGGCCAAAGGTCATATGCGTACGCACGTACCCTGAGGTCATGCCCGGTGCCCGGACGCACCAGTGATAATGGGCGCGTGATGACCTTCCATGGCAGGGTCGGCAGTCGTGCGCCGCTCATGGGTCTCACCGCTGCCGTGCTCGCCCTGCTACTACTACCGACCCTTGTCCTCGGTGCCGACTGGACGCCGCTGCGCCGCGTGAGTGGCAACGGCGGATCCCGCCTGGATTCGATGCATCAGCTCGCTGCCGCGAACGGCAAGCTGTTCATGGTGTATCCCCGGATCGGCTCTGGCCCCACCGACGACCGCGTCGTCTACCTGCGCTCCGGCAACAACGGCACCTCGTGGTCGAGGGAGCGCGCGCTCTTCGCTTCTACCAACAAGCACCGCCACGTGGTGCCCAACCTTGCCATCGCCGCCCGCGGCGATATCGTCGTGGTGGCCTGGCGCGTCAAGGGTCCCGAGGAACACTCGCTCTTCGTGCGTGTCAGCCGCGATGGCGGCAACACCTTCGGCATCCGCACCCGCATCGTCTCGACCACGAAGGACCATGGCGTCGGCGTGCCGGCCGTGGCGATCGGGAACGATGTCGTGGCCGTCAGTTGGACCAACCGAGCCAGCGGCAAAGTCAGGATCCGCACCAGCCGGAATGGCGGCCGCACGTTCAAGGCTGCCAAGACGCTGGGCAGGACCAGCCTGTCGATCGACTGTCGCAACAAGTTGACCGACGGCCTCGTGGGCATCGCTGCCAATGACAAGTCCATCCACGTGGCCTGGTCGTACGCGCCGAAACGGCAATGCCTCGCGAGCAGCATCAGGGTGCGCACCTCGATCGACCGGGGCAGGACCTGGAGCCCGTTGCGAACCATCACGAACAAGCGCAGCTACGGCTGGCCCGAGCTCGACGCCCGTGGCAAGACGGTGGTGGCCACGGTGCAGTCCCCGACCGGGGGCATCATCACGGCGCGCTCCATCAGGAACGGCCGCAAGTGGGATGACAAGCTCCGCAAGGCGCAAGACGGCTTCAGCTTCAGCGCAGCCGACATCACGCTGCTGCCGGAGGGGAGGGCGCTGATGACCTACGTCAAGGAGCGCATCCGGAACGACCGGTTGATCAGCACCAAGGTCGTCTCGCGGCGCAGCCCCGACAACGGCGCCAGCTTCAAGGCACCCAAGGCCGTGACCGCTGACGACAAGCTGTTGCGGATGGCGCCGAACATCGCCAACAACGGCAAGAAGGCCACGATCGTGGTCCAGTCAGGGCAGTTGGACGGCTCTCCGCGCAACGTCTTTGCCTCTCGTCTGCGGTAGGGTCGCGGCACATGCGTGCACGTGATCTCGGCATCTCCATCGGGTTGCTCCAGCCCGGTCCGCTCAACGCCATCACCGACGTCGATGGCGTGCGCGTCGGCCACACCACGCTCATCGACGGTGATGCCGGCCCGCTGGACGTCGGAGGCGGGCCCATCCGCACCGGTGTGACCGTGGTCGTGCCCCACCAGGGCGATCCCTTCGGCGAGGCTGTCTACGCCGGCGCCCATCGCTTGAACGGCAACGGTGAGCTGACCGGCCTCGAGTGGATCCGCGAGGCCGGGTTGCTGTCGGGGCCCATCGGCATCACCAACACGCACTCGGTCGGCGTGGTGCGCGACGCCATCGTGGCCGCCGCCGCCCGCAGTGCCGCCGTTCCCGAGTCGGCCTGGTCCCTGCCTGTCGTGGGCGAGACCTGGGATGGCTGGCTCAACGACGTCGACGGCCAGCACGTCCGCGCACAGCACCTCGACGCAGCCCTGGCTTCGGCGGCCGGTGGGCCCGTGGCTGAGGGCAACGTCGGCGGTGGGACGGGCATGATCTGTCATCACTTCAAGGGCGGCATCGGCACGTCGTCGCGCCGCCTCGCACCTGCGGAAGGCGGCTTCACCGTGGGTGCGTTGGTGCAGGCCAACTACGGCCGGCGCGAACGCCTCGCCATCGACGGTATACCGGTGGGCCGTGAGATCGGCCTCGGGGAAGTGCCGACCGATCGCGACGAACAGGCAGCCTCACCGTCCGATGCCGACGCCGGCTCGATCATCGTCGTGCTCGCCACCGACGCACCGCTGTTGCCGCACCAGTGCGAGCGTCTGGCGCAGCGAGCCGGCCTGGGTGTGGCCCGGACCGGCGGGGCAGGGGAGCACTCCAGCGGTGACCTCTTCATCGCCTTCGCCACTGGCAACCGCGGGCTGGCCTCCGAGGATCGCACCGCCGGCCGGCCGTTCACACACGAGGTCCGCGCGCTCGACGACGCCTGGATCAGCCCACTCTTCTGGGCCGCCATCGAATCGACCGAGGAGGCCATCGCCAACGCGCTGGTCGCTGCCGAGACGATGGAGGGCCAGGGCGGCCACGTCGCCCACCGCCTCCCGCACGACCGCCTCGTCGAGGTCTGGCAGCGCTACCGCGGCTGAGTCGGCCTCATGAACCAACTGCCCGACTTCGATCCCTACCAGTTGCTCGGTGTCGATGCCAGCGCGGACGCCGCGACGATCGATCGGGCGTACAAGGCACGCATTCGCTATGTGCATCCCGACATCGCGGGGGCCACCGGGCTCGACGAGACCAAACGGCTGAACGTGGCCCGCGAGTGGCTGCTTGACCCCGATCTCCGAGCCGAGCTCCCGCCACCGACGGCCCCGAGGCGCGACCGCCGCACCGGATCACCGCCGCCCACCGCAGCGCCGCCGCCCACCGCAGCGCCGCCATCGACCGAACGACCGCCCCGGCGTCCCCCGCCACCGGGCTGGGAGAGATCCCAGCGCCGCCGACCGGCGGGGGAGTACGACCCGTTCGAGGACGATCCGCTCACGTTCGACTACGGGTCTCGCAGCGATGAGCTGCGCGCCTTCTTCGATTCCATCCGGTCGCTCTCCGACGACGAACGGGCGCGAGTCACCTACAGCCTGGGCGACGAGCCACCGCTGTTCTTCGGCGTGTTCAGGGACACCATCAGCGAGCAGCTCTGGGCCCGATCGAGAGCCCTCAGCGATGCCATCCCGCGCGTGTGGGGCGAGCGTGAGGATGAGCACCCACCGCTGCTCTTCCCGAGGGGTCGCGTGTTCGGGAACGGGGCCGTCGTCGCCGACGCCTACGCGCAGTGGCTGTTGCTGGGTGATGCCATCCGCCAGCGAACGCGAGATGCGGACGCTCTCGCCGACCTGGCCTCGAGATGCACCTCTCCCTGGGAATCATCCGTCGGCCATGCCCGCTACGGCCCGTATCAGCGGGAGGTCACGGCCTTCCTCGACGACGCCAAGGGGCTGTCGGTCAACGCCGCCGAGCGCCTCGCGAGGGCCTGGGGGCGCGACATGGGGAGCTACCTGTACGGACGGCCGGGCGAGGATTGGTTCCCCGGCTCGCTCGACCACCCCAACCCCATCCTGGTCAGTGCTCGTCTCGCGGCCGTCGATGCCTCGCGCATCGAACCGCCCGAGGGCCTGTCCTTCGAGCAGTTCAACGGCTTCCGCTGCGGCCTGCGGTTGACGGCACACATGCTTGCGCTCGGCGGAGCGAGCGAACCGGGACGGGACTACCTGCGTCCCTGGCGAGAGGCCCTGGACGACAGCCCGTCCTTCCTGGACCGCGCACGCTGGGGGATGCCGCTCGGCTGACCGCTCACCCCGGACCGCCTCGGCCGAAGTGGCGCGGCGGTCGATCAGCGGAAGAGCATCGCGAGCGCGGCGAGGATGGGGCGACGGCCGGCGCGGCGCTTCCCGGCGAGGATGGCGCGGAGTGGGCCTGCGGCATCCGGCGGGGAGAGGCTGGCGCTGTGGCCGCTGTGCTCGGAGACGTATCGCTGGGTCGCAGACGCTGTTCGTGGCGGGATGACGACCGTCAGCGAGACGTTCCCAGCGGCGCGCGCCAGCTCATCGCGGCGTGCTTCAGACCATGTCCAGAGCGCAGCCTGCGCCGACGAGAAGTCGCCCAGGCCGGCAAGTCCGAGTCGGGCGTTCTGCGGGACGAGCACGCCGATCCGCCCCGAGCCACGCTCGAGCATCGCCTTCGCGACGCGGTCGATCAGGGCCGCCGGCGCCAGGTAGTCGGCCGACACCAGTGCGGCCCGGTCGCCGTCGGTCGATACCGCGGCGTGGATGAACACGTCGGGGGTGCCATCGAGCGCGTCGGGGTCGGGGTCGGCCAGGTCGAACTGGGCGACGCTCCACGTTCGCCCCAGCTCCGTGGCCCGGGCCGCAAGCGCCGGGTCATCGCGCCGGCCGAGAGCGACCACGTCATAGCCTGATTCCAGCAACGCTCGCGCGAGCGCTCCGCCCCAGGCGCCGCTCGCACCAGTGATCCACGCGGTCTTCACGAGGCCACCTCCTTGTCAGTTGCTACACGCTCCAATGTCACCACGCCAAACTGTCCGAGTGGTTCGTGTTCGACCGTGATCGCCCGCCAGCCCAGCGGCTCGGCCTCCGCGATGACCTCGTCGGCGCTGCGTGTCACGGCCGTCCATGGCTCCCCGTCCCAATCGACGAGCACGTCGCTGAGCAGCTTCAGGTCGGGATGGCCCTCCATCACTGACAGCACCCAGCGCGCGCCAGGTTCGGTGCCAGCAGCACCGGCGGCCAGCAGCCGGCGAACGTCGGCGATATCGACGAGCAGGTCGAAGAAGCCAGACGCCACGAGGATGTCGAAGGGCGCCTCCGGCCAAGTGGTCGGGTCGAACGCATCGGCCTCGACGAAGTGGATGTCATCGCGTCCCTCGGCAGCTACCCGGGCCTGCCCATGGGCGCGCTCATCGGCGTCGATGTCGCCGGCGTAGTAGTCGGCCGCGCCTTTGGGCATCTCGAACAGGTACGAGCCCGGGCCCGCGGCCACGTCCAACAGGCGCTGACCGCGCCGCTTCCCGATGGCCACCTGGAGCTGGCCGATGAGTAGCTCACGCCGGGTGCGCACACCGCGCCAGACGGGGTGGTTCAGCATCGCCCGGTCGATGAGCCGCCCGATGGGGGTGATGCCGTGGGCCTCGTTGGCATAGGCGTAGTCGACCATCGTGCCCGAATTGAAGCCTTCGTCGTAGCCCAGCCGGATGCCATCCGAAAGCCGTCCGCCGGTCCGCATCAGGACCCGCAGCGTGGGGTGGTAGAAATCCATTCGGGTGCCTCCTTGCTCAGGCTGGACCCAGCTCGCGGACGGTGCGCGAGATGCGCAGCGCCACGGTGGGGACGGACAGGATCACGATCAGGACGCAGACCCACGTCCAGTCGAAGGTCACGAAGATGGCGATGGCGGCCGCCACCAGCACGATGGCGATGCGGTCGGGTTGTCCGGCGGGACCAGCCGGCTGGGGTGAGCCGCCGGCGATCCCCGGCAGCACGCCGAGGACGTTGACCAGCCAGGCGCTGCCAAGGAGCAGCGCTACCCAGCGCAGGTCGGCCCGGGGGATGAGCGCGAGGAAGAGGGCGATGTCGCCCATCTCCTGTGGCAGGCGGTTGAGGTACGGGCCGATGCGCGTCTTCTTGTCGTAGGCCTCGGCCAGCAGCCCGTCCATCACGGTCAGAGCCATCCGGCCGGCGATGCCCACGATGACCAGCGGCCACCAGCCGAACCAGAGGGCCACGGCGGCCAAGGCCGAGGGCACGAGCGAAGCCAGCGAGACATGGTTGGGCTGCAGGCGCTCCACACCGGGGATGCGGTCGAGCCAGCGGCGCAGGGCGTACTTGGTCTGGTACAGGCCGACGTCGGGGCTCATTCGTTCTCTCCTCGTTCGGCGCTGTCGAGCCGGCCGTGCGTCCGCCAGAAGGCCAGCAGCTCAGCCGGCAGGTCGTGCTCATCGGCGTTGGTGATGGGGTCGCCGAAGGTGACGCGGACGGTGCGGAAGGGGCGCCACACCTTGTGTCCGACCGGCCACGCCTCGGCGGTTCCCGCGAGGGCCACGGGCAGCACCGCCCAGCCGCTCCGTGCGAGGATGCCCGCGAGGCCCGAGTGCGGCTCGATCCGTTTGCGGCTGCCGCTGGGGTAGATGAGGAACCAGCCGGCGTCGATGTTCGGTAGCAGCTTCGCCCAGCGACGCAGCTCCCCCAGCTCGGTGCATCGGTCGAAGGCCACGGCCTGGCCGAACAGGTTCGCAGCCATCGCGCTGCACGCGTGCTCGAAGAAGTAGTCGCGCGCGGCCAGCACCGTCACTCGGCGCCGGTACTGCTCGGGCAGCGCCGTCAGGATGGCGAGCGTGTCGAGGTGGCTCTGGTGGTTGGCCATGATCGCGACGCGGGGCATGTTCGGCGGCGCACCCACGACTTCCAGGCGGTACTGGAGCCGGAAGAGGCTGGCGGCGATGGTGCGAGCGAGCACACGCGCGACATCGAGAAAGAGGTCGGGCTGGCGTGGATACTGGCCCAGGCGTGCCGCCAGCGGGAGGTCGAGGTCGGGGAAGGGCTCGTAGCGGAAGCGGCGCCTCATGCGGGGAACCCCCCATAGAGGTAGCCCATGATGTGGGCGAAGGCGGGCGCGGTGACCATCAGCGAGTTGAGCCGGTCGGTGAGGCCGCCGTGGCCGGGCAGGATGGCGCCGAAGTCCTTGACGCCGGCGTTGCGCTTGACGTTGGCCATGGTGAGGTCGCCGATCTGACCGCCGATGGCGATGATCAGGCCGGCCACGAGCACGCCCTGTGGTGGCACGTGCGGGAAGGCGATGGGTGCCTGCAGGAACGTCAGCACGATGATGGTGGCGCCAGCCAGCAGCGAGCCCTCGACCGTCTTGTTGGGGCTGATGGGCGTCCAGCGATGGCGCCCCACGGCCTTGCCGTAGAAGTACTGGAGCGCGTCGTTGAGCTGGGTCATCAGCACCACGAAGAGCAGATAGCCGAGACCCAGCGGGGATCCATAGAGATAGCTCAGGTGGGCCAGGAAGTAGCCGTAGAAGACGACGCCCACGATGGCCAGCGCGAACCACTGCAGCATGTTCTCGCTGCGGCGCAGGACGATGGGCACGAGCGCGAGGGCCAGCACCGCCCAGGTGGGGACGGCCATGAAGAAGTCGTAGCGGCCGACAAGTGCGAAGAGGTTCTCCGCGATGATCGCGCCGTAGACGACCAGCACGAAGAGCGTCTGACGGTAGAGGCCCGTGACGCGGGCGAACTCCTTGAACGCGACGATCGAGACGACGGTGACAAAGACGGTCCAGGCGCCGTGACCGAGCCACATCGCGCCCAGCGCGACCGGCAGGATCACGAACCACGTCCGCATCGGCACCCATGAGCCGGGCAGCCGGAGCACGGTCATGAGCGCCATCGTGAGCACGACCGTGACGACCGTCGCGACCGTGTAGAAGAGCAGCGGATCGCCGGCCAGCTCGTTGATGTTCACGGCTTCACCATCGGCCTAAGAGCCGTTGGCGCAATCGGGCGTGGCCTTAGCACCCGCCTCAAATCGCGCCGCCACTGGTCCCAGTCAGCCATGTAGTAGAGCCAGCGAAGCGGCCGACAAGTGATCGCAGTTTCAATGTCGTCGAGATGTCACCTCGTAGTGCCACCAAGCCGCCGACGCCGGCAGCCGCTGCTCTTGCCGATCGACCTGGTGCATGCGGCGATGGGTGAGTACGAAGCCCGCCTGCTGCGTGGCCCTGGATATCAGGTCTCGATCGACCACCCCTATCAGCACTACCAGTTCGCCGGCCGTGCTGATGTCCTGGCGTGGTCGGCCGCGGGCAGTATCAATGCCAAACGTCACTACCTCGCGAGGGTCGTGTCTCAGCAGCTCGACAGGCGTCCGTTCGTGACGCAGACGCACGTCATGGTCGGGCTCTGGTCCGCCGAGGTCCTTCGAGCGCTGCGGAACCGGGCGGTCAGCTTCCAGGCGCTTTGTCCTGTCGGACCCGACGCGTGGTGGGCGTGGCTCGATGACGGACCGACGAACCCAGGGACGACCGCCACGCTCGTGTTGCTCGACCCATTCGCCAGCGGTCGACGGCGCGCCTTCATCAGCCTGGGGGAAGCCCTTGGCGGAGCGCGGTCGCGGGTTCATGGATACGCCGATGCTGCTGATCGACTGCGCTCGCAGGGCCTTGCCTGACACCGTCACTACGCAGATTCCCAGAATGAATGAACGCGCGAGCTTGAGACGCTGAGCCGCGGCGTCGGGAGAGTGCCCAGCAAACCCGGTTCGGTCGATCCTGGGGGTGATCCAGAGCTCTGGGGGCTCGTCCAGTTCCCCGAACCGGCAGTTTCAGCCGTCAACCCTGCGATCGGCGTCGGCCTACTCATTCATTCTGGGATTCGGTCGAGCTGGCGGGGTTCTGGGGAGATAGGGACAAGGTGGCGGAGCGGCTTGCAAGCGTGCGCTGAGGTCGGGCGCCCGCCGGCTCGGATAGACTCGGCACCGTCGGCGGAGCGGTGGCGAGAAGGTGAGGGGAGTGCATTGACAGAGGCGGCTGACGAGAACGTGGTGGCGGGCGGCCTGACGCCCGAGGACCAGGCGGACGGGCACACCGACGCCAAGCCGGAGAAGGAGCGCGGCAAGACCGTCCACGGTGAGATCGCCAACGCGGGACACCGCGTCCTGGCGCCTGACGACGCCGAGGTCGAGGCCTACCTGGAGGTTGCGCTCGACGCCCCCGCTCCAGAGCGCTCGCCCGAGGACGAGCGACCCACCATCAGTCGCCCGCCGGAGCCGCCCGACAGCGTCGTCGTGCTCGACTTCGGCAGCCAGTTCTCCCAGCTCATCGCCCGCCGGGTGCGCGAGCTCGACGTCTATTCCGAGCTGCTCCCCTTCGATACTCCCCTCGAGGAGCTCGAGCGCCGCGATGTCAAGGGCGTGATCCTCTCCGGCGGCCCCATGTCCGTCTACGACGAGGGTGCCCCGCGGCCCGACCCCGCCATCTGGTCCGGACGCATCCCGGTCCTGGGCATCTGCTACGGCGCCCAGCTCATGGCCGTCGCGCTCGGTGGTGATGTGCTCTCGTCCGACCATCGTGAGTACGGTCCCGCCTCCATCGCCATCACCGCTGACGACGACAGGCTCCTCCACGACCTGGGCTCCGAGCAGCCGGTGTGGATGAGCCACGGCGACTCCATCACTCGACTGCCGACCGGCTTCCGTTCGACGGCCCAGACCGACTCCACGCCCTACGCCGGCCTGGCCGACCCTGATCGCGGCCTCTACGGCATCCAGTTCCATCCCGAGGTCGTGCACACGCCGCGCGGCAGGGACGTGCTGGCCAACTTCGTCCACGGCATCGCCGGCGCTGAATCGAACTGGACCTCGGCCAACTTCATCGACGCCACCGTGGAGCGCATCCGCGAGCGGGTCGACACCCACGCCAAGGCCACCGGCGAAGAGGGCCAGGTCATCTGCGGCCTCTCCGGCGGCGTCGATTCATCGGTCGCGGCGACCCTGGTGCATCGCGCTGTGGGAGACCGGCTGACCTGCATCTACGTCGACCACGGCCTCATGCGCAAGCGCGAATCGGAGCTGCTGCGCGAGACGTTCGAGGCCAACCTGGGCATGAACCTGGTGATGGTCGATGCCCGCGAGCGCTTCCTGAGGCGCCTGGCCGGAGTGGAGGATCCGGAGGAGAAGCGCCGCATCATCGGCGACGAGTTCATCCGCGTCTTCGAGGAGGAAGCGGCCAGGCTGGGCCAGATCGACTTCCTGACCCAGGGCACGCTCTATCCCGACGTCATCGAGTCGACCGCGCCGGAGACCAAGGCCGCCCAGAAGATCAAGACCCACCACAACGTGGGTGGCCTGCCGTCCGACCTGCGTTTCCAGCTCATCGAACCGCTGCGGTACCTGTTCAAGGACGAGGTGCGCAAGGTGGGAATGGCGCTCGACCTGCCCGAGCAGATGGTCATGCGCCAACCCTTCCCCGGCCCGGGCCTGGCCATCCGCATCATCGGCGAGGTCACCAAGGAGCGGCTGGACACGTTGCGCGAGGCCGACTGGATCGTCATCGACGAGATCAAGGCCGCCGGCCTGTATCGCAACGTGTGGCAATCCTTCGCCATCCTCACGCCCGTTCGCTCGGTCGGCGTCATGGGCGACGGTCGCACCTACGCCAACGTGGTGGCCATCCGCGCGGTCACCAGCGAGGACGGCATGACGGCCGACTGGGCCAAGCTGCCCTACGACGTGCTGGGCAAGATCTCGGCACGCATCGTCAACGAGGTGCCGGGCGTCAACCGCGTCGTCTACGACATCAGCAGCAAGCCGCCGGCGACCATCGAGTGGGAGTGAGCCCTTGAGCCATGGAGGCGCCCCGATGAGTTCGGGTCGCATGCCCTCGCCAGGCCCGTCGTTCGCGCGTGCCCAGCCGCTGCGCCTGGGCGGACCCGGCGGCAGCCTCGGCCCGCGCGTGCGCCTGGGGATGACCAGGCCCACGGTCATGGAAGACGACTGGTGGGTCTTCACGCTCTGGGTCGAGGACGACGAGGGCGTCATCGAGTCACGCACCGTGGCGCCCGCGGCCGGACCACCACCGGCGCCGCCCCTGCAGGTCATGGGCCCCACCCTGGCCAACGCCCTGATGGGGCTGCTCGACCAGGAGGACGGCCGTCAGCTCATCCGCATGCGCATGGCTCCGGCGGAGGATGAGGCTGAACCCTGGCGCCGGCCGCTGATGATCCTCACCGCGGTGCGCTGGGATCCGCTGCGCAAGTCGACGATGCGTGACAACGAGCTGGTGGCCGAGATGATGCGTGCGTTCCGCCGTGCCATCGAGGTCGCCGGTGCTCCCGGGCGCCCCGGCCAGGCGTAGGTCCCGCGGCTACCGAGGCATCGGTCGAGCGAATCGGAAGACTCCGCCACCGCGAACTCGCCCCCGCAAACGCTCCTCTCTAACGCGCCCCGTAGACGCGCTCCCGAAGACCCTGCCTCCTTCCTCAGGCACGATTGGACATAGCCGAGTCACGCGGTGGGCATGGCGGAGGTCCGGATCACCACCTGGGCCAGTCACCAAGGGCATACGGAGTGCGCTGCGAGGCCGGTCGTGGTGAGCTGGGACGTCGCCAGTCACCCGGCCTGACTGGGCACCGGCGCCCGAAGCCCGGGATCATGCCCGCGCACTGATTGGGATATGTCCCGACTTGACTGGCGGGGTGGTGCCGGTGGGCCGATGAGTCAGCGCGTCGGGTGGTGCCGGTGTGCCGGAGAGCCAGGGTGTCCGGTGGTGCCGGTGGGCCAAGCCCGGTCGCACATCCCAGGTCTCGTGATCCCCGGGACTGCAGCTAGCGGATCATCTGCACTGGGACGCCCAACTCCAGCGTCGTCCACTCGCGATCCGCAGTCAGTGCCTTAAGTCCGCGCGCAGCGGCAGTCGCCAGGCAGGCTCGATCAGCGAGGGCGAGGCTCTGGCCGAGACGAAGCCACAGATCCGCAGCGATCGCGGCCTCACCGGTCCCGAACGGAGCGAACTCGACACCCAAGCTTCCCAGATCATCCTCGAGGCCGACGACGTCCACCCCATGGGCGTGCGCCTTCTGCAGCACCTCCGCCCAGTTCACGGTCGAGACGATCGATACCGAGAGGGCCATCGCCACCACGTCGGCTCCCGGCTCCCGGCCAAGCATGGCCAGCAAGGCCGAGGCATCGATCACGTAGCGCTCCTCGGTCACCGCTCGCGCTCCACCTCTGCGTGACGATCGGCGATGAGCTCGTCGGTCAGGCTCACTCCCGGCTCGACGTCGGCGAATCGCTCCTGCAGTCGTCGGATGACATCTGGACGCCGCTCCAGGATGAGTCGGCCATCCTCGACCCGTGCCGCCAGCGCCTCGCCGGGTTCGGTGCCCATTGCGCGCCGCAGCCTGGATGGGATCAGGACACGTCCGTCAGCCTTGATCGTTACTGTCATCACGGTACGAATATGTCAAATGCATGATGTACTGTCAGTCACTGGGCGATCTGTCACGCCGCACGACCGTGATCGTCAGCAGCCCTGTAGTCAGCCGTCGCTGGGGGCGATGGCTGACCGACGGGTGCGCGTCGTCCACCGTTTGGTGTCGCCCCGGGCGGCGTCTGACCATGAGACCCGGCGCGCAACGCCGATCGCTAGCGGGAGTAGCCCTCGGCGGGATCGTCGGCGTCGGCGCCGCGCCTCACGGGTCGGGCGATCTCCGACTGCGCCACGACCGCATCACGGCGCAAACCACGGAAGTCGTCGAGCGAGGTCCAGCCGCGATGGGCGTTCGCCTCGAGGAATGCCTCCATGCCGTCGATGAGCCCGCGCACGACGTTGGGGCCGATGGCCTTGTCCAGCATCGCCGCGGTCGCCACCTGGACGGTGCCGCAGCCGAGCATGAAGTAGGAGAGCGCGTCAGCCCAGGTGGAGATGCCGCCAACGCCGGAGAACGAGCGATCGGGGAAGGCCTGGGTCAGTTGCGACATCTTGGCCAGCGACTGCATCAGGATGGCCGGCCCGCCCAGCCCACCCGGTGACACGAAGCCATCCACGTTGACCTCGAAGTCAAGCGTCTCGGGGTCGATGGGCGGCAGCGAGGGGAACGTGTTCGACGACACGATGGCATCGGCGCCACCGAGGAACGTGGCCCCGGCTTCCTCGGCGATGTCGGCCGTGGCCGGCGTCAGCTTGGCCCACACCGGCACCGTGGCGACCTCCTTGACGGCCTGTGTCGTGGTCGAGACCAGTTCGGCGTCCTTGCCCAGCCCTGCACCCATGTCGGCACGATCCATATGCGGGCAGGAGTAGTTCAGCTCGATGGCGTCGACGCCCTCGTCCTGCACGGCACGCGCCAGCGTCTGCCAGTTGCGCATCTCCTCATCGGAGCCGGAGCCGGCCATGATCGAGGCCACCAACACATGGTTGGGATAGTCGTGCTTGATGGCGGAGAGCTTGCCCATCCACCAGTCGACGGGCTTGTCGCTGATGAGCTCCCAGTTCCACGAGGCCATGACCGTGGAGCCGTCGCGCTTGGCCATCGACTTGCGGGTACCGCCGTCCTGTAGCCGTAGGAACTTCGTCTTGGGGCCACGCACGTTGGTGACCTGGTACAGGCCGATGGTCTTGGTCACCACCCCGCCCCAGCCGGCGTCGTAGGCGCGGCGGATGTTCGCTTCTGACTCGGTCGGCGGCGCCGAGGCCAGCATGAAGGGGTTCGGGAATCGGATGCCGCTGAACTCGGTCGACAGGTCGGCCATCGAAGTCTCTCCTCGCGTAGTCGGGGAAGCGGGCATCGTAGTCGACCCGCGGGCCGCTGTCAGAACCGGTCACCACATCGCTGGACCCCGGTGGCTGGCCCATCTGGCCCCAACGTGCGCCTGCGGGCAGCGTAGCCTCTGAGTCGTGAGCAGTCAGATGTCGATCCGATCGACCTTCACCAGCAGCCTCGGGCTTGCCCGCGACCGGCTCCGCCAAGCGCCGCGACACATCGTCCTGACCTGGTTCCTCCAGGGGCTCGTACTCCTGGTGCTGGGTCACCTGCTGCCCGGAGTCCTCGTGGAGGACCCACTGTCGGCGCTTCTCGGAGCGGCTGTCATTGCCGGTCTCAACGCCCTGGTGCGCCCCATCATCGTGATGTTGACGCTGCCACTGACGGTCGCGACATTCGGGCTGCTGTCACTGCTCATCAACACCGTGATCATCGTGCTGGCTGCGCCGCTCGTGCCCGGCATGGAGGTCGGTGGCTTCCTGCCGGCCCTCTCGCTGGCGGTGATCCTGACCGTGGTCACGACCATCATCAACGTCGCGCTCGCGGTCGACGAGGACGAGCCGTTCTACGAGGAGCTGGCCAGACGCATGGCCCAGGGCGCTGCGCCAGTCGAGGGAGCGCGGTCAGCCGGCCTGGTGATGATCCAGATCGACGGTCTGGCCGCCCCCATCCTGCGCAACGCCATCCGTGTCGGGTTGGTCCCGCACATGGCCAGCTGGGTCCGTTCGGATGCCTACACGCTGTCTGAGTGGGAGTGCCCGCCCCCGTCGCAGACCTCGGCCAGCCAGGCCGGCATCCTCCACGGCAGGAACGACGACATCCCCGCGTTTCGCTGGTATGAGAAGGAGTCGGGCCGATTGCTCGTCTCCAACCACCCTGCCGATGCGGCGGAGATCGAGCGGCGCATGTCTGATGGGGCCGGGCTGCTTCACCCCTCGGGCACCAGCGTGGGCAACCTCTTCTCGGGCGACGCGACGCGAAGCGCCTTCGTGATGAGCAAGATGGGCGACCAGGTGAGCCAGCTCGATGTCGACGCCTTCTCGCTCTATTTCATGGATCCCGCAGCCTTCATCCGCACCATCGTGCTGAGCGTCGGCGAGTTCATCAAGGAGCTCATCGAGGCTCGCCGCCAGCGCGTGCAGGATATCCAGCCGCGGGTGCACCGGGGCCTGACGTTCGCCTTCCTGCGCGCCGCCACCAATGTCGTGCTGCGCGACCTGAACACGACGTTCGTGGTGCGCTCGATGTCGCTGGGTGTGCCCACCGTCTACGTCGACCTCACTGACTACGACGAGATCGCGCACCATGCCGGCCCCGAACGGCTCGAGTCACTGCGGGCCCTGACGGGGGTCGACCGCGTCGTGGCCTCCCTCGAGCGAGCCGCCAGGGACGCGCCGCGAGACTACCGCTTCGTCATCCTCTCGGACCACGGCCAGAGCCAGGGCGCGACGTTCCTGCAGCGTCATGGCCAGACGCTGGAGAGCCTTGTGGCCGACATGATGGGCGCCGACACGTCGGTGACCGCGGCCACCGGTCGTGGCGAGACCTTTGGTCCCGTGAACGCCCTCCTGACCGACCTCGCGCAGCGCCCGGGCGTGACCGGCAGGGCCACCAGGGCCGCGTTCCGCGGCAGCAGCGTCGATGGGACGGTGGAGCTGGGCGACGATGACGAGCGCGCGCCGGTGGCCGACGCCGATCTCGTGGTCTGTGCCAGCGGCAACCTCGCCAACGTCTACTTCACCGTCAGCCAGGTACGCCTGAGAGCCATCGACATCGACCGGCTGTACCCGGGCCTGCTGGCATCACTGGCCGAGCATCCCGGCATCGGCTTCGTGATGGTGCGATCGGCGAAGGGCACGGTCGTCCTGGGGTCGGGCGGTGTCCGCTACCTCGACGATGACCGCGTCGAGGGCGATGATCCCCTCGCGCTCTTCGGGGAGCGTGCGGCCGACCACTTGCGCCGGCTCGACGACTTCCCGCACGTGGGCGACCTGCTGATCAACAGCACCTACGATCCGGAGCTGGGTGAAGTGGCGGCGTTCGAGGAGCTGGTAGGTAGCCACGGCGGCATGGGCGGTCCGCAGACCCAGCCCTTCCTGTTGCACCCGACCGAGCTGGCCGTGGATGACGATCCGCTCGTGGGGGCACCGGCCGTCCACGGACAGTTGCGCCGCTGGACCGAAGAACTCGGCGTCGAGGCTGTCGTGTCACCGACTGCCGAGACAAAGCCCGAGGAGATGCCCGAACCACGTGGGCTCCGCTGGGTCGCAGCCTGGCTCATGCTCACCGGCGCCCTCATGTTCCTGGGGGCTCTCGCAGTCCTGGCGGCGGACCTGACGGGGCAAGCCGGCGAGATCGCCGAGGAGCTGGGGGAGGCGCCGGTCATCGTTGCGACCGCACTAACGGGCGTAGGGTTCGTGGGCCTGGCGGCGGGAGTCGGCATCTGGCGGCGGCGGCGCTGGGCCTGGATGACCGCCCTCGTCATCCAGGGCTTCAACGTGCTGCAGTTGATCATGGCGGTCGCGAGTGGCGGGTACAGCGGCCTCGCTGCCGTGGGGATCGTCCCGGCGACGATGGCGCTTCTGATCTTCTACTACCTGACGCGGCCACATGTCGCGGCGGTCTTCGGACGGGGGCCCAAGAAGGGCGCGGAGCGCATCGACGACAGCTGAGGCGCTGGCCGACCGTGGTTCGTCCTGCCTGGGGCAAGGGGCCGACACGATCGTCGAGGGCGTGGTCACGTCGGGTCTGTCGAGGACCGCCGCGGCCGGTTTGGGTATCGTCGGAGGCGACAACAACGATGGCGGCGCCACGGCCGCCGGATCACAGTCGATGGCAAGGAGGGATGTGATGGTGGCGTGACGCACCGGTGACACGAGGGGGCCCGAGCCGACGCAGCAGACGGCGTACGAGCTGTTCATGGCGGTGATGACGCTCATCTCGGCCGGGGTCGTCGGCGTCCTGACCGTCGAACGACTCATCCCTTTCGAGAATCACCTCCCATCGCAGATCGTTTGGATCCTGCTCGCCCTTGACCTCCTCTTCTGTGGGTTCTTCTTCCTCGACTGGCTGCGTTCGGTGCTGGTCGCCGAGAGTAAGGTGCGCTACCTCGTCGGCGAGCGACCGGGCCGCTCGGTCGCGCCATCCTGGCCAGCCGCGCCCAATCAGCGGTGTACATCACCGTCCTCGTCGCGTTCCTGGTCATCCTGTTCGGCTCGATCTCCGTGCTCTGGTTCGAGATCGATGAGGAGGCGGCCAACATCGAGACAGCTCCCGATGCTCTCTGGTGGGCCTTCGTGACCATCACCACCATGGGTTACGGCGACCAGTTCCCCGTCACCGAGGGCGGGCGGCTCGTCGGTGCGCTCACGATGGTCGTCGGCATCGCCATCTTCGGTGTCATCGCCGGCTCACTCTCGAGCGTCCTGACTGCATCCCGTCGATCCGGAGACGAACCTGCCTTGACGGATAGTGGGCTCGACGCCGTCGCGGAGGAGCTGGCCGCGCTCCGCGCTGAGGTGGCTGAGCTGCGGCGCTCCCTGGAGTCTGGCCCGCGAACGAGACGCGACTGACGTCGCTGCCCTGGGCCCGTCGAGTCGCGGCCGGCTCAGCTCTCTGGCAACGGGTCGTAGAAGTCCTCGACGGGGCCGACCTGGTAGGTCTGCCCGCCGTCGGCGAAGGTGGCCTCCACCACGATGTGCCCCGCGACGAAGTCGAAGTGCACTGTCACCGGAAGCGTGGACTCGTCCACCGACGTGCCTTCGAGCGCTGCGAGGCCTGCCTCCTCGTCATCGCCTGCCTAGAGGAGCGCGACCGCGATGATTCCGATGACGACCAGCACGGCAACCGCGATGATCCCGATGACGGTGCTCCGCGTGCGGTGGCTCGGCTTCGTCCCGCTCTCCACGGGGTTCTCCTCGACAAGTCGACCTTGAACGCGATGAGCCGGCGGCTCTATCTCGCGCCGACGACGATACCCCAGCCTCTTCACGAGGGGGTCTCGCCGGCCGACCAGCCCGTCTCCGCAAGCCTCCCTATGCAGACCGGCTACTACACCAAGTGACGTCCCGACAGCCTGAACGCTACGGCGTGACGTCGGTCCCATCGGCGCTCGATTCACCGGCCTGGAATGCCTGCACGCGCTCGCGCACACGCATCACCATCGCCACGGTCGGCGCCGAGAGCATGGCGCCAAGAACGCCGATCAGCACCGACCCGATGATGGTGGAGCCGAACGAGACGATCGGGTGAAGGTCCAGAGCGTTGCGCTCCAACTGGCGCTGGATGACCGGCTGCACCACGTTCTGGGCCCCCAG
>Ga0209013_10002190_pt1 | contig 17810 bp, 15 predicted proteins | sample Cruoilmetagenom2_FD_187291 | JGI IMG/M metagenome (GOLD analysis project Ga0209013, IMG submission 187291) | Oil polluted marine microbial communities from Coal Oil Point, Santa Barbara, California, USA - Sample 2 (SPAdes) (version 2) | ecosystem: Environmental > Aquatic > Marine > Oil seeps ...
AGGCATCGGTCTCATCGAGCGGGTTATTCGCTCGGGAGAGGCCTTTACGACGATCGAACCCGGCACCCGTGGCAGCAACCAACTGGCGGACGTTTTGGGTGTCTCCGAGCTTCCGTCCGCGACTGCCCTGATACCGCTCGGGCGTTGCGGCGCGGTGGTGGGCGTACTGGTTGCGGATCGAGAGGGGGAAGAACTCCCAGATGTAGCGGATCTCGTGCTGCTCGTTGGCCGGCTTGGAGGCGTTGTAGGCTTCTGACCAATGAACGAGTGAATCAAAAACTGTACTTTTGATTGACACCTGCGGATTGGCGACTTAAGCTTTCCGTGCGTCTCATTCGTGTGTTGATCAAAAAGAGAAAGGTGCCCGGAACGGCCGTAACAGAAGAGCATTCTCGAATTGGCGTCGGGAACGGGATGGCCCGCGGCGAGTGAGACCGGAGGGCAGATGCTGACATTGGCGATTGACCCTGGAGACGGTTCCGAGCTTCGGTACGATCTCGCTAAAGAAGTCGTATCGATCGGTGCGTCGAGCAGCAACGACGTGGTTTTGCGAAGTCCGGGAGTTGCCCCGATCCATTTCGTGATTCGCCGCACCGGCGAGTCTGTCACATTCCTGGGCCAGCCTCGACAAATCGTCCTGTTGAATGGCGAAAGACGGTCGCGGGGAGTGCTCACCGAGGGTGATCGACTGAGGATCGGTACTGCGACGGTAGTGATTCTCGGCACGACCGAAGAGACTATGGAGCTGGACGGAAAAGATGTCGGGAGTTCTGCGGTGGAGCAGACAGCGGTGGGACTCGAATCGGAAGCCGTAGACCAGGTGAGGACGCGTGCCGAGGTGGTTCTCTATAACGAGCCGAAGCGTCTTGCAAAGGCCCGTCGCCAGCTCCTCGAGGTCTTCCAGATCGGGCCCGAGGCGGACCTGGTGTCATCCCTCCAGGCATTTCTTGCGATCGTTTTCGAGGGACGACGAACGATGTTGGCCTGGCTCGACCAACAGGGTGTCTTTCAGCCCATCGTGTCGAACTGGACGGGAGCTGTGCCGCAGCTTCCGGCTCGGACGTTCGCCGAGCTCGCGCACGGTGACCGGGTTGGGTTGCTCCGTGGCAGCAACCGCGAAGCACTGATTTACCCTGTGGTCGTTGGGGGATCCGACTCCAGGATCTATCTGCTGGCAGAAACCGGTGAGGAGAGCCGAGAAGAAGATCGGACACTTCTCGCCGAGGTCGCTGCAATGATCGCCGTTCATTGGGCCCGAGTCGAAGGATCGAGTGAGCTTCTTGGTGAATGGGAGGCGGATGCTCGAGTAAATCTTGAGTCACGACTTCCCGGAACCTCTCCGGCCGTGCGAGATCTCAGGGAACGTGTGCTGTCTGCCTCGCGATCCTCCGATCCAGCCCTCATTTCCGGTCGTGTAGGGTCGGGCAGGGCGTATCTCGCGGCGCTGATCGCCTCGCTCCGGCCGACGGGGAAGCCTTGGATTCGCGTACTACAGGCGAGAGGCGGGGACGAATCCGCCCTCCGCGTCGAGCTCTTTGGTTCCGGCACGACGATTGGCGCGCGGGAGCTGGCTGCTCGCGCCGGTGGTGGAGTCGTTGTTGTGCGCTCGATCGAAAGGATGTCGATCCCACTTCAGGCCGAGCTTGCGGTCATGATCGGGAAGGACCAGGGCTCGGGCTATGGCTCCAAGGTGAGGTGGATCCTCACCGCTGCCGAAAGCTGCGAAGCGCTGATGGCAGATGGAGCTATCGACCAGGGACTTTTCGATTATGCGGCACGCAACCTGATCCGCGTACCGACACTGGAGGAGCGTCGCGAGGACCTTCCATTGGTGATTGTGCGAATGCTCGAGACTGTAGGCGATGAGCAGGGCAAAGAGATCCCTGGCATCGCGCTCGAGACCCTCGATTCACTGCTTGGCTACTCCTTCGAAGGACAGATGTCTGAGCTTCTGAGCGAGCTTCGGCGGCTTGTGTCTGCAACGCCGGAGGGCGAAATGGTCCGCGGTTCGGTTCGCCGGGCCTTCGTGGGGTCTGGTGACGCGGTGGGTGACGAAATCGAAGGCGTCGATGCGGCCGCGGTGCTCGGCGAGGACGATCTCAAAGTGGTGATCCCTGCGGTCGAACGGCTCCTGATCGATCGCGTCTTGCGGCGTTCGCTCGGCAATCAGAGCAAGGCGGCTCGCGAACTCAACCTGTCGCGCGGGGCTTTGATCGCCAAGATCAAAGAGTACGAGATCCCGGACTACCGATCGCTGCGCAGAAGCAGAAGGTAGATTTTCGGGCGGCGGAAAAACCCGCCCTATGAGTTCCTTTTGTCGTCGTAGGGGATGGGTTTATCCCCTCCCTTGCTTATTTTTCTTCTTGCTGGGTTTCTCAGCCTCTTGTTGCTGAATTCCCAGCATCTTCATCACGACTTCCCAGTTGAAGCCAAGCCAGATCAGGAAAGGGAATGAGAAACGGCCTGGGAGATCGGTGAAATAGCGGCCGAATCCAAAGACGTTCCGGGCGAAATCTGAATAGTGGTGTTGGCTCCACTCGCCGAGGCCCATTGCGTACAAGGCTTTGACGTGGAATAGAAGATTGATGGACTGACTGAAATAGAGCACACACCAGCCCATGAACAGGCGCTCGAGCTGCCTTCTCGAAAACGGGTGGGGCAGCGCCAGATAGAGCGCCAGCAGCACGATGGTGTTGAAGGTGACCTCGGTCATCGAGACACTTGGCACTTTCGAGTCGGAGCGGAGATCAGTGCGTCGCATCTGGGTCCGATGGTCCTCCACGACCAGACGGGTTACCCGTGGGTGCTCGAATGCGCGGATCAAGGTCTGGGCGAGCCCGGCCACCATCGTATCGACGGCTGGTCGCAGGATGAGCCAGATAACGACTGCCGCAATCAGTGTGACCGGCAGGCGTCGAAGGAACACCTGGGTCGCGTTTTTCACGACGATTCCGGAGGGAGCGCGAATTTGTGTGCCCACACGATCCACAGCGAGATTCCGGCGAGAATGACCAACGATTGCCAGACGAAGATGTGGGCATCGTTGAAGTGTTGGGGCATGAAAATGCCGATGTAAAAGAGCGATACGATGCGTACCAGATTGATGAGCTGAATTGCGAGCAGGCCGCCAATAACCCCGATCAGTTTGGCAGAAATTCTGGCCGGGAAGGCGAGTACACCGGAAACGAAAATCAAGCTGGTGATCAACCCATTGCAGCCGTTGTAAATGGTGACCGCAAAGCGAGGAGAAGAGACCACACAGCCGGTGACTGTGGCCGTTTCACCGAAGATGCGGAGGATGAAGCCCGACATTTGAGCAATGACGGCAGTGTAGGGTGTGACGAAGACGTCGTTGACCTGCCGCAACGCCACAACGGTGAAGCTCACGCCGAGGATTGTAAGGAACAAGATGAGGAAACGAGCCTCTGGCTTCTGCCACAATTCGCGGAGGTTCATACGTCGCAGTCTGATTCTGGAATGACTTGGGATGTCAGGGGCACAAAACCTCCAGATCAGCGCACAGCTCACCGGTATTTGCGTAGCGGTTTTCGGGAGCCTTTTCAAGGCACCGCAGAATGATACGCGAGAGCTCGGGGTTGAGATCGGGCACCAGATCGAGAGGGTTCGAGGGGAGTGTGTTGAGGTGGGCGTCGATGACGTTCCCGGTGTGGAACGGTGGCCGCCCGGTCGCGAGGTGGAACGCTGTTGCCCCGAACGCATAGATGTCGGTGGCAGGAGTCGGTGGTTGGCCCTGGATCTGCTCGGGCGCCATATAAAACGGGGTCCCGGAGATGGACACATTTTCGCCGTCGCCACGATCGAGGCGGGCGGCGATTCCGAAGTCGAGAATCTTCACGTCGTTGTCCGGGGTGAGGAGGATATTGCCTGGCTTGAGATCCCGATGGATGACGTGCCGGCTGTGGGCGTAGGTGATGGCATCGGCCAGCCGTAACAGGAGAGGAGCCAAACGGCTGCGAATTCGTTCTGGATCGGTCTTCAGGAGGTCTTCCATCGCCTCACCCGGCACGAATTCCATGGCTATGAAGTAGCCGTCGAATCCGGCCTCAAAATCGTGAATGGTGACAATCCCCGGATGGTTGAGGGTCGCTGCTGCCTTGGCTTCTTGACCGAGCCGGGCCGCCTCTTCACTCGAAGTGGTACGCAGAACCTTGATTGCGACGTCGCGTTCGAGCCGTGTGTCGCGTGCCTTGTAAACGACTCCCATTCCGCCGCGCCCGAGCTTGGTAAGAATCTCATATCGCTGGAGTGCTGCAAGCTCCGCTTTCGAATCATCGCCTGGGAGAGTCCCTTTTCTGTCTGGGCTCGAGTCTTCTGTGGTGCGATCAGCCTCGATCAACGCCCGGAGCTTTCGGGCGGGTTCGCAGGAATAGTCAAAGGCGAGGACGCGCTCGAGCTGGGCGAGGGCTGGCGCTCGTTCTCCGACCTGGTAGAGCTCGTGAGCGAGGGCCACCGCCGGACCGAGCCTGCCAGGTTGTAACGCAACGCCGATGACCGCACGTTGCAGGCAGGCGATCGAGGTCTCGGCGGAGAGGTTTTCGCGCGCCCACTTTGCCATATCGAGCATCACGTGAGGAATGTCTGGGACAGGCCCGGGGTGGTTCTGGAGGACCTCACAGGCCTCCTGCATCAGACCCCCGCGGTGGAGCTCGACCAATGCGTCCTGTAGATACCCGAGACGGGCCATACAATTGGCGGTGCCAACCGGGATCCCGAGGCCCCGATAGAGCTCTAGGGCCCGTTCATCCTCCCCGGCCTTTTCGGCACACCGCGCCGCGGCTTCGACATCGCCTGCGAGTTCGTAAATATCACTCGCCTCGCCCCAGCGGTTGAGTTGTTCGAGCAACGGTGCCGCGATACGCCACTGCTGGGCGTTGATTGCGAACTCGGCGGCCTCCGCCTCCTCGCCCTGGTCGAGTAGCGTTTGGATCGCGTCCTCCGCGCGACCGGAAGCGCGGATCAGTTCAAGCATCTCTCCACGCATGCCAAGCTCGGCGAGGATTGGGATGAGAGAGGTCTCTTCTCGCCTGATTTGTTGTCTGAGATTCTCGACCTCCTCAGGATCGGCCCCGCTTCGAGTCTGCTTTGCAGCCAGGGTTTCCCTGAGTTTGTCGAGTTGCCGGATCCTGAGCTGGGCGGCTTCTTGATAATTGCCGGCCGCGGATTCGGACACTGCCGCATCGTGTATCAGGCCGGCCTTGCGGAAAATCTCCGCAGCGAGACCATGTTCGCCGGCCGACCGCCACGCGTGGGCGGCGGCCTGCCAGTTGCCCTCCAATTCGTGCAGCTTCGCCAACGATCGTTGATCACCAACCTGTTCAACTGCCCGCCGGGCAGCCGGAAGAGCCGTGTGCGAAGAACTGAACTTGCCCTCGTCCATGGCGAGGACAGCTGCCCGGGCCGCTCGCTTCGGCTCGCCGGCTCGCGTCCACGCCTCGACCGCTTCGTCGTAACGGCCGCGGTTGGTGAGCCATTCGGCGAGCCCATGATCACAACGCTGTGCGGTTACGATGTCTCCGGCGCGACGGAACAGGCGGGCCGCTTCACCGAGATGGTGGCCGCCCGTTCTCCGCAGCATCTCTGCGGCCTCTGCCTCTCGCCCCAGTTCGAGGGCGATTCGCGCGGCCTCGTTCCATTCCTTGCCCTTTCGGTAGAGTGCCAGGGCCCCTCTTTTGTCACCTTTCTTGGCTCGCATCTGTGCGGCGCCGACGAAGTCGCCGCGGCTCATCAGCGTTCGCTCCAAACGCTGCTGTGGGCTGCCGCCAAGCAGAAGCTGGGCGAGCGACCAGACAATGACTACACCCGAAATGAGGTTGACGACGACCATGACGCCAGGGTTGGAGAAGGCCTGAAGAATCGGGTTATCCGAAACTTCCGCGATTTTCAGGCGTTCGGCAAGCCAGGGGAGGTTGATCGCGGCTGACGTTGCTAGGGCAATGAAGAGTAGTGCAACCGCGCGCCGAGTTCGTGATGGCACGAATGCGACGAGGATTAATGGGACAGCCGACAGCGCTTCCATGTCTTTTATTCTACGGCACGATGGCGCGCTCTGACGGTGTGGTTGATATTTTATGGAAACTCGCTCATATTTCATTTACCGACCGTTGTCGGGAGGAATTGTGCCAACTGACTATTACAAGGTGCTCGGGATCGGTCGCTCTGCGAGTGCGGCCGAAATCAAAAAAGCCTATCGAAAGCTCGCGAGGAAATACCATCCCGACGTCAATCCTGACAATGCGGAGGCGGAACAGAAGTTCAAGGAAATTCAAGAGGCTTACGCTGTCTTGTCGGATTCGGATCAACGCAAGCAGTACGATACCTACGGTCGCGTGGACGGAATCCCCGACATGGGCTTTGATCCATTTCGCCAGGCCAGTTCATCGTGGCGTGATGCGGGCGGCGTCCAAGCAGACTTCGGCGATTTTACCCGGAGCCAGGGGGGATTTCAGGATCTCGGGGATATCTTTGGCGAGCTCTTTGGCCGCGGTCGGACATCAAAGGTCCGGAGACAGCCTCGTCGCGGTGCCGACCAGGAAGTTGAAGTCGAAATTGCCTTTGCCGACGCTGTTCGCGGCACCGCAGTCACAATACCGATTCAGCGCCAGGTGGTGTGCACATCCTGCAACAGCAGCGGTACCGTGGACGGGAGATCCTGTCCCAGCTGCCACGGTGCCGGGGTGTTGATTTCGACAGAGAGACTTCGGGTCAAGATTCCTGAAGGGGTAGCGGATGGGCAGAGGGTGCGGGTCGCGGGAAAGGGAGCGGAGGGGGGCGCGGGAGGCAAGCCCGGAAATCTCTTCGTGAAGGCTCGTGTGAGTCAGGACAGCTTCTTCGAACGCGACGGCGACAATATTCGCACGACCGTTCCGGTGACTTTTTCAGAGGCCTACAGGGGTGGCGAGATCGAGATTGGGACAGTGCACGGACCGGTGCGGGCAAAGGTTCCGCCCGGGACCAATTCGGGGCGCACCTTCCGTCTCCGCGGTAAGGGTGTTCGAAACACCAAGACTCGCGCTTACGGCGATCATCTCTATATCGTGCAGATTGTGGTTCCCAAGGTGGTTTCGCCGGCCGGCGAGGAAGCCGCACGGGGCGTAGCAGATCTTTACCAGAGCAATCCCCGCAAGGACCTTCCCACCGGCATCTGAGAGGCAAAATTGGAATTCGGAATGAGGAATTAGGAATGCCACCCACCCGCCTTGGACGACCAGATTCACAGGGGGGCGGTCGGGAATTCCTAACTCCTAATTCGTCTGGCCATCTACGCAGTAGATTGCTGCCAAACCCCGAGTTTTCTCATCTTTGCGACGCGGCGCATGAAGAGGCGCCGTTTCATGCCGCGGAGGTGATGCACGAGGAGGATCCCATCGAGGTGGTCTACTTCGTGGCAGACAACTTGCGCTAACAAGCCCTCGGCCTCGAGGTCTCGCCACTCACCGTTCATATCCTGAGAACGAACAGTCAGCGCCGACGGTCGATCGATATTTGTGAAGAGGCCGGGGAACGAGAGACAGCCCTCCTCGAGACTGGCCTTCCCCTGGTGGTGGACAATCGTCGGATTGGTGAGGACGACCCTGGCGTCAGGATCCTTGCCGACTGAAAGGTCGATCGTCGCGAGCCGCAGGTTGATACCAACCTGGGGTGCGGCGAGGCCGAGTCCGGGAGCTTTCCACCCGGTCTCGAACAAATCTTCGACGAGGGCGCGAAGCTCTTCGTCAAAGAGTTCGACAGGCCGATTCGTCGCCTCGAGGCGCGGGTCGCCGTAGAAAAGAATCGGCCGTAAAGTCATTCGTCTGTGAGGGCTGTGCCGGATCCGATGGTGTTGGAATCGGTTCCCGGGTCCGGTGTTTCGTTCTCGCGAATTCGCTTGATCACAGCCTCTACGGTATCTTTCGCCCGGCGCTCGTAAAAGTCCTCGAGCACCTTTCCCACTTCAGGATGGCCCTCGGAGATACGGTCGAGGCTCATTCGGTCGAGTTCAATTGCCGTGACCTCTGCGCTGGCTGTGATCGTAGCGGTCCTGGGCCTTCCGGTGAGCAGCGAGACCTCGCCGAAAAAATCTCCTGGTCCGAGCTCTGCGAGCGCCATGTTGCCGCCGTCCTCGGTTCGAGTAAAGACCTTGACGGTGCCGCCGACGACCAGAAACAGGCTCGATCCAGCCTCACCCTCGGTGACGATGATGTCGCCCTGGTTATACGATCGAAGTTCGGTAGAGGAAATGATCTCGACCAGGGCCTCGCGTTCGAATGATGAGAAAAGGGTCGAGGCCTGCAGTTCCTTGAGCTCCTGGCTGGTGGTTGGCGTCTCCTCCTCGAAGGCGCCGGTGAGCTCGCGGCGTTCTTGGCTGACAATCTTGGTGCGTCGGTCCTCCTCGATCAGTCGAGCCATTTCCGAGTGCACATTCTGTTCGGGGTCGAGCTTGAGGATCTTCTTGTAGGCGGCGATCGCTCGCGCGTAGAATCCGTCTCTCGCCTGCGCCTCTGCGATGTCTCTGTATATGACGATCGCTTTGCTGCGCTTTCCCTGCAGGTCGAGAATCTCCGCCTGCCGTAGTTTCAGATTGAGTTGATTCGGGTTCTTCGCCAGCTGTTTCGAGATCGCCTCGAGTGCCTTGTCGTACTCCTTCTTGGCAAGATAGCGGTCGAGTTGATCGATCGCTACCCGTGAAGAACCGATCTTCATTGCATCTCCTCCATCCTCCGCCTCGTTGCCTTCCAGGCTTGGTCGATACGATGCCGAAGGGCCTCAGTGTCGACGTCTACCAGCTTGCCGTCAACGACCAGGGGCTGCCCGGCGACAATGACGTGGCGGATCAAATGCGGACCGCCTCCAAACACGATCCGCGACGCCGGGTCGCCACCCGGCAAGGTAGACCACTCGTCAAGCTCAACCACGATGACATCGCCAGCCTTTCCAATCTCGAGTGTTCCGACTTCGTCTCCAATGCCGAGAGCCCTGGCAGCATCCCGAGTTGCCATCCCCAATACCGCCCAGGGATCGAGGGCTGACGGGCCATGGCGCAGGCCGTGAATCGTTGCCGCGAGACTCATCTCGTGGAAGATCGACAATCGATTGTTGCAGGGCGGACCGTCGGCACCGAGCACCACCGGGATCCCGGATTGAAGCAGTCCAGGCACATCGGCAATTCCCGAACCGAGCTTGAGGTTGGCACCGGGACAATGGCAGATCGTGGTCCGGGTTGCTGCCAGGCGTTGGACATCGGCCTCGTCGAGGTGGATGCCGTGCGCTAGGATCACATCGTTGCCAACCAGACCGTGGCTATCGAGGAAATCGATATTGCTCATGCCACTCAGAGCGCGGACCTCTTCGACCTCGTCACTGTTCTCGGCGGCGTGGGTCTGCAGCAACCATCCGTGTGCGCGGGCGAGATCAGCGCAGCCGCGCAAAAGGCCTGGTGAGCACGAGAGGGCGAATCGGGGCGCGACCGCGTAACGCAGTCTTCCACCGGCGGCACCATGCCAGCGTTTCCCGAGTTCGGCGGCATCTGAAAGCGAGCGTTCCGGGTCCTCGAGAAGGGCCGACGGTGCACCTTCACCGATGTCCATGTGGGTTTTCCCGGAAACGAAGCGGATGCCGAGACCTTCGGCGGCGCAAAAAACCCGATTGTGGTCATGTGTTGTGCCGAAGTCGAGTACGGTCGTTGTGCCGCCGCAGAGGAGCTCGACGATCCCGAGTTCGGCTGCCGCTTCGACGCCATCCGCATCGAGGGCCGCCTCATAGGGCCAGGTACGAAGCCGAAGCCACTCGAGGAGTTCGAGCCCGTCCGCCTGATGCCGAAGCAGCGACTGAACGACGTGGACGTGACCCTGGATGAAGCCCGGAAGGATTGCCGCATTGCTGGCGTCGAGGATGCGGGCGGCATCGCGATCATCGCCTGTATTGCCGGTTACGGTTGTGATGCGGCCTTTGTTGATTGCGACGTTTCCCAGGAAAGAGTCGCCGTCCGAAACCATCGGCAGGACCAGGCCGTCCCGGATCACGAGATCCGGCAAAACGGACGACTCGCTCACGACTCCTCCTCTCGCAAATTCGTTGACCGGGCCTGGAATTCGCTCAGGGTCCGTAGGATGATCTCTACCGCCTCGTCAACCGTCTCGACCTGGATCGGGAGGCGGGTGTCCTCTTTCTCGAGATATCCCTTGGCAAGTGCTTCATCTTCGATCCAGCTAAGCAGTCCGCGCCAATGGCTGCCGTAGAGGAGAAATGGCGTCGGTGGGAGATGTTTGGCCTGCAAGAGCTGCCAAACCATCATGGCTTCGAGGGTCGAACCGATACCGCCGGGAAGGACGATGAATGCCGATGAAAGCCTCACGAAGTGGTGGAGCCGGGAAAAGAAGGTACGGTGCCGATAAACCCGCTCTACAAATGGTGCATCTTCGTCATCGGTGACGAGTCGTACTGGAAGGTCTCCGTCTGCCGGATTTTGCACCGCTCCCCGTGAGGCGCCGAGATCGACCGCCTGCATGAGGCCACCTCCGCCACCGGTGACGATGTCGCAGCCGGCCTCTGCCAAGCGATGGGCGATATCTTGCGCCTCTCCATACAACGGGTTTGTTTCTTCGATTCGAGCCGAGCCAAAGATAGAGACGCGGAAGCGCTCGAGATTGCGTGGCTGTAGACGCTCCAGAGATTCAATGGTCTCCCACAGCTGGGCGACCGAACCATCGATGACCTGGACCAGGTCTGTAGCAGCTTCGTCGAGGGCGCCGTGTGAGGCTCTGGGTTGGTCTTTACGCCGCTCGCTCACGAGCCCGGACCTCCCTCGAACAACGGTAGGGTGGGTTCCAGCATCGGCAGTAAAGCCTCGACGATGACGTTGCACCACCCCTCGCGGTCCGACGCCTCGAGGCGCAGTGGCGTGAGACCTCGGGCAGCAATCATGCCCTCGAGCAGGACGTCGATGAGTTGCTGAAAGCTGGGATCAACGGCGCGCACGCCATCGTACGACGGGCGGTCGGAAATCGGCACGTGAACGAGGACATCGTAGGTTGGCAGCCAGTGGTCGATAAAGCTCTCCCAGGCGCGAAGCGAACCTGCAGCGTGAACCAGATAGCAATAGTTGTCGAGAACGGATCGATCACAGAGAACGACTTCACTGTTCGCAGCAGCATCGATTTCCCACGCAATTTGCGTGTGGAGGATCCATTCCTGGGCGGCGACGGTCGTGTCCTGATTGATGGGGAGCGGGCATCGGCGGGCAACCTCGCGCACCATCTCAACATCGGCATTGCGTCGTTTGAGTGCAGCAGCGAGCTCGAAACACAGCGTCGTCTTTCCGACACCATGACTACCAACCATGGCTATCTTCATAGGTGGCCTATTGTAACGGGAGTTATGAGTTTTGAGCTATGGGTTTTGGGTTATTTGCAGCTCACGAGTAATGCGCGGGAAGGATGGCCCGAAACTCAAAACTCAAAACTGAGAGCTCAAAACTGAGTCCAGGGGACTATCTGCCTGCGGGAGCTCCCGTCGGACGGAGCGCTCCTGGCAATGCGCCGGCGGCCTCGAGCATTGCAGCGTGGATGGCATCGGCGGAGTCGGCATCCGTCAGCCGTCCGAGCCGGGTCGGGTTGCGAACGATCCAGGCGAGACGGGACAACCATCGGAGGTGAAGAGCATCGTTTCGCAGTGCAAGGAGGAAGAAGATGTTCGTCTTGCCCATGTCCGGTGAACCGAAGACAACGCCTTCGGGTGACCGACCCATGGCGATGAATTGCTTGGGGAACTTGTCTGATGCCCGACGCCTCGCATGGAGGAACGCGACGCCTTCGGGGACTGCGGTCGGCACCAGGCGTTCGCGCGCAGCGAGCGCTGCTTCGAGCCATGCCTGGTCTTCAACCAGTCCAAGCCCGGTCACATGCTCAGCCATGGCATGGATCACCTCGGGACGGTTGGTGGCTTTGAGGTCGGGGATGATCTGGTCGACGGTGAAGATCTCTTCCATCGGAGCGTCGATCACCTGGCTCGGTGCAGCGCCGGACGTCGCTACCGACTCCGATGCGAGCGTGTCAAGATACTCGTCGAGCAGAGCACGTCGGAACCGCCATTGGCCGCCGATCTTGACCCCGGGGATTTTACCCTCATGTGCGAGCCGCACGAGCGTGCGTTCTGCCAGTTTGAGGTACTCTGCGGCTTCTTTGGCGGTCAGATACGACTCCATGCGTGCCTCCCATCGCCGACTGAATGCGGCGCTATCTGGCTGAATACTCCTTTTTGGAAACGATGTCAAGGGGAATGTGCCACTTGCGTGGGTGGAGCCTGTGTGCTATCACGTACATCGTTCGGTTCGCGGCGAAGGCCGTTTTGGGCAATGGGTCGCGACGCGGGAAGGCGGCGGAAGATCCCGCAGCGAGGTCGCATCCGGTGAACCCGGGTGCGATTGGTGCTGTGGGGCTAGTTGTTTCCTCGAGATGTTGACCGCAGCAGTGGGTCTGACCCACGGACAAACCAGAGGAGGGAGAAGTCAATGGACGTAGAAGCGAAAGTCAAAGAAATCATCGTGCAACAGCTGGGTGTGGATGCCGAAAAGGTGACCGCCGAAGCTTCATTCGTGGATGACCTCGGTGCCGACTCGCTCGACGTGGTCGAGCTGGTGATGGCGTTCGAAGAAGAGTTCGGGGTCGAGATCCCGGACGAGGCGGCCGAGAAGATCGCGACCGTGAAAGATGCCAACGAGTTTCTGAAGCAGAACACGGCTGGCTGATGTCGCGTCGGGTGGTGGTCACCGGGGTCGGCCTGGTCTCGCCCCTCGGGATCGGGACTGAGCCCACTTGGGCCGAAGTGACGGCCGGCACCAGCGGAGTATCCACCATTACGCGAATCGACACCTCGGATTTTCCGGTTCACATCGGGGCTGAGGTCAAGGGCTTCGAGCCTAAGGATTGGATCGAAAAGAAAGAGGTCAAGAAATTTGACCTCTTCGTCCATTTCGCGCTTGCCGCGACCACCATGGCTCTCGAAAATTCGGGTCTCGAGATCACCGACGAAAATGCCACCCGTGTGGGCGTGGTCATCGGATCCGGCATCGGTGGGTTTCCACTGATCGAACGGCAGCACGAGATCTTGCTGAATCGTGGCCCGAGACGGGTCTCCCCGTTCTTCATTCCCGGTGCAATCATCAATATGTGTTCGGGTCTGGTCAGCATCCGTACCGGCGCCAAGGGCCCGAATATGGCGACCTGTACGGCGTGCTCCACTTCAGCCCACGCCATCGGCGATGCCCTGCTCTATATCCGACACGGTTATGCGGATGCCATCATCGCCGGCGGTTCCGAGGCCGTGACATCGGGGATGCCGCTGGCGGGCTTTTCCTCGATGCGGGCGCTGTCGACCCGCAACGACGAGCCCGAACGCGCCTCGAGGCCATGGGACAGGGACCGCGACGGCTTTGTTATTGGCGAGGGTTCCGGAATCGTCATCCTCGAGGAGCTCGAGCACGCAAAACGGCGCGGCGCGCCGATTCTCGCTGAGGTCCTCGGTTTCGGGATGAGCTCGGACGCTTTCCATATGTCGGCCCCGGCCGAGGACGGTGACGGCGCCATCAGGGCGATGCAGGGCGCCCTCGACGATGGATCCCTCAACCCGGAGGACGTGGCGTACATCAACGCCCACGGCACCGCGACGCCGGCCGGTGATACGGTCGAGACGATTGCGGTCAAGGGAGTCTTCGGTGATCACGCCCGCGAGCTGATGGTGTCCTCTACGAAATCGATGACCGGTCATCTGCTCGGTGCCGCCGGCGGCCTCGAGTTCGGGCTTGTCGTGCAGTCCCTGATTAACGGGGTGGCTCCTCCGACCATTAATCTCGACAACCCGGACCCCGAGAACGATCTCGACTACGTTGCGCACACCGCCCGCGAGGCTGACATTAAGGTGGCGCTGACCAACTCCTTCGGCTTCGGCGGCACCAACGCCTGTCTGGCTGTCGGTCTCTTCGACTAAATATGCCCGCATCAATACTCTTTCCCGCCTGACCCGGTCGTCGGGGGCAGCAATGAACCGGCTTGCAAACGCCTGGATAAAAGAAATCGCGCGGTTCTCCAGCCGGATAGATCTCTACAACTTTGGCCGCTGGCTGGTGCTGGCGATGATGGTGGGTGTGGTTGCGGGCCTCGGCGGAGCGCTTCTGACATGGGGTGTTACCGGTCTCTCATCGGGTCTGCTCGGAAGTGTCGTCGGTTTTCATGTGCCCGGTCACGGAGAGTCAGCCACCGCGATCTGGAGCATGCCCGAGCGGCCGTGGCTGCTGCTGGTGGTACTTCCCCTGGCCGGTCTCTTGGTGGGCTGGATCGTGCAGACATTCGCACCGGAGGCCGAGGGCCACGGCACCGATGCGGTCATCAACTCCTACCACCGCGGACGAGCGATGCTTCGCAAGCGGGTGGTGCCGGTCAAGCTCCTGACGTCGATGTTAACCATCGGATCCGGGGGATCCGCCGGCCGTGAGGGACCGGTTGCGCAGGTCGGGGCCGGATTCGGTTCCTATCTTGCGGACGTTCTGCGCCTCGGCTATCACGACCGGCGGGTCTTGGTCGTCTCGGGTATGGCGGCGGGAATCGGTGGGATGTTTCGGGCGCCGCTCGGCGCCGCGCTCTTCGCAGTAGAGGTTCTGTATTCCGACCCTGACTTCGAATCTGAAGCCCTTATCCCGGCCATCATCTCGTCGATCGTCTCTTACGTGGTCGTTGCCTCGTTGACCGGGTGGGACGCGATCTTCCACACAGCCCCCGTACGTTTTGCGCGACCGCACGAACTCATTGCCTATCTCATCCTCGGCATGGTTGTGGCCGCAGTCGGCTACATCTACGTCAAGGTCTTTTACGGCATGCGGGACAGGGTCTTTGGACCGATGCCGATCCCCGGTTGGACCAAGCCTGCAGTGGGTGGTTTGCTTCTGGCGCTGCTTGCGATGGCGGTGCCGCAGGTTCTTGGCGGCGGCTATGGCTGGTTGCAGCTGACGATGGACAATGAGCTCCCGCTCAAGATTCTGGTGCTGTTGTTGCCGGCCAAGATCCTCGCGACCTCGTTCACCATTTCCTCGGGTGGTTCGGGGGGCGTCTTCGCTCCCTCGCTGGTCATTGGCGGTGTCACCGGGGCAATTTTTGCCGATCTCTTGTCGCGTGTCGCACCCCAACTCGCGCCGCCCACCGCCGCCTGTGTGCTGGTTGGAATGGGCGGCTTCTTTGCTGGTGTCGCCAAGGTGCCGATTGCATCCCTCATCATGGTCGCCGAAATGAGTGGTTCTTATGGTCTTCTGGTGCCGATGATGCTGGTCTCGTCGGTCGCTTACCTGCTGATGCGCGGGGTCAGTATCTACGAAGCTCAGGTTCCCGGTCGCATCGATTCGCCGGCCCACCTCGGCGAGTTCCAGATCGACGTCCTCGAACGCCTGAACGTGGACGAGGTCATGGATCCCGATCAGGAAGTCATTTCGGTGCCGACCGGTGCCTCGTTTGAGACTGTGTTGGATTTGGTTGCCGAGACCGATCAGTATGCCTTCCCGGTGGTACGGGCCGACGGCGAGGTCGAAGGAATGTTCAGCATCAACGATGTGCGCCGTGTGATGGCCACGCCCGAAGTCTGGCCGCTGCTGGTCGCATCTGATCTCGGTGTCACAGCCCGCGGTATGGCCTACCTGGTGCCTGACGACGATCTTCACACCGCGGTTCAACGATTCACCGCGCTCCAGCGGGAGATCCTCCCAGTCCTCGAGGGCCCGCCCCCGGCGCCTGTGATCGGCTTGCTCCGACATCACCAGGTCATGGAGGCCTACGACCGCCAAATCCACCGCCTGCGCGAGGAGCACGCCGACTGACCTGCGTCTGGCGACGCAGGTCATACGGCAATACGGCTAAACGGCTATTCGAGCCACCCACCTATCGGGCAGACGGCTATGCGGCTATACGGCACACACTCTTGACAGCGCTGACACCGAACCCAATCGTTTTGCCGAAAAGCCGAAAAGCCTTGGCGGGCGGGCGGAAAATCCGAAATCCGAAATCCGAAATCCGGAATTCTGTGGCGGTCAGGTCTGCTACACTACCCGCTGTGAATACCCATTCATTTCCCGCACAATTGAACAGCGAAGGAGGCAAGCCGTGAACTGTATTGTGTGTATGACCAGCGTGCCGGATACGGCGTCGGTCATCAAGGTCGGAGGCGACGGTAAGGGCATCGACGGGTCGGGCATCAAGTGGATTGTCTCGCCGTACGACGAGTATGCCCTCGAAGAAGCACTGCAGATCACCGAGGCTAAGGGCGGAGAGGTCACGGTAGTGACCTACGGTCCGGACCACGCCGAGGCGGCGCTGCGAGATTGTCTGGCCAGGGGTGCGCATCAGGCGGTGCACATCCTCGGTGGCGAGGCGACCCTTGGCGACAGCTTCACCATCGCCAAGGTGTTGGCGGCGGCACTGAAGGATCGTGAATACGACATCGTACTGTGCGGCATCGCGGGCGTCGGCACCGACTGCAGCCAGGTCGGCCAGATGCTCGCGGAGCTCCTCGATCTGCCGCACGTGGTCAACGTCATCGAGCTCGAGGTGGGCGATGGGTCGTTAAATGCTGCGCGTGACGTTGAGGGTGGCAGAGAGAAGCTCGAGAGCCCGCTCCCGGCCCTGCTCACCTGCCACAAAGGCCTCAACGAACCTCGCTATGCCGCCCTCAAGGGCATCATGGCCGCCAAGAAGAAGCCGGTCGAGAAGATCGAGGTCGCGAACCTTGGGGTCGATGAAGGCTCCGATGGTTTTTACAGGGTAGAGAAGCTGGAGCTGCCACCGGCAAAGGCGGCGGGAACCATCATCCAGGGCGAGGACGATGCGGCAGCAGCCGCGGCCGAGGTCGTGAAACTCCTTCGCGAAGACGCGAAGGCGATTTAGGGAGGCGATGATGGCTGGCATTCTTGTTTTTGTGGAGCAGCGCAATTCTGAAGTTCGCAAGGCCTCCCTCCAGGCCCTGTCGGAAGCCAAGCGGCAGGGTGGTGCGGTGAGTGCGGTCCTGCCCGGATCCGGAATAGGTGATGCGGCCGCCGGGCTCGGTGCCTGGGGAGCGGACAAGGTCTACGTGGCGGATGACCCGAATCTCGAGCTGTACTCGTCCGATGGCTACGCGGAAGTGGTTGTCAAGGCGGTCGAGCAGGCGCAGCCGAGTGCTATCTTTTTTTCCGGCACAGCCATGGGGCGCGATCTGGCGCCAACGGTTGCGGCCCGGCTCGGTGTCGGCGCCATCCCGGACGCGGTCGGTCTGGCGCTCGATGGTGAGACCTTCAGCGTTCGTCGGCCGGTCTACTCGGGTAAGGCCGTCGCGACCGTCAGCACCGCGGGTAAAACACCGCAGGTGATCAGCCTGCGCCCCAACGTTTTCGCCGCCGAAGAGGCGAGCGGGGCAGGCGAGGTCGTCGCCCTCGACGGTCTCTCGCTCTCGATCCGCGCGGTGGTCAAGGAGCTCCTCGAGGCGGCAGGCGGCGAGCTCGACGTGGCCGAGGCAGACGTCATCGTCTCCGGTGGGCGTGGCATCAAAGGCCCCGAGAACTTTGCCCTCATCAAATCGTTGGCCGACGCCCTCGGTGGCGCGGTGGGTGCCTCGCGGGCAGCGGTTGACGCGGGCTGGATCGAGCACTCGCACCAGGTCGGCCAGACCGGTAAGGTGGTGAGTCCATCGCTCTATATCGCCGCCGGCATCTCGGGCGCCATCCAGCATCTCGCCGGCATGTCGTCGTCGAAAGTGATTGTGGCCATCAACAAGGATCCCGATGCGCCGATCTTCAAGGTCGC
>Ga0209013_10002191_pt1 | contig 17793 bp, 19 predicted proteins | sample Cruoilmetagenom2_FD_187291 | JGI IMG/M metagenome (GOLD analysis project Ga0209013, IMG submission 187291) | Oil polluted marine microbial communities from Coal Oil Point, Santa Barbara, California, USA - Sample 2 (SPAdes) (version 2) | ecosystem: Environmental > Aquatic > Marine > Oil seeps ...
CAGTTTGGGGTGGGCCGCGGGCGCGCCGAACGGGGGATGTCTGAATGGCTCATGACCGGTTACCGGAAATCAGCGCAACGGCCATCGTGGCCGACGATCATCAATTGCTGCGGGACGGCATCAAACAGATTCTTCAGTCCGTGGACGGCATCTCCATTGTCGCCGAAGCTCAGGACGGACTCGAGGCGATCAGCCTGGTGCGCCGCCACAAGCCCGGCCTCCTGACCTTGGACATGGCGATGCCCTACGCGCAAGGGATCGAGATCTACGAAGAAGTCCGGCGCTGGAGTCCCGATACGTGTATCGTCGTCTTCACGGGGCTGACGTCGCTCGGTCTCTTGAGCGAATTGGTCACGGCCGGTGTGGACGGTCTGTTCGCCAAGCGCGGCGATCCGGAAAAGTTGCGAGAAAGCATCCCCGTCATCCTGAGCGGTGGAAAGGTCATCGCGCCGGAAATCGTGGCTATGCTCGAAGAGGGAACGCCGGCGAGCAGCCTCACCGCGCGCGAGCGGCAAATTCTCAGCCTCGTCGCGACAGGCCTCTCCAACAAGGAAATCGCGAGCCGTTTGGGCGTCAGTTTGAAAACTGTCGATAATCATCGCACCAACCTTATGCGCAAGCTCGATGTCCATTCCGTTGCCGAACTCTTGAGTTACGCGCTGCGCGAAGGGCTTCTGGAGGGGTCGGATCAGTTGTAATCCCGCCGTTGGGAGAAGTTTCCACGCTTCTTTCCATGGGTCCATTCTTTGATGGGCAGAATTGGGGTCACTGGACATTAGAGTCCGCTCTTGTGGAAGACCACGCGGGTGCTGGTGAACCCACCGACGCGCCCCGCCGCATTTGGAAAACACGTGCAGCGAGCGCCGAAAAGGCGGCCTGCGGCGCTTCTGCTCTTACCGCCGCCATCACATCGGATGCTATCGGCGAACCAGTTCATGCCGTTGTTGCAGTTGCCGCTGCAGACCTCCAAGGTATAGCCGTAGATGCTGCCTGCCACACATTGGGGGCGACCGAGGTCCGGACGAATCGGCACGAGCTGTCTGGCATCGCGCGCCATGGCGGTGCCGCTGACAGTCAGAACAGCGGCCCACGCCGCAATTGCAGCAACACCCTTCCATGCCTTCATCGGTCGTCTCCTTGTCGGGTTGGTCCGTCATTGGCCCACGCGGTGAAGTGGTAGTGCGGTTTGCATGTTGCCAATGAGGAAAGGCTAGCCGGAAGGCCAGCACCCGTTCGATAGGGTGGATCCCCTATATGGCGGCCCTGGCGACGGGAAAGGGGTGCGGGGAGCCTCCGAGCGGGCGTCTTCCAGCGAATTCACCCCGTAAGGGACGCCGAGTCTGTTAGAGCTAAGCTGCGCAGGACACTGAGGGGCGCCCCTGTAAAATGAGCGATGCACGGCGAGGTATGTCGATCACGGCACTGATTATCGCCGGCGAGTCCGTTTTTCTCCTGCCCTTCGTTCTGGCGCGCGTGTTCCGGCCGACGCTCCTTGAAGTCTTTGATCTGACCAATCTCGAGCTGGGCACCGCCTTTTCCGTATACGGCGTTGTCGCCATGGCCGCGTATTTCTTTGGTGGTCCGCTAGCCGACAGATTTCCTGCGCGAATTCTGCTGGCTGTCGCGTTGGTGTCCACGGCTGCCGGCGGACTTGTGATGATGACGGTGCCATCGCTCTCCACGCTCGTAGTTCTCTACGCCTATTGGGGCATCACCACCATCGCGCTGTTCTGGGCCCCGCTGATCCGCGCCACGCGCCAATGGGGCGGCGAGGACGAGCAAGGGCGCGCCTTCGGTTTGCTCGATGGCGGCAGAGGGCTGCTGGCGGCCTTGATGGGCTCGATGATGGTCCTGCTCTTCGCCGGGCTGCTTCCAGCTGACAGCGAGACGGCCAGCCTCGCGGAACGCACCGAGGCCTTGCGCCGGATCATTCTGGTTCTGTCGGCCGTCACATGCGCCGCCGCCGTGCTGGTCCTGCTGGCGCTCCCGCATAACGATCCAGCGGAGGGTGGCGAGCGGCGGAAATTGTCTTTGCAAGGCGTTGCCCGCGTGGCCGCCATGCCGAGTGTTTGGCTGCAGGCTGCGATCATTCTGTGTGCTTATGTCGGCTTTAAAGCAATCGACGATTTTTCGCTCTACGCGAACCAGGTGGTCGGTCTCGATCAGGTCGACGCCGCCAAAGCCGGCGTCGTATCGCTTTGGGTCCGCCCCGTTGCCGCTATTGGCGCAGGGCTATTGGCCGACAGGATCGGTGCGTCGACCATGACGGCGAGTTCATTCGCCGTACTGGCGGGCGGCAGCTTAGTGCTCGCGAGCGGGCTCATCGGCGCAGGCATGCTCTGGATGTTCCTGCTCACGATGGTCTGCTGCAGTATGGGGATATTCGCGCTGCGCGGTTTGTATTTCGCAATCATGCGCGAGGGTAAAATTCCCATGGCGTATACGGGCACCGCCGTCGGCCTCGTCTCCGTCATCGGCTACACGCCGGACGTCTTCATGGGCCCCCTCATGGGTTACCTGCTCGATCAGTCTCCTGGCGCCGCCGGGCACCAGCACGTGTTCTGGGTCGTCACCGGCTTCGCACTGCTGGGACTGATCGCCAGTCTGTGCTTTGCCCGTGTCATCCGGAAAACGGACTAGGTCGGCGGCGCGCCCGCCCGTTTGTCCCTATCGCGCCAGTGATCCAAACACGATTCCGCACCGTATCTAATGCGAAGTTGGCTGGCCTGAGTCAGCCGCACTAAATATGGCGCCGGGCACCGTTGTACGTCCAGCAATCGCGGAGAACCGATCATGATGCGTGTCCTGTCCCTCATCTTCCTATTCAGTGCCCTTCTGCCCGCTCCGGTCCTGGCGAAAACGCTCACGGCGTCGGAGGTGTCCAATGAGATGCTCAACAAGACGATCGTCACGCGTCAGTTCGGAATGACCGTCACCATGCGCTACCGGCCCGGCGGCGTCGTTTCCGCCAAGGCCATGCTCGGATCGGTGAAAGGCACCTGGCGCCCGCAAGGCAATAAAATCTGTTCGACTTTCCCGAGCGGCCCGGCCAAGGGTACAAGTTGCGTGAGTTTTACCCGCGTCGGGGCTAAACAATATGTCAGCTCCGAAGGCGTCCGGTTTCGCATCGTCGACTGAACGGCGGTAGCAGACAGTCGGTCGTCAGATAAGACGGGCCTGTTTCAATCGTATCGTTCGCGATACGTGCTACCTTTCTCCCTAGACCAAAACGCTCGACCCTCCTTGTAGTTCGGAGCTTGCCAGGCCCCCTGGCAATTGCCATTTTCGCTGCCATCGGTTCTCATTCCTGACGGAGCGCAATGGCACAAGCCATCACGAGATTTTCGATCGGCCTCGCGGTGGTGGCTCTGGCGAGCTTTCCCGCCGGTCCCGTCCACGCCGGGGAAACGACGGTCGCCGTGGCCGCCAATTTTACCCTGGCGGCCAAGCGCCTTGGAGCGGCCTTTGAGGCGGCGACGGGCCATCGCGTCGTGTTCAGCTTCGGCTCGACCGGACAGCTTTTCACCCAGATCGTTCATGGCGCTCCGTTCGACGCCTTCTTGGCCGCCGACACTGAGCGCCCCGAACGGGCAGAGAAAGAGCTGCTCGGCGTTCCGGGCACACGCTTCACCTATGCGATCGGGGGTCTTGTGCTGTGGAGCGCGGATGCCGATCTGATCGAAGGGACACCATCGGTTTTGTCGGACAAAGCCCTTCGCCACGTCGCAATAGCGAACCCGGTTACCGCGCCCTATGGCGCGGCCGCGATCGATACGATGAATGGGCTTGGAGTTCTCCCGGACCTCGAACCCCGCCTCGTCGCGGGAAAAAGTATCAGCCAGACCTATCAGTTCGTTGCCACGGGCAATGCGCCGGTAGGGTTTGTCGCGCTGTCTCAGGTTAAGGAGAGTGGTACCGGATCGCGTTGGGTCGTGCCGGACGACTTGCATCGTCCGCTGCGGCAAGACGCTATTCTCCTGGAACATGGCCGTGAGAATGGCGCCGCCAGGGCTTTTCTGGAGTTTCTGAAAGGCGCCGAAGCGGTCAAGATAATCGCCGGCCTCGGCTACCGGGTGCCGGACCAGAACTGAAAGGAGAGGCGGCCATGTTCGACGCGGCGATGATCGAGACAATCTTGCTCACGCTGGAGCTCGCCGCGGTGACCACGGTCGTGCTGCTCGTCATCGGCGTTCCCCTGGCGTGGTGGCTTGCACGGAGCAAGGCTTGGGGGAAGGAGATCGTCGCGGTCATCGTGTCGCTCCCCATTGTTTTGCCGCCTACCGTCCTCGGGTTCTATCTGCTCATCGCCATGGGACCGCACAGCCCCTTCACCGCGCTGATCGGCCAGACGCTACCCTTCACGTTTGCAGGACTCGTGGTGGGGTCGACACTCTATTCTCTGCCATTCGTGGTGAACCCGATCCGCAACGCGTTCGAAGCGATGGGCGAGCGGCACTGGGAGGCCGCGGCGACATTGCGGGCTGGACCGTTGGACGCCTTTTTCAATGTCGCCCTGCCGCTGGCGAGCCCTGGCATTCTGACCGGCGCGATCCTCGGTTTCGCTCACACCATGGGCGAATTCGGCGTCGTACTGATGATCGGCGGCAGTATTCCCGGCGAGACCAAGGTTCTCTCGATCGCCATCTTTGAGTTCGTCGAAACCCTGGAATGGGGCAAAGCCCACGTGCTCGCCGGAGCGATGCTGGTGCTGTCCTTTGCGGTGATCCTGGCGATGCGTCTCATCGAAACGCGTTTCAAGAGCGACCTCTCGTGATCGAAGCGCGCTTCTCGGGACAACAGGGCAGCTTCCGGCTTGATGCGGACTTCACCGCGCCGAGCCAAGGCGTAACGGCTCTGTTCGGTCCTTCGGGCTGCGGCAAGACGACCGTTCTACGTTGCGTGGCGGGGCTTATCCGTTTTGAGCACGGCAAGCTCGTGATCGACGGCGAGGTCTGGCAATCGGAAAACCGTTTCGTTCCCGTGCACCGGCGCGCCCTCGGCTATGTCTTTCAAGAGGCGAGCCTGTTTCCGCACCTCTCCGTGAGAGGAAATCTTGAATTTGGACAGAGGCGCGTGACAGCGCGCGCGCATACGATCGGCTTCGACGATGTGGTGGATCTGCTGGGCATCGACCGGCTGTTCGATCGGCCGACGGCCCATCTGTCCGGGGGCGAGCGTCAGCGCGTCGCCATCGGCCGGGCACTCCTCTCGCAGCCACGCCTTCTCCTGATGGACGAGCCGCTTTCGGCCCTGGACCGGACGGGGCGCGAAGAGATTCTGCCCTATCTGGAGCGCCTGAACAGCGCTCTGTCGATTCCGGTTCTTTATGTCAGTCACGACATCGGCGAGATCGAACGGCTGGCGGACACTTTGGTCATCATGGAGCACGGGACTGTGCGGGCGGCGGGTCCCATCGCCGAATTGCTGGCCGATCCATCCCTGCCGATGGTCCGCATGCCCGAACCCGCAGCGGTGCTGGATGGCCGCGTCCAAGACTTCGACTCCGAATACGGTATCGCCAAAGTCGATGTCCCGGGCGGGACGCTTCTGGTCGCCGGCAATATCGGTCCGCCAGGCACGGTACGGCGGTTGCGGATCGCGGCCAGCGACGTGAGCCTGAGCCGGGAGGTTGTGACCGACACCACCATCCTCAACGCCGTGCCGGTTCTTATCGACTCGGTCGAACCCCTGGGGGACACGCAGATGACCGTTCTCCTGAAACTTGGCGCTGATGGGAGAGGGGCGCCGCTCCTAAGCCGAGTCTCGCGTCTGTCGTGGAACCGGCTCTGCTTTCAACCCGGCGAGAGCGTCGTGGCGCAGATCAAGGCTGTCGTGCTCGCCAAGGCCTAGTCGGCAGAGACCAGTGTCAGCGCGCCGCAGGCTCCGGGCGGATGAGAAGGACACCGATCAAAACGCCGGCCAGCGCCATGAGGGTCATCATTACCATGACGCCAGAGAAGCCGCTGTCGAACGCGCCCCGCATAGCGCCTTCCAGCGCTATACTATCGCCGTGCGGAATTTTGGTCATGGCGCGCTCAATCTGGCTTTCTGATCCGTGAACCAACTTGATCTTCAATGCGCCGAGATCGGGTGCGCTCGCGGCGACACTGTCGACAACCGGGTCGATAATATTGCGCTTGATATGCGCGGCGACCACGCCGCCAAGGGCTGTTCCGGTGGCAAGGCCTGCGAACATGCTCGTATTGAGGACCCCGGAACCTTGACCGGCATGCGCGTCGGGCAAGACACCCAGGCCCAAGCGCGGCAGCAGCGCCCAGTTGAAGCCGACGCCCACACCAAGAATGACCAGCCGCCACCAGACGTCGCCGTAGGGTGTTTGATGGTCGATGTCATGCATTAGCCAGAACCCAACGGCGAGCATCAGCATGCCGGCCACGACCGGAATGCGGTACTTGCCGGGAACGATCAGCCGCGGCAACGTCAACGAGATCACGAACATCGCAAGCGTAAACGGCAGCAGGGCGAGACCCGCCTGCGAGGCGCTGAAGTGCAACCCCTGAGGCGCCTGCAGGAAAAGGTTCGTGAAGTACAGAATCCCCATCTGGGTCACGCCATTCAAGAACATGCCGATCGTGGCGGCGACATAGTCCAGATGGCGGAAGAAGCCGAACTCGATAAGAGGTTCGCCGGCGTGCAGCTCCCGGACTACGAAGCCCACGCCGCCCGCTATCGCCAATGCGAACAATACAAGCGTCTGAACGGAGGTCCAGCCGAACAACGGGCCGCTGGTCAGGCCGTAGAGGAACGAGGCTAGTGTCACGAATAGGAGGGCAATGCCCGGAAAATCGGTCCGCTTTCCTGCCACGGGCTTGTGCGGGACAAGGCCCAAGCGAGCCACCTTGAAACACAGGAACCCGGCGATCGACAAGATGATCAAGTCGAGCACGAAGACGGCGCGCCAACTGATAATGTCCGTCAAGGTGCCGCCGATGAGCGGCCCGAGGGCAAATCCCATGGCGACGGTTGCGGCCCAAATTCCGAGCGCGAAGGCGCGCTTTTCCGGGGGCGTCGACACGCTGACCAGCGCCACGGACATCGACATCAAGGCGGCCACGCCCAGCCCCTGTAAGCTCCGTCCCGCCAGCAAAACTACCGCGTCTCCGGACAGCGCGATCGTGATCGAGCCGAGCCCGAACAGGCCGAGGCCGATCGCGAATAGGCGCGTCAGGCCGAAAGTGTCGCCGAAATGCCCCATGGCCGCGAGTGTTACCGCTGCCGAGAGCATATAGATATTGATGACCCATTGGAGTGTATCGACATCGAGATCCAGGCTCGACCTGATGGCCGGCAAAGCCGTCATGACCGCTGTCGTGTTGTAGGCCACAACGAAGGCGCCCGCACAGGCCGCCACAACAGGCAGCCAGAACTCGGAGCGGTTATCTGCCTCGCCGCCTGCTTGTCCCATGAAAGCCCCTCGCACCTGTCCGACCCACTCCCGGTCTAGCACAGAGCGGTGAATATGGCGCACTTCAACTGCTACCTTATTTGTGTGGTTGAAGGCGGGTGCAGCATCCGCGCCATCCTGTGGACGGCGCCTGGGGAGGCGGCGCTACCTTGATCGGCGTCAATGCCGTATGCTGACCTAAATGTAGGTATTCATGAATACAAGCTGGGGCATTACCGTAGTATGGACCGTTTCGTCATCATTGCTTTGACCGTCTGCGTCGCGAGCGCGATCCTTCTAAGCGTAGCCCAGTTAAGTGCGGCCAATGCCTCCGCCTATTCTGAAGCGGTACGGAAATATTGCCGGGCGGACTACAAGAAGTATTGCGGGGAGTACGGGCTCGAAACCAACGCCTTGCGAAATTGCATGAATCGGCATGGCAACCAGCTGTCCAAATCCTGCGTCCGGGCACTGGTTCAGTCCGGTGAAGTCAGTCAGCGAGATGTGGACCGGCGCAGAAAGACAAAGTCGCGTTAGGGCCGCTTCGCGTCGACCGTATTCTGATGAAATGGCATTTGCGGAATTAACAAGAAGGCCCGAGAAAGTGCTGCTATGACTGAAAATAGATGGGTTCTGGGCGTTATCACGATCGCGCTTCTGATGCTGATGAGTATCGGTGTCAGTTTGGGCGCTGACTGGGCGGGCAAATACCTCACCGAGGATTCCAAGGACCATGCCTTTACCATCACCCTGTCGGGAGACGGCAAGGCCACGGGCGAGAAACACGGCACCGTCTTGAAAGGGACTTGGTCGGCGGACAGCGGTGCCGCCGTGATCAAATGGACCACCGGCTGGACCACCAAGCTCAGCCATGATGGCGACGGTTATATAAAGACCGCCTTCCGCCCTGGGACGCCTATGACGGAAAAGCCCACAAGCACGGTCGCGGCCAAAAAAGTCGACTAGCACTCAAGATTGTTCCCGTCGTGTCGGGAGTTATACCGCCAGCTGAGCCGTGGCCAATCGTAGATGTCCAAGCAGAAAACTGCCTGCCGCAACGAAGAAAACGCTTTATGGGTACGGATTGCCGGGACGCCCGGGCCCGGGCGAGAAAGGGTACTGCGCGACCTGTTGGCCTTGGAGGCGGCCGAAGGGCTCGAAGGTGACGATGCGCGCCCCTTGCGCCTTGCACAGGAATTCTTGGAGGCCGATCTCGTCCTGTCAGAGAAGGAGATTGTCTCGACCGTCGTCGTGTTCGGCAGTCACCTCCCCCTCTCGCCGGAGGATGCCGAAGCCGCCATGAGGCAGGCCGAAAGTGCCGAGAGCCTTGCCCTTGCGGAACAGCAGCTTGACCTTTCTGCGTGGTATGCCGAGGCGCGGCGTTTCGGACGGATCGTGTCGGAGCGGGGTGGGGCACGAGCTGCAAACGGCGCGCGGCGTAATGTGCTGGTCACCGGCGGCGGACCAGGCATCATGGAAGCCGCCAACCGGGGCGCCATGGATGCCGGGGCCCCGAGCATCGGCTTCAACATCGACTTGCCCGAGGAGCAGCCACCTAATCAGTACACGACGCCGGAATTGACGTTCCACTTCCGCTACTTCGCTATCCGGAAAATGCACTTCGCCATGCGCGCCACTGCGTTGGCTATCTTTCCAGGCGGTTTTGGCACCCTCGACGAGCTTTTCGAGGTGCTAACCCTGAAACAGACGCAGAAGATGGCGCCGATCCCCGTACTCTTGTTTTCGCGCGAATACTGGCAAGAAGTCATCAATTTCGAAGCTCTGGTGGCGTTTGGTACAATTCGGCCGCAGGACACCGACTTGCTAGAATTCGTCGATACAGCCGAAGAAGCCTGGGATCGGCTCGTCCATTACGGCCTGGATACCCCTAAGGCCCTCCGCGAGCCTTGAGTCGGTGTCATGCTAGACCCGACCTCCCACATCGCTTGATCTGATCGACCGAGCCGATCCATTGCATGGCTTGCGCGGGCCGCATCATACAATTGTATTCGCGAGGCTTGCTGCTTGACGGTCTGGCCCGGCATCGAGGGGAGATTTTCGATGGCCAGCCGCACGAGCTACAGTCACGCTCAGCTTAGGTCTGAGGCGCGAAAATGGTAATGTCCTTGCGATGCATGGACCCTTGGCCAAAGAACGGCGCCTCGGCTCGATAGAGCGGCTGCGGCGCACGATTCTCGACCCGGCAACGAGCGCAGCCCACTATGGCGTCGCGGTAGCAGCCGTTGTGGTCATGGCGTGCCTCGCCTGGGGTCTTTATCCATGGCTCGAAGGGCGCGCTTCGTTTCTCATCTTTATTCCCGGTCTTGCGATCGCAGCGGGCTTTGGCGGGTTCGGCCCCGGTCTCCTGGCAACCGCTCTATCAGCTACCATCGGGTTTGCCTTGATTCCGAGTGGTGACTTCACCGTCCCGGCCCTGGCCGAGGTCGGTGTCTTCGCAGGAGTCGGTGTCGGGATTGCATGGTTGGGCGAGTTGCTACGCCGGACACGTATGCGCAGCCGCCGCAGCGCCAAGGAGGTCCGCTCGCGTGAGGCACACTTGCGCTCGATTTTGGACACCGTTCCCGATGCGACCGTCGTAATCGACGAGACGGGTATGATCCGCTCCTTCAGTGCTGCGGCCGAACGCCTTTTCGGCCACCGGGAAGTCGAGGTCGCCGGGAAAAACGTGTCGATTCTAATGCCCTCGCCATTCCGCGAGGAGCACGACGGCTATATCTCACACTATCTCGGCACCGGCGAGAAGCGGATCATCGGCTTCGACCGCGTGGTGACTGGGGCGCGCAAGGATGGGTCCACATTCCCCATGAAGCTCGAAGTCGCGGAGATGCAATCTGGTGAGCAGCGATTCTTCACGGGCTTTGTCCGTGACCTTACCGAACGCCAAAGAACCGAGAAGCAGTTGCAGGACTTGCAGACGGAGCTGGCGCGGCTGTCACGCCTGACTGCCATGGGTGAGATGGCCTCGACCCTTGCGCATGAGGTCAACCAACCCCTGACCGCGATTTCCAACTATCTGCAAGGGTGCAATCGCCTGCTGGAGTCCATCGAAGACAAGAAGGTCGTCATGGTTCGCGACGCGCTCGCGGCCACGACCAAGCAGACGCTGCGTGCCGGCGAGATTATTCGGCAGCTCCGCGACTTCGTGACCAACCATGAAACCGTGCGGCACCGGGAAGACATCAACGATCTTGTCGAGGAGACCAGCGCACTGGCGTTGATCGACGCAAAGGACGAAGGCGTGAAAGCGAGCTTTCAGTTCGATACGTCTGTCCCCGACGTGATGGTCGTCAAAGTTCAGGTGCAGCAGGTTGTGCTGAATCTCATGCGCAATGCCATTGAGGCGATGGAGGGGTGCGACCCAAAAGTCCTATTGGTTTCCACGGCACGGTCCTCCACCGATACAGATGAAACCGGCGAACCCATGGTACAGATCACGGTCGCCGACACCGGGAGCGGCATTTCCGACAAGATCGCCGAGCGGCTGTTCCAGCCCTTTGTGACGACCAAGTCCAACGGCATGGGAGTGGGGCTGTCGATTTCCAAGCGCCTGGTAGAGGCTCATGGAGGGCGCATGTGGGTCCAGCCGAACCCTGGAGGGGGCACGGTTTTCCGGTTCACGCTGGAGCCCGTCAGAAGCGAGGACAAGGTCTGATGCCCGTCAATCCCATCGTGCATATCGTCGATGACGACGAGGCCGTTCGTCAGTCCTTGGCCTTTATGCTCGGTTCGGCGGGGCTACCCATACGGCTCTACGAGTCAGCAAAAGTGTTTCTCAAATCTCTGGATCCGTCTTTATGCGGTTGTCTCGTCACGGACGTCCGCATGCCCGAAATGACGGGCATCGAGCTCTTGAACCGGATTAAGGACAGAATGCCCTTGATTCCGGCGATCGTCATCACGGGTCATGGCGACATTCCGCTCGCCGTCGAGGCCATGAAGGCCGGCGCCGTCGACTTCATCGAGAAGCCCTTTGACGAGGAGGTGCTGCTCAAGGCCGTTGAAGCGGCGCTCGACAAGGCGGGCGGTGAGGAAAATGGCCAGATGCAGGACGTCTTGATGCGGCTTGCAACATTGTCCGAGCGCGAGCATCAGGTTCTCACGGGCCTAGTGGCGGGGCAGGCCAACAAAGTCATCGCCGCCGCGCATGGTATCAGCCCGCGAACGGTTGAGGTCTACCGCGCAAACGTGATGACAAAGATGCAGGCGAAGAGTCTGCCGGAACTGGTTCGCATGGCCGTTCTGGCGCACGTCCCCCCTCCCGCCGGTGTTTCCGATTAGAGCCTCGCCCTCATAATTCCCAGGCGCATTCCCGATTTGACGTGGCTCAAGGTCGCATGCCCCGCGACACTTAGACTGTGCTCAAAGGCTGCGGTGAACCGCTGGGCGAGGGTCAATGTTCGGGGAAGAAGCAAATGAGCCAGTCTGGAACCGTGCTGATCGCCGTTCGCGATGGCACGCTTGCGGATAGCCTAAGATTTTCATTGGAGCTTGAGGGATATGAGACCCGTTTCTGCGACGAGCACGCGCTATCTCCGATCTTGCGGGCACCCTGTCTCCACGACACCTGCCTGGTGCTGGACCAGGACGTCTTTTCGCGGGTCGCGGAAGCTGGCGAATCAATGCTTCCCTGCGATCCCTGTGTCCCGGTTATCCTCATGGTGTCCCAGAAAACCGAGCGGCTCCTTGCCAAAGCCAGGACCGGCGGGGTCACGGAAGTTCTCGAAAAGCCGATCCTTGGCGGGGTCTTGCTGGAGACCATCCGGCAAGTAATTGAAAATAATGGGCCTTCGAGCCAACCCATGCGGCGCTCCTGATCTCCATCCGCCTACGTAGTTTCCCTTAGGGAACCGGCCCGAATTTAGGCCGCGTGCAAACACCTCTAAATCTAACGTCAGTCAATTGAACCTTTCGGGGGTTATCATGCTGACGCCACATCCCGTCCTCAACTTCCCGCAGACTCAAACGCCGCCCGCGTCAACGGTTTTCCCGTATCCGCGACACGACCACGACTTTCAAACATCGAGCGTCCCGCTTAATTTCCCGCGCAACAGCGAGATTTTCGCCGAAGGCGAGGCGGCGGGATACGTATACAAGATCGTTTCCGGCGTGGTCCGCGTGTCGAAGCTTTTACCGGACGGGCGCCGGCAGATCAGTGCGTTTCACCTTCCCGGCGATATGTTCGGTTTCGAAGTGGACGATATGCACCACGTTTCCGCCGAGGCGATCGGTCCGGTCAAGGTTCTCGCCTATAAATGGCAGAGCCTGCTGAGCACCACATCGTCGAGCGGCTTCGTGCACGAACTGCTGAACCGCACCATGATCGGGCTCAGGCAAACTCAGGATCACCTGCTTCTCCTTGGTCGGAAGAATGCGCTGGAGCGGCTCGCGGCATTTCTCATCGAGATGGCTCGCCGGACGGGTTCGGACCGCTCGCTGCATCTCGCGATGCCGCGCCACGACATCGCGGACTATCTCGGGCTCACGCTAGAGACGGTGTCGAGGATGTTCTCCGAACTGAAAGACGCAGGCATCATCAAGCTCGAGTCGGCCCGGCAAGTGTCAGTGCTCGACATGTACAAGCTTGAGGCCCTGGCGACATGAGGATTTGGGGGTTTCGAGTATCACTTGGTGGCAGCGCGCTATTGGCCTTTGTGCTCATTCTCGGGCTTGGCTCGGCCGCGCAGACGCAAGGGCCGGTCACGAGTCTGCCGGACCCCGCGCGCGGCAAGGCGCTGGCCGAGCGCGTCTGCACCAACTGCCATCTGGTTTCGGACCGGCAGACCAAAGCCGTTGCGGATGTTCCGAGCTTTGCCGCGATCGCCAATAAGCCCAATCAGACCGAAGGCGCGATCATGACGCGCATTGTTATACCCAAGCATCCAATGCCGGTGATTCCGATCACCAAGTCCGAACTCGAGGATGTAACGGCTTACATCATGAGTTTGCGCAGCGAGTAGGTCGCGGACGGAGCAATCGAACTTTGCATCAGATAGCCCAAGCTTGCGCTGAATCAAGGTAGCAGCGCGGCGGTCGGCGTGTAACGATGCTAGAATGAACCGCGCGGTTTGACGCCGACAAGACGAATGTTCCGGGGACCCGGCGCCGCCGCTTGAGACCTGAGTAAGACCTGGAAAAGGTTTGAGATCGAGGGGTTAGAAACATGGCCGCAACAACGCAGCGGGATGAATGGAAAGCGCTGTCGGACATTTTCGCGATTGGGGCCGCCGCTTTCCTTGTTGTTCTTGGGCTCGTCCTCGCCCTAGCGGGCGCAGATCCGGCCATGAAGTTTCATGGCTGTCTGCTGCTCGGTGCATCTGGTCTCGCGCTCCTTTATATGCTCACGCTGTTCGTCGAGAAACGCGAGCCCGCCGACACAAGCGGCTATGCGGACGGTGTTATCCGGGCCGGCGTAATCGCCACAGTTATTTGGGGAATTGCCGGCTTTCTGGTGGGCGACATCATCGCCTGGCAGCTTGCCTTTCCCGCTCTGAACTTTGATCTGCCCTGGACGAGTTTTGGGCGCTTGCGGCCGCTCCACACCTCGGCGGTTATTTTTGCGTTCGGCGGTAATGCGCTGATCGCAACATCGTTCTACGTGGTGCAGCGGACTTGCCGCGCGCGGCTCGCGGGCAAGTGGTCGCCATGGTTCGTGTTCTGGGGATACCAGCTCTTCATCGTGCTGGCAGCTACCGGCTATCTGCTTGGCGTCACGCAAAGCAAGGAATACGCTGAGCCGGAATGGTACGTCGATTTGTGGCTGACCGCTGTTTGGGTTGTCTACTTCCTCGTTTTCATCGCGACCGTCGCCAAACGTAAAGAACCACACGTCTACGTGGCGAACTGGTTCTACCTCGCGTTCATCGTCACCGTCGCCATATTGCACATTGTCAACAATCTGGCGGTGCCGGTGTCAATGCTGGGCACCAAGAGCTACATCCTCTATTCGGGTGTCCAGGATGCCATGACCCAGTGGTGGTACGGCCACAACGCGGTGGGCTTCTTCCTGACGGCCGGATTCCTCGGCATGATGTATTATTTTGTGCCGAAACGCGCCGAGCGGCCCATCTATTCGTACCGCCTGTCGGTCGTCCATTTCTGGTCTCTAATCTTCATCTATATCTGGGCGGGCCCGCATCATCTCCATTACACAGCCCTGCCTGACTGGGCGCAGACGCTTGGCATGACCTTCTCGATCATCCTGTGGATGCCGTCCTGGGGCGGCATGATCAACGGCCTCATGACGCTGTCTGGTGCCTGGGACAAACTTCGGACAGATCCGGTGATCCGCATGCTAATCGTGGCCGTGGCCTTTTACGGCATGTCGACCTTCGAAGGCCCGCTAATGAGCATCAAGTCGGTGAATTCACTATCGCATTACACCGATTGGACCATCGGGCACGTGCATTCCGGCGCGCTAGGCTGGGTCGCATTTATCAGCTTCGGCGCGCTCTATTGCCTCGTGCCATGGCTGTGGCACCGCAAGGCGCTCTATTCGCAGCGCCTTGTCGAGTGGCACTTCTGGATCTCGACGCTCGGCATCGTGCTCTACATCACGTCCATGTGGGTGTCGGGTATCCTGCAAGGGCTGATGTGGCGGGCCTACGACTCTCTCGGCTTCCTCGAATACTCCTTCGTCGAGACGGTCGAGGCCATGCACCCGTTCTACATTATCCGGGCCATTGGCGGACTGCTCTTCGTCCTTGGCTCATTCTTGATGGCTTACAATCTGTGGCGCACGGCACGTGGCGATCAGCCTGTCGATGCGACCGATCAACCGACTGTCGCTGCGGCTCCTGAATTCCGGCCTGGCGAATACACGGCGCCGGCGGAATAGGGAGGGGCCAATGAGCTGGGGAAAACACGACGTCCTCGAGAAAAGCCCGATGCTGATGCTCGTCGGCATCTTGATCGTGGTGAGCATCGGCGGGCTGATCGAGATTGCACCGTTGTTCTGGCTGAGTTCTACGGTCGAGAAGGTGCAAGGCATGCGACCTTACTCACCGCTCGAATTGGCTGGCCGCAACATTTATATCCGCGAGGGCTGCTATCTGTGCCACAGCCAGATGATCCGCTCTCTCAGAGACGAGGTCGAGCGCTACGGCCATTACAGTCTGGCCGCCGAGAGTATGTACGACCATCCCTTCCAGTGGGGTTCCAAGCGCACCGGGCCGGACCTCGCGCGCGTCGGCGGAAAGTATTCCGACGAGTGGCACCGTGCGCACATGATCGACCCGCGCTCGGTCGTCCCGGAATCGGTCATGCCGGGTTATCCGTTTCTAGCCGAACGTGAGCTCGACTATGATGATATTCAGGACCAGCTGAAGACAAATGCGATTGTCGGCGTTCCGTATACAGACGAGATGATCGAGGCGGCAAAGGCTGACGTTGAGGCGCAGGCCGGCAAGAACTCGGCGGACGTGGAGGCGCTTCTCGGGCGCTATCCGAAAGCGCAGGCGCGGTCCTTTGACGGCAATCCGGATGAGGTCACCGAGCTGGATGCCTTGGTTGCGTATATGCAGATGCTTGGAACACTCGTCGACTTCGCCAGCTTCGACGAAGCCGGCCCCAATTTGAGGTGAGGACCGGACGATGGAATACGAACAAGTCGCTTCGATCAGCCAAGTAGCCGCACTCATCTTCTTCATCGTGCTGTTCGCCGGTGTGGTCGTCTATGCGTTTTGGCCCGGTAACAAAAAGCGCTTCGATGAGGCGGCAAAGCTGCCTCTGGAAGACGACCCAGAATCCGATAACGAGAAAGACAGCTGAGCCATGGCCAAGAAGCAAGCCAATACCCCGGAGGAGGTCGGGACCACCGGTCACGAGTGGGACGGCATCCAGGAGCTCAATAAGCCGCTGCCCAAATGGTGGCTATACATCCTCTACGCCACGATCGTTTGGGCCATCGGCTATTGGCTGGTCTATCCGGCGTGGCCGACCGTTTCGTCCTACTCGAAGGGCTTTATGGGCTATAGCCAGCGGGATCAGGTGGCCAAGGACGTGGCTGCATCGCATGCCGAGAAGGCGGTGTTCCGCGACAAGATTGCCGCGGCCGATATGGATTCGATCAAGGCCGATCCCGAGCTATTCAACTTTGCCCTTGCTGGCGGCCAGGCGGCTTTCGGGGACAATTGTGCACCCTGCCATGGCCGTGGCGCACAAGGTGCGGCCGGCTATCCGAACCTGCGTGATGATGCCTGGCTGTGGGGCGGCTCGCTGGACGCCATTCACCAGACCATTCAGTATGGCATTCGCGGCGAAGATCCAAAGACGCGCGCGGGCATGATGCCGGCCTTCGGTCAGCTGGGCATGCTGAAACGCGACCAGATTTCCGACACGGCCGAGTACGTGATGTCACTTTCCGGCAACGCGGAAGACGATGAGGCGGCGGCGCGCGGCCAGGAGATATTCGCGACCAACTGCGCAGCTTGTCACGGACCGGACGGCAAGGGCAACCAGGCCCTCGGCGCGCCCAACCTGACAGACGAGCTCTGGCTGTACGGCGGTGATAAGGAGACTATCGTCGAAACGATCTACAGCAGCCGCGCAGGTATGATGCCTGCTTGGGAAGAGCGCCTGGATCCGGCAACGATCAAGGAGCTTGCGATCTACGTGCACTCCTTGGGCGGAGGACAATAACGTCCGACAATAGCTTGGGATGAAGATGGCAAATGTCGAGCTGGATGGCGGCGGCGTGTCTTCCTCAGGTGAGGGAGCGCAGCTCTTCGCTAGCCAGACTAAGATCTACTCAAAGGAAGCCCATGGCCGCTTCAGGACGATCAAATGGATCGTCATGGCAGTCACGCTCGGCATCTATTATCTGCTGCCATTTGTGCGCTGGGACCGCGGACCGTATCTGCCCGACCAAGCCGTTTTAATCGATCTGCCTGCGCGACGGTTCTATTTCTTCTTTCTCGAGATTTGGCCGCAGGAATTCTACTATATCACCGGCTTGCTGGTGCTGGCGTCGCTTGCGCTGTTTCTCGTCACCTCCGTGGCGGGGCGCGTTTGGTGCGGCTACACCTGTCCTCAGACCGTTTGGACGGATCTGATGATCGCCGTGGAGCGCTTCTGGCAAGGAGATCGCAATGCGCGCCTGCGGCTCGACAAGCACCCCTGGTCGTTCGAAACGCTCCGGAAGAAGGGAATCACGCATCTGACGTGGCTCTTGATCGCAGTCGCCACGGGCGGGGCCTGGGTGTTCTACTTTGCCGACGCGCCGACCCTCGCCAAGCAGCTCGTGACGTTCGATGCGCCCGCGGTGGCTTACGTCTTCATCGGCCTGTTTACACTGACAACCTATGTGCTTGGCGGAATCGCACGCGAACAGGTGTGCATTTATATGTGCCCGTGGCCACGCATTCAGGGTG
>Ga0209013_10002192_pt1 | contig 17790 bp, 13 predicted proteins | sample Cruoilmetagenom2_FD_187291 | JGI IMG/M metagenome (GOLD analysis project Ga0209013, IMG submission 187291) | Oil polluted marine microbial communities from Coal Oil Point, Santa Barbara, California, USA - Sample 2 (SPAdes) (version 2) | ecosystem: Environmental > Aquatic > Marine > Oil seeps ...
TTAAAAATTTTTGGACGCAGATTTTCGCGGATAATCGCAGATTTAAAAATATTTTTTTGACATGATCAGCGCAAATCAGCGTTTATCTGCGTCCGATTCAAGCTAACTGCGTAACTCATACCAATTTTGGTGCAGGAAGATTTTTGGGTTTCGGGTATTCCGCTGCAGTATTTTTATTCACCCAGACTAAATTCCCATTCGCCGGTCTTCGTTGGTATCCTTAACCAAATCATAGAATAAGACCATTGACATCTAAATTGGAATTTGCTATAGTAGAAACACGGTATTCTTTAACAATGATCCAAACTTCGTCAGCCGATCATCTCGCTGTTCAAAGGATGAGCACATGGGGAATGCGTAGCAGGATAAATCGCCTCGATGTGGGATCAATACAATAAAACCAAAGAGAATAATTCTATGACCGATTACGCTGACCTGGAGATCAGTCTCTCTCGCCGTGATGCAGACATGTTTGCGGTCGAGATGCGTTTCAGCCAACCAGACGACCAGGCCGACCGACCGCCGGAGCGCGGGGAGGCGGATTTCAATTTCAGAGAACTGCGTACCCAGGTCCTGGACCCCGAGGCGTACGGTCGCGCCCTGACCTCGAGCCTGTTCGAAAACCCGGGCCTGCGGAGCTTCCTCGAAAAGACCCAGGCGCTCGTTCAGAGTGCCGGCCAGAGGCTGCGATTACGTTTGCTGATCGATCGCAGCGCGCCTGAACTGAACAATTTGCATTGGGAAACTTTACGCAACCTGCAGGACGAAGGTTTCCTGGCGATGGATGAGAACCTGCTCTTTTCACGTTTTCTGCACAGCTACGATTGGAGCCCGGTACGTCTGCGCACTAAGGGCGACCTGCGCGCCCTGGTGGTTATCGCCAACCCACGCGATTTGGAAGACGACATCTATGAAGTCGATGGTCGATCGCTGGCGCCGATTGATGTGGAGGGGGAATTAGGCCGTTCACAGGATGCAATGAAGGACATCAAGGTAATTGACGACCTGGTTAGCGATCCAGAACAGCCTGGGCTTGTTAGCATGGATAACCTGCTTGCTCGCTTGCGGGACGGTTACGATATCCTGTACCTGGTGTGCCATGGAGCGCTGCTGCGGAGGGACAACCAGGATACACACGGCCCACCCGAAACCCACCTATGGCTGGAAAAAGAGGACGGAACTGCGGACGTCGCAGCAGGTGAAAGGCTTGTGCAGCGCATCAGGGACATGAGCACACCGCTGCGTCCGCGGCTAATCGTACTGGCGTCCTGCCAGAGCGCTGGAAAAGGAGCGTCCAGTTCAGCGGATCAAGGTGCGCTGGTTGGACTGGGTCCCCGCCTGGCCCAGGCCGGTGTGCCTGCGGTGCTGGCTATGCAGGGGAACGTCTTCATGGAGACAGTGGCCGAGTTTATGCCGCTCTTCTTCGAGGAATTGAGCAAGGACGGACACCTTGATCGCGCCATGGCTGCGGCACGCGGTGCAGTGCGCCAGCGACCTGACTGGTGGGTCCCGGTGCTCTTCTTGCGCCTGCGCGCGGGACGATTTTGGTATTCTCCCGGCTTCAGCGGTGAGCGGGATGATTTCGAGAAGTGGGAGAGCCTGACCAGCTTCATCCAGGAAGGTATCTGCACCGCCATCCTTGGACAGGGCATCTTTGAATCTCTGCTCGGCACCAGGCGCGAGATGGCCCTGCGGTGGGCCGAAAAGCACGGCTTCCCGCTTTCTCCGTACGATCAGGAAGATTTGCCGAGCGTCGCCCAATATCTATCCATACGACAAGACCCCACATACCTGCGTATCGCTTTCCGTGCCACGCTGCATGACGAGCTCATACGCCGTCACGCTGGCCTGCTGCCGGAAGAAATGCGCCAGGCTAAGAAATGGAATGCATCCCAGACACTCCAGGCGCTCCAAAATGTGGCGGATCAATACTGGGACGGTGATGCACTCAGCCCGTACCAGAAGCTGGCGCGATTGAAGCTACCGATCTATATCAACGCCAACCCCGGTGACCTGCTCACCAATGCCTTGATCGAAGCTGGTGCCAAACCACAGGTCAGGTTGTGCCCCTGGAATAATATGATCCCGACTTCAAAGAGCATCTACGAGGACGAGCCAACACCCCAGGAACCGCTGGTCTATCACCTGTTCGGTCATCTGAGCGAACCCTTCTCCCTGGTGATGACCGAGGATGAGTACTTTGATTTCTTGATCGGCGTTACGGTGAATAAGGATTTGATCCCCAGCTCAGTGCGAGCATCCCTCACCAGTTCGGCGCTGCTGTTCCTGGGTTTCCACATGGACGATTGGCAGTTCCGGGTATTCTTCCGCATGGTAATGGCCCAGGAAGGGAAAGAACGGCTGAGTTTATTCAGCCACGCTGCAGCACAAATAGAGCCCGAAGAGGGACGCGTCCTGGATGCTGAACGCGCCCGTCGATACTTGGAGAAGTACTTTGAAGGCGAAAAAATCAGCCTTTACTGGGGCAGCAGCGAGGATTTCTTAAATGCCCTCTGGCAGCACATGGATGAAGTATAGGGGCGGGTGAGAGGATAGGCATGGCAGAAACAATACCCAAACGAGAGAACCCATTCGTCGGGCCACGCGCGCTTAGAACCGGAGAACGATTGTACGGCCGCGATCGAGAGACCACCAGGCTTTACAACCTGCTGCTCGCTGATCGAATCGTACTGCTCTATTCGCCATCTGGAGCGGGGAAAACTTCACTCGTTCAGGCTGCCCTGATACCCAGGCTGGAGGAACGTAAATTTTCATTGATGCCCGTGGCTCGAGTTAACCTGGAACCGGATGAGAGTCTGGCGAAGATCGAGGGGTTCAACCGCTACGCCTTCAGCGTGCTCAACTCAATGGAAGAAGAGCGCTCCGAGGTGAACCAGATCCCGATTGATACGCTGGCTGGGATGCGCATTTCCGAGTATCTCGATCAACACACAGATTCTCCCATTGTGCTGATCTTGGACCAGTTCGAGGAGATCCTTACAATTGACCCAACAGACAGGGAAGATAAAGAGCAGTTTTTCGATCAACTGGGAGAGGCGCTAAGAACGCGCACCCGCTGGGCATTATTCTCGATGCGTGAAGATTACATCGCCGGGCTTGACCCCTACCTGCTCCCCATACCCACGCGCCTGAGCACAACATTCCGGCTCGACCTGCTGGAAAGGGATACTTCCCGCAATGTCATCCAGCAGATTGCCGGTCAGGGAGGGGTTGACTTCAGCGAAGCGGCGGCGGCCAAATTGATCGATGACCTGTGCCGTGTTCAGGTGCAGCGCCCAGACGGTTCGGTTGATGTGCAGACAGGACAATACGTGGAACCAGTGCAGATGCAGGTGGTCTGCTACAACTTATGGGAAAAGCTGGACCCAGAGGACATGGATATCACCGAAGAGGATATCGAGAAGATCGGAGACGTTGACCAGTCGCTGGGCGAATACTATAACAGACAGGTCGCCGAGGTCGCCAAACAAACGCGTGTCAAAGAGCGCACCATACGCGAATGGTTTGACGTTGGATTGATCACCGAAACAGGCATTCGCGGGCAGGTATTGATGGGGAAGGAACGCAGCGACGGTTTGAAAAACGAGGCCATTCACCTGCTGGTGAACGCCCACATAGTGCGCAGGGACACGCGCCGCGGGACCACCTGGTTCGAACTGGCCCACGATCGCCTGATCGGACCGGTTCGCAGGGATAACACCACCTGGTTCCAGACCAATCTGAGCCTGCTGCAGCGCCAGGCAGCCCTTTGGAAGAAGGAGAACCGCTCGGAACACCTGCTGCTTCGCGAACAAGCCCTGGAACAAGCCGAAGAATGGGCTCGCGCCAACCTGGACGATCTAACTCCTTCAGAACGAGACTTCCTCGAAGCATGTCAGGAGGCGCGCCAGCGCGAAATCGAGGAACGCGAACGTCAGGAGCAGGCCGTAAAACTCCAGGAACAACAGCGCCTGGCAAAGGTTCTGCGAGGCCTACTCATATTTGCGATCATCGCCGCAGTGGTGGCCGGAATTTTCGCCGTGGCTACTTTCATTTCCGGCAGGCAAGCGATCATCGCCCGTGATGACAATGCCACCCTGGCCGTAGAGAACGCCACCGTCGCCGGGGAAGCCCAGGCTGCCAGCACGCTGGCGGTCGGTAATGCGGCCACATCCGCTGCCAACGCTGGCACGGCCCAGGCTGCTGAAGCTACCGCAGTTGTAGACCGCGCCACCGCCGATTCTGCCCGGATCACCGCCAACGCTGCCAGCGATGATGCCGATGCCCAAAGAGCCACTGCCGTAAATAGCGAGGCTGAGGCCAGGCAACAGGCCAGCCTGGCCACTTCGCGCCAGTTGGCGTTTCAGTCCGTGGGTTATGCTGGGTCACAACCAGGTCTGGCCTCTCTGCTGGGTGTTGAATCCTACCGGGCATCCGACACAACCGAAGCAAAAACTGCCCTACTGACTCCCATGCAGGTTGCCATCGAGCGCACAATCCAGGAATTTAGGAGACCTATTCCCGGACAGGAGAATGATATCTTTGCAGTGGCTATCAGCCCGGATGGAGAAAGGCTGGCCTGGGGGGATGCCGATGGTAACGTAGCAGTCTGGAATTATCTTGAGGGTAGGTTAGAAAGACGTATGTCAAGGCATGAAGCTCCGGTCCTTTCTCTTGCGTTCAGCATTGACGGGAAATATCTTGTTGCTGGTGGTGAAGACTCTCGTATTTATATATTGGACATCGAAAGCGGTCGCTCTAATCAACTGGCCGGTGCGCTCAATACTGTTCAGGACCTGTCCTTCTCTCCGGATGGAAAGAAGCTGGCTGGCGCAGTGGGCTTCTTCGTCACCGTCTGGGATTTTGAGCGCCGAGAGGTGCTGTATAACCTTCCTTTGCAGATAAACACTGTGTGGAGTGTGGCCTGGTCTCCGGATGGGAGTATGTTGGCAACTGGTGGCGCCGATAAACGAGTGATTGTCTGGGATCCCGAGACGCAGGAATCGATCTTCAGCGAAATTAAACACACAGACGCGGTGTACAGTGTGACCTGGTCCCCGGATAGTAAGTATCTTGCCTCTGGTGCTCGTGACAGCAGTTTTATCTTATGGGACATTGAAAATGGTAAAGCAATCAGCGATCCCATCCAAGCTCATGGCGAAGGTTCCGTCTACAGTGTAGCTTTCAGCCCGGACGGAAAAATCCTGGCCACTGGCGGCGGTGATGGAACCGTGCTTTTCACCAGCGTGAGCACGCTGGAGCCGGTCGGGCGGGTGGAAAATTATTTTCGCTATGGAGTTAGAAGCCTGGCCTTCCGGCCAACCGGGGGCATAAACTTGCTTGCGGCTGGGAGCTTTGATAATTCTATAGGTCTGTTCACCGTTACCCCCCAACAACCGCTCAGCGAAGAAATTACCGGCGACAAAGGCCAGATACTCAGCGTAGCAAGCATGGGAAATGGAAGTATATTGCTGGCGGAGAAACAAAACGGAGAAGTCAATATATGGTTAGTAGCCCAAGAGGAAGAAAAGCTGGTGCACCATATTCCCTCCACTGCAATCAGCGCTGCCTTCAGCTCGGCGGGTGATCGCCTGGCATTGGGTGAGCCGTCCGGGGATATCATCATAATGGAAGTGGAGAGCGGAGATGAAGTCAACAGGATGAGCAGCTCACCATCAGCAGTGCTTGCTCTGGCATTCAGCCCGGATGGGCGCAACCTGGCCTCAACCCAATGCGTGGAAGAGTTATTTGACAGAGGCGAAAATCCTTACTGTAATCTTCATGAACTGCTCATCTGGGACACAGCAAGTGGTAATATTGTACAAACCCTGGGGGTTGACTACTCGATTAATATTACACAGCAGACGTCAGAAGTCACAGAGCAGACTTCGGACATCGTCGGGCATACCGATTATATACGCGCCCTGGCCTTCTCTCCAGCCGAGAACGTGCTGGTCACCGGGAGCGACGACCAGAAAATTATGATCTGGGAATTGAAGGATGGTTTGCCCGTAATCCTGCCCCTGACCCAGCCAAACGCCCCCGTCACCAGCCTGGCCTTCAGCCTGGACGGTATCACACTGGCATCTGGAAGCCAGGATCAGACATTGATATTATGGGATTTCCGCAGCTTCCAGCCGATTGGCGAGCCTCTGACTGGAGCCCAGGGCAGTATTCACGGCCTGGATTTCAGCGCTGACAGTGCCGTTTTGATTTCGGGCGATAGTGGTGGTGCACTCCTGGCCTGGGACGTCTGGCCAGACTCATGGGTCGAGCGCAACTGCCAGCAGGCCGGACGCAACCTATCCACGACTGAGTGGAAGCAGTTTTTCCCTGACCTGCCGTACAGTATCACCTGCCCCGAGTGGCCTGGGGAGTCTTAGAGACATTTGACTTCAGGTAGAAATCATCGCAACAAGGTCGCGTAATAAATGGCGGCAATAATGTGAATAAAGGCAGCCGTGAACAGCACCAATCCGATTGACGGTAAAACTGCCCCAATAGTGACCAAGATTCACTCTATTGGGTTAAGGAACGCTTAAGTTTACTTAAATCCATGAAAGATGTTGGTTAAAGTGCCCATTCAAATAGTAAAATACTGATAATATTAAACACTGAACGTAGAGATGTTTTCTAACTCGTGAGGTAAATCGATCAAGGATTTGCACCAGCGGTAGTTTCATCCTTCAGCATTTAGAAATTCTAGCAGGCTTATTTGGAGTTTTACAATGACACGAATATTACTAGTAGACGATGAACCATTGATTGTTGATTCGCTTTCGTACAGCTTAGAGCGCGAGGGGTTTGATGTAAAGACAGCTATGGATGGCGGACAAGCACTTGAGGCAGTAGACGGTTTCGACCCAGATCTGATTGTACTGGACCTGCTGCTGCCAGATATTAGTGGATTTGAGGTCTGCCGGCGTCTACGCGAGAACTCTTCAACCCCCGTGATCATGTTGACTGCCCTGGGGGAAGAAATAGATCGCGTACAAGGCCTGGAGGTAGGTGCAGATGACTACCTTGCAAAGCCGTTTTCTTTTCGCGAGCTGCTGGCACGCATACGCGCCACGCTGCGCCGGGTCGAACTCGACCGTCAAACGCAGCAGGCGCAGCCTGTGTCCTTGAGGAATTTAAGCCTGAACCCGATCGCCCGCCGGGTATATAAAAGTCAGAAGGAGCTGCAGCTCTCGGCGCGCGAGTTCGATCTCCTGGCAGCTATGATGACCAACGCCGGTCGGGCAATGAGCCGCGAAGAACTGCTCCAAATGGTTTGGGGAGAAGAATGGATTGGCGATCCGAGAACACTGGACGTACATGTACGTTGGCTGCGGTTAAAAGTCGAGGATGATCCTGCCGTCCCACAATTTATTCAAACTGTGCGTGGTTTTGGTTATCGCTTCGCGGGTCCAGAAGAGTTAGGGTAATGCTACTCCCCGTGGCTGTCGCGTAAGTACACATGCGCTCTTCCGCCTCATTACAGACACGCCTGGTCCTTTCTCACCTGCTGGTTTCCTTAATTAGTATTATCTCGATTTCAGTTTTTGCTGGAAGCGCCATCCTCAACGCCGCTCGTAATGAAGTAGACCATAACCTGGATACGATTGCTCTTACTGCCAGCGGTTCTTTCGAGGAACCGCTGCTTGAATTCAATTATGGTGGAGGAACATTACTCAAAGTACAACAGACTCTTTATCAGATGATCGCCGCACACCCCGAGTTGCATTACACTGTCTACAGTATTGATGGTTCTCCCATACTAGATAGTACGACCAATAATCCTCGAGTAACCGATGGGGAAAACTTGGAGGAAATATTCCAAGCCATATACAGTGAATCCGGTAAAGGTTCCACCACGCACCCAAATACGCAGGGGGATAACTCATATTATGTTGCCAGGAGAATAGAAAACAATGGTGAGCCACTGGGGGTGATTCGCGTGGGTGTCCCCCTACAACCGGCCCTGGCTTCTACCCGCCCACTCCTCTTGATCTTGTTCCTGGTGTCCATCCTCGTCGCCCTCGCGGTGAGCGTATTCGGTTGGCTGCTTGCCAGGAACTTGACGCGCCCGATCCAGTACCTTACCAACGCGGCAAACCAGCTAGCCAGAGGTGATCTGGACGCACGGGTCAGCCCAGTCGGACCACATGAATTGCACAACCTGGGAGAGGTCTTCAATCACATGGCAAACAGGTTGCAAGGATACGTAGGTGAACTACGCGCTTTCGCAGCAAACGCCAGCCATGAGTTGCGCACGCCGCTCACAATCATAAAACTGAGAGTCGAAGCACTGCGCAGCGGCGCCGTCAATGATCCGCCGGTAGCCGATCGCTTCCTGGAAGAAGTCGAGAGTGAGATCGATCGTCTTTCTCGCATGGTCAGCGATCTTCTGGACCTGTCGCGCATGGAAGCCGGGCTGGCTTCTAGAAGTCGCACGTGGCTAGATATGGGTTCAATAGCAGACGATGTGTGCGAGACATTCCAAATTCGAGCAGAGCGGGCCGGGATCAACGTAGAACTGAACAAAGACCCTGACCTGCCGAGCATGATGGGGAATGAAGATCAACTCCACCGCGTACTCTATAATTTATTCGACAATGCCCTCAGATATACCCCAAAAGGTGGGACGGTCGTAGTCACCTTGAAAGCCAGGGACAGCGGAAAAACGATCCGGCTGGAGGTCAGGGATTCTGGACGGGGAATCCCCCCGGAACATTTACCGCGTATCTTTGAACGTTTCTACCGGGCGGAAGCCACACGACCCCACTACGGTGGAGAAGACAAAACCAGCAGTGGTAGTGGTCTTGGTCTGGCTATCGCTAAATCAATTGTGGAATATCACGGAGGGAAAATCGGAGCGAGCAGCAAGCTCGGTGAGGGTTCGATCTTCTGGGCGGAACTGCCTGTATCCGATTAGCATCCTTATGAAGATTATCTTACTTCACACCCACACTATATAAGCCGTATTGTTTCATGCGGCACGAAGCTTTCACATCGCCTGTAGAACTTCCAACGATCCCATAGGTGGTGCATTTGTTCCACACAGCATGATATTGATCGTAATAATAAATAAATAACTGCTTAGTTTCCCATTTTTATAATTTCAGGACCGCGTAATTTAAAATATAAGTAAACCGGGCTCTGCGTGAAGTTAATTTTCTTCCCATCTACGGTTCGTAAATTTACATCGATTGGTTTTTGTGTAATAGTGAAGGAAGAGTCGCCCGGAACGTTCCCCTTACTCAGGCGTGTGAGCCTCACCTTTCCGGTGTAGAGTAGCTTTTTGTATAGCTCACGCTGGCCCTACCGTAGTGTAATTCCTTGGCTTCTCCTGCCTAAATTTTGTATGTCTTGGATGCGTAACCGAGGGCAGCAGTAGTAGATACCGCCACCAACAACACCAGCGACAGCAAAATTTACCACTTCTTTGTATTCATCGTTCAACCTCCTTGTTTAACACGATCGAATGACACAGACACACTGTTGGTCACTTTACGTTCCTGCACTGACTAAGAGTCACCATGACGAAAATGCGGTATGCTCATAATCATCCGTCGCATATTTTATGCTGGGACGGTTAGAGATCGCACAATTTGACAGCGCTGGCAGTCAATTCGATCGCACAATAAGGCCGTGGGATGAGCGGCGATCCAATCATAAACGACCTCCACCAGCGGAGCTAAGCGGATCGCCTGCACCCAAACATCACCTATTTTTATGCGCCTGGTAAACGTTCGCAACCGCGCCCCTGCTTCATTAAACGCATCAGAGCAGCCTGGGAATCGAGGGCACTTTATTACTCCAGATGGTGTAAGCGCCCAGCGGATGAATTGCTTCCGCCCGGCTAATCGTTCAGCGAAGTGTATGCTGGTGTTGGATGTATGGTCAACCCCAAGCAGCAGCACCCATCCATCGGACTCCATCAACTTGAGTATGGGCATCAAAGGCTCAGCGAGTGTTTGAGAATCGAGGGCATCGGCGGCGCCTGTTCCTGCGAACGATAAGATGGGATGCAAAGTGCGGCGCGCATCAGGGAGGCGGCGGAAGGTCTCAGGTACTATGCCTATGCTTTGATCAGCGGGTATACCTGGGCGAAAGAATTCTGCCTTCTGATTCCTTTTGCTGCCATTGCCGTATTCCAGGCCGTTATTCGGAGGACCCGCCTCCGGGATCAGCATGGTCTGGTAGGTGAAGGTAGGCATGATGATCGTGTCGAACGCGGCCAACAAGGCCCCCACAACGGCAGACGCCCCTCCTTTGACATCTCCAAAAGCGGAAAGTGAGGCATGTACAATGACAGGCTGTGATCTTTGAATGTTCAACCTTTGAAACGTCGTGACGAAGTCACGGTAGGTTGTCATGTGCCTTTCCATTTGGGATCACGCTTCTCAACGAATGCCTGCATGCCCTCTTTCTGATCATCGGATGCGAACAAGAAATAGAAGGAACGCCGTTCATCTGCCAGACCTTCTGTGAGGAAAGACTCAAAAGCATGATTTACGACCTGCTTGCCAAGACGCACCGCCAGGGGGGCACGCGATGCGATCTCTGCTGCCAGGTTCAGAGCTTCATCCAGGTAGCGTTCTACTGGTACTACACGATTTACCAATCCGAAATGGAGAGCCTCTTCTGCGGTCAGAGTGCGATTGTTGAGAACCATCTCCATGGCGATGGCTTTACCGACCGCTTTAGTGAGACGCTGCGTCCCACCAGCACCCGGAATGACACCGAGGTTGATTTCCGGTTGTCCAAAACGAGCTGTTTCCGAGGCGACGATCATATCGCATGCCATCGCCAGTTCGCTCCCTCCACCCAGGCACCAGCCAGAGACGGCCGCGATGAGCGGCTTTTTCAGCGCGCTGAGCTCGTCAAAGCGATCTATAAAACTCCCCTCGAGCATCTCAACTGCCGATGCATCTGCCATTTCTTTAATGTCAGCGCCTGCTGCAAATGCTCGCTCATTTCCAGTTATTACGATCGCACCACTATCTTTATCGGAATCAAATATTACGAGTGCATCGAGCAGCTCTGCCATCAGGGTAGCGTTGAGCGCATTGTATGCCTTCGGTCGGTTCAGACGGACCAGGCCCACGCGGGCGTGTTTTTCAACCAGGATCGTTTCAAAATTGGACATTGGAAGCTCCTTTTTTAGCTATCAAGACTTACTGATAGTTGCATAAGTTACTATCAAGACTTACTGATAGTTGCATAAGTTACTAAACGTCTCTTGCGTTGTTTGATCGCTGATTGTGTTTAGCCTTCAATGCAAGGATCAGTAGATTATATCGACCAGAGAAATCACTAAGATCACAGAGAATACATTGTTTACTCAAACTGATCTACTAATTTAATCGCTGGGGGCAGAAGCATATTCACAAGAATCAGCATATTACCTGGCCGGTGATATGTGAGGCAGCCCGGTAGCACAGGGACAGCACCAGGCCGACCACACCCTCCACATCTCCAGACCGCTCCTGAGAAATACCAGCCAGCAGCTCGCGAATTTGACCCTGCTCCTGGCTCTGAGAAACCGTCATCGCTGCTTCAATACCGCTCGGGCAAACAGCGTTTACGCGGATGTCGTGATCTGCAAACTCGCGCGCGGCCGCACATGTAAGTCCAATCAATCCCATCTTACTGGCGACGTATGCAGGACTATCTTCCAGGACATGCGCATGTCCTGGACTGGAGGTGATATTGACCATCACCCCACCGCCTTGTTGGCTCATGATAATTCCCACCGATTGCATGGTGAAGAAAGGACCGCTTAAGTTGACATCAATCGTCCTGCGCCAATCCCATTCATCCATCTCCAGTATGGGAGCTTTTGGCTCGACGCTGGCGCTGTTGACCAGCACGTCGATACGCCCCCAATCGTTCATAATTTGATCCAGCATGGCTTTGACGGGCATTAGCTTGGCAATATCAAAGACATAATCTTTTGCCACACCACCAGTGGAGGTAATGCGCTCCACAGATTGGTCCAAATTGACAGGCGAAATGTCGTTCGCAGCGATGATCGCTCCACGGGCAGCAAAGGCCATCGCGATCGACCGTCCGGTCCCCCGTCCGGCTCCTGTAACTAACACAACCTTGTCCACAAATTCGCTCATTGGCGCATCTCCTCAAGAGCCGGTTCAATCATCACACAACGGAACTTCCCCCTGATTTTGCTTCGCATTGAGCGGCATCCCCAGGTAAGGTGAAGGGTCCAGGGTGTTCTTTATCTCCAATTCGTTCATGAACTCCCCGCTCCCGTCATCCCGCACGATGGAAAAGTGTAGATGGACCCCCACCGGATTGCCCGGATCGCCCGAATAGTTGCCCTGGTAACCTAATAAAGTGCCCGCTTCGATATATTCTTCATACGTTCCCGGTGGAAATTGCTGGCTGATAAAAGAGATTCCCTTCTGGTCCGCCATGTGTGTGTAATAAGTCCAGATCTGCCGTCCAGGGTGCAGTGGGTCCTCAGGAATACGAACAATCACGGTCGACTTCCAATCAGGCAGGCGCGTCAGGTAGCCGGGATAGGCAGCCACGACCGGTGTGACGTTCAGTGCATCGCCGCCGAATATGTCAATGCCTTGGTGGTGATGTCCAGGACGAAAAGAATCGTCCCACAGGAAACCGATGAATCCGCTGGTTGGCACCAGAAAGGGCGCATCTCCACAACGCTCTCCAGCTTGAACGTTCCATTCTGTGTATGCCGCCGGGTTGCGCAGCCACGACAGTACATGCCTGGTGCGAGTGATGTTTAAAGAATATCCCTGAGAGAAAAGGAACACTGCCACTACAACTACCAGAACCAGGACTGCCAGAACAACGAACAGCACACCGGTTCGCGACTGTTGAGGTCGAAGCCTAGTTTGTCTCATCACCCCGTATCTGATATTTTTTGATATTTATCAGGTCGTCTTCTTTGTGATCGGCGATAAACAGGCTCAGCTTCCCCTGGGTCATTCTCTGCAACAACGCGCCGGCAGCCTTACCCGGAGTGGAAGCCATTGCCTGTTGGACCTCTTGCAGAGAATCGAAAAATAGTTCGTGCATTTGTATGTATTGACCTGTGCCGTATAAAAAACTCTCCACATGGCTGGTCGCTTCGCGCTGCAAGCCGGGCATCAACTCAGCCTGGTGTAAAAAATCCGGCCAGAAATCATCCAAGTCCTGGCGATCATCCAGGGGACCGATCAATATCACCAATTTGTGCATTTATTCTCCGCGCTCCCTTTCTCTTGAATTATTGAGCATCCTAAATTAATGCCTGCATACCCATCATTGAATCGATAAGTTGATCTTCCATGATTATACACGCATGCACTACTAGTGGTCAGTAATTCTGATTTTGATGATAGCATAACAACTTAATCGCGTACTTGCGACCCGATAACGGGCACAAGGCTCTACTGATAGTTGCATAAGTTACTAAACGTCTCTTGCGTTGTTTGTTCGCTGATAGGGTTTAGCCTGTCATTGACAGGATCAGTAAGCTACTTCTATCAGAACCACGGTGACTGAATACTAGATCAAAATTAGTGAACAGAATTACTTCGAATACGGTAAATCATAAAAGAAGAAGAAACCGATCTATTGAGCAATTTACCATAATTACGCTTATAAATATTTTAGACTCTCCGAATTGATTCATGGTATTATTGCCAGACGGAGAAAATCTGATTATGGACGATAGAATCACGATCATTGAAGGTCCACCCCCTACATTTGAAAGCGTCAACCAGGGTTGGGTATTTGGTTTGCAGGAAAGCCCGTCGCTGGGAGACATCGCCATAACTCGCGTGCGTACGTTTAACGGTACGGCTTTGGTAGAGCGCTGTTATCACACCTGGAGCGAACATCAAACCATGCTGCTCGAGTTCCGCGATCCTGATGGCCTGGAAAGGGAAGTACCGATCGTGGCCGCACGTGCCATTGAAGGCGATGAGGGTCAAATGCTGCTCTTATGGGTGCGCCTGGTGGATGGCGAAGTCGAACTGGAACTGGGGTACGATGACGATTTAGGGGACGATATAGACGATGATTTTGGGTTGCTGGATTAGCAACCTTTCCAAACTATGTTTAATCAGCAGGACCCGGGAACCCCCGGGTTCTGTTATTTAAACCAAAGCCAGTGTACTACAGAACGCGCGAGTAATGCTGGAGAGCTTGCCGCCGATGTGACAACCACAAGGGATTGTACTGCAGGTCTCAGGGTAGTTCCCTTCTGAACATCCATCTGCGCGTGTGTACGTGTTCAATCCTGCAAAGCTCTCAGCGTGCTGACGTTATCTGAAAGACGTTCCGCCAGCAGCTTGGCTATGTATCGGTGCAGGGAGGCAGCAATGTCGGGATCCTTTTGCTGCATCTCCTGGAAAGCAGCGGCTGACAAACCGTAGAGGGTGCTGGGCTGGGTGGCTACTACGGAAGGGGATATCCGTCAAAGCGGTTAGATTACAATAAATTAACACCTCTATTGAATTGAAATTAAGCGCCACGAAACTAAAATCGAACGATTATATAAAATATCGACTGAGGAGAAGAGTCAACTTTGCGCGTGACGAATGTCACTATCATTAGTGGAAGGTTGGTGCTAATATTATTGCAAATCATTCGCAATAGCAAAGGTTTTGCAATTACTGATGGCTGACTTACTGCAAGAAACACAAAACCGGATACAGTCCCAGGGCGGGCGTATGACCGCCCAACGCCGTTTGATATTAGAATCGCTGCAAGGTATGCACAGCCACCCAACTGCTGAGGAGTTGCATGCCGTGGTGTCTGCCAAAGATCCCAGCCTGCACCTTTCCACCGTATACCGTACTTTACGCTGGCTGGAACAAGAGGAATTGATTAAAACCCACTTCTTCGGTGATGAACGGCAGGAAAGATTCGACCCTGCCCATCCCATGGAACACTATCACTTTATTTGTAATTCGTGTAAAAAGATCCTTGAGTTCGACTCCCTGCTTGTGAACACCATCAAAGCCCAGTTTGAACTGCACTCGGGCGCCTACGTGGAGACCGGGTCCGTGGTGCTGCATGGCACGTGTGCGAAATGTCGTGAACAGATTGAGGTATTCAGTGAGCACACATAGCATATCGCAGACCGGGGAACTGACGCCTGGAGGCAGCATCGCCCTGGTGGGACACCCCAACGTGGGAAAATCGGTCCTGTTCCAGAAGTTAACGGGACAATTTGTGACCGTGTCCAACTACCCGGGGACGACCCTGGAGATCACGCGCGGCAGAGCGCGTGAATTGCCAGAGACGATCATGATCGACACTCCCGGCGTGATCGCCTTTCCACCTCATACGGAGGACGAACAGGTTACGGCACAGCTCTTACTCAACGAACCCTTGAAAGGTATCCTTCAAGTCGGAGATGCTAAGAATTTACGCCGCACGTTATTATTAACGGTGCAACTGGCTGAAATGCGGGTGCATCTCGTGCTGGCGTTGAACATGAAAGATGAAGCTGACGATAGAGGGGTGGTTATCAATTATGTGCGCCTGGCTGAGTTGCTTCACCTACCCGTCATCCCAACAACAGCAGTGCGCGGACAGGGTGTGGATGAATTGGTGCGTGCAATACAAAACTCACAGCCTGTTGATTTTCATATGGACTATGCCCCTGATATCGAGAGCTCAGTTGACCAGATTGGCCAGCAATTGGAAGCCTCTCCGGCGTTCGGGGAACAGACACCTGCACCCACAATATCATGGCGTGCAATTGCCTTGCTCTGGTTGAGCGAAGACGCTGTCACGGAAGCCTGGATCAAGGAGCGTTTTGACCAGGACACCTTCACTGAGCTGCAGAACGTGCGCCTTACTCTTCAAGGCAACTACGATGAACCACTTGCGGCGGTCATCCAGGACACCCGATTGGAATTTGTTAACAAGCTTACTGCATCCACCAGTGAAGAGACCATAGCTAAAGAAGACACGCTCTCCGTGAGGTTAGGTCATCTGGCGACTCATCCCATATGGGGAGTGCTGATTTTGGGCATTGTGTTGTACAGCATGTACTGGTTCGTAGGTGTGCTTGGCGCCGGGATACTTGTTGACCTGCTGGAGGGAAAGCTCTTTGGGGAAATCATCAATCCCTGGGTAGTGGAACAAGTGAACGCGTTAATTCCTATTCCATTGATCGCGGATTTGTTAGTTGGCGAATTCGGCTTGTGGACCATGGGCATGACCTACGCTCTAGCTTTGATCTTGCCCATTGTCGCCACTTTCTTCATCGCCTTTGGAGTGTTGGAAGATTCGGGATATCTGCCGCGTTTAGCAGCCCTCAGCAATCGATTCTTCCAAACTTTGGGGTTGAACGGCAAAGCTATCCTTCCCATGGTCCTTGGGCTAGGGTGTGTAACCATGGCAACTCTGACCACGCGCATACTGGACTCCAAGAGAGAGCGAATATTGGTGACGTTGTTTCTGGCGCTCGCCGTTCCTTGCTCCGCCCAATTAGGAGTGGTGATGGGGATGCTGGCAGGTATCTCCTTAGCGGCTACGATGATATGGAGCGGCGTTGTGTTTTTGGTCTTACTATTTGTTGGCTGGCTGGCGGCACGCCTGATATCCGGTGAACGCACGCCGCTCCTGGTAGAACTTCCACCACTACGCTGGCCCGTTTTTTTCAATGTGACTACCAAAACACTGGCGCGCGTGGAATGGTACCTGAAAGAAGTCATTCCCCTCTTCTTACTGGGAACGTTGATTATGTTCGCTATCGCTAAAATCGGGCTGCTCGCCTGGTTGATCGATGTAAGCCAACCACTGGTGACCAATTGGCTGGGTCTGCCAGCGGAAGCCAGTGCTGCCTTTCTGATGGGCTTCATACGACGTGATTTTGGAGCAACGGGCTTCTTCTTAATGGAGGGAGAGGGGCTGCTCACTCCCGCTCAGGTAGTCGTAGCAATGGTTACGATCACCTTGTTTGTTCCCTGTCTTGCCAGTGTGATGATGATTGCGAAGGAGCGCGGCTGGCGAGCAACGATTGCTATGCTGTTCGTGGTCTTCGGTCTGGCATTCCTGGTGGGTGGGTTGCTTTATCGCTTATTGCTGCTGCTTCAATGGGGGCTGTGATGAAGAACCAGACGACGGAAACAATCACCTGCACTATGTGCGGACACAACTACGATCCTACGGGGCTCGCGGCCTGTCAGGGGTGTCCCTTTCAAAAGGGCTGCCAGCTGGCATGCTGCCCGGTATGCGGTTTTGAAAACGTGGATATCAGTCGCTCCAGCCTGGTCAGATTAACAACCAGGTTTTTTAGGCAACCGAAGAGTGAAGATCCAACTCAGGGAAGTCCAACTCCAAACGAGGAGGAGGAATCATAGATGCCACCCTTTTGGAGGCGAGGTAAACGCCGGCGATGTAATAAAAACCGATTCAGGGGGTTTGGTCACAAGCGCAGACGTAAAGTTGGGCACTTACTTTCAAAATGCACTCTTTTTGATGTGCCTCCGGGCACCCGGACGAGGGTTTTAGGGTTTTCTCCTGAACTAACAAAGGGGCGAAAAGCTCACCTGCAATCGTACGGATTGATGCCCGGCAATTGGGTGAGTATTATCCAGCAATCACCGGTCACCGTCGTGAAGATCGATCATCTAGAGCTTGCTCTGGAACACGATTTGGCGCAGAAGATAGAAGTAGAGGAAGTTGCTGACGACCACTAATGATCGTTGCATAAGTTACTAGTAACTGCTCAGCTTTCCCGGGTAGGGGTGGGCGGGGGGCTGTCCCAAAAGGTTGGGCAACCCCCTCCTCAAAAGGGGAAAAGTTTAATATAAT
>Ga0209013_10002194_pt1 | contig 17778 bp, 15 predicted proteins | sample Cruoilmetagenom2_FD_187291 | JGI IMG/M metagenome (GOLD analysis project Ga0209013, IMG submission 187291) | Oil polluted marine microbial communities from Coal Oil Point, Santa Barbara, California, USA - Sample 2 (SPAdes) (version 2) | ecosystem: Environmental > Aquatic > Marine > Oil seeps ...
GGCTTGCTCTTATTATCGCGGACAACCTTTGCAGCGGGCTTGCCCGCCACCCTGGACTTGACCTGGTCATTGGCGTCTCCCTTACCCTGAGATTTTGATTGCGCGATTTCAGGAGGCGCACTCTTGTTGCTGCGTCTCTGACCAGAAGCGTCCACACTCTCTGCTCCTGTAATCTCTTTTCCGGCTTTATCCGTCACCTTGTACGCACCCTTTCCATCTCTGGTTGCACGCAGTTGCTTGAGGGCGCCGATATATTCACAGGAGTAGATCTTCCCGGCATCCAGCATCACCACAAAACGATCACCCTTGCGCATCTCCCTGTTGAAGTTGATGTAGGGAGTCAGAATTTCACGAATCTTTTCGATTTGTCCTGCAGTCAGTCCGGCCTTTTTCGCTGCACTGAAAAAAGAGCCTGAAACAACGCCTTCGATGCGTTTCATACTGCCCGTCGCCGGCTTGCTGTCCGCCGCAACGGCCTCAGCAGACTCATCTCTCTGCTGCTGCGCCTTTTCGACAACCGCGGAGGATGACGAAACATCATCCTTACGCATCCCGCCATCTCCATCACTGACTTCATAGTCACTCAGGCTACCCTCCACACGAGTGATAACGAGGGTTTTCCTGGCGCTGTAAAATTCAATCCTGTGAACCTGGTCTGCATCATTGTCTCTCTTATCTGCAGCAGGATCGAGGATGACAATCAGTTTGTCTCCTTTACGCAGCTCACGGCTGGTATCGAGATACGGCTTAAAAATCTTTCCGATACGCGCAGTCTGATTAGCGCTCAAACCAGCACCGTTTGTCGCCTGATAGAGGGATGATTGAATCACGATGTTATGTTCAATATAGCTAGAGATTTGCTGCTGTTTATCGCTCTCGATGCTTTCTGATTCAATATCCGCAACTGCTGGAGCAGTTTCAGGGCTGTCATTTTCGGCAGAAGCGAGCGCCTCTGACGACTCGGCTTTAACTGAAGATGCAGGCTTTGTCGAGTCAGTTTCAACAGGGGATTCAGATGAAACGGAGAGATTCTCCTCTGATGCAGCATCCTCTGTTTGATTCGTTTCATTAAATGAAACATCCGAAGAGGGCGCCGCCGCTGGTATCACCTTGAACTCGACAGCATCCGTAACAGTGGTTGTTCCAATTTCCGAAGAGCCGATAGGCGTCGGCTCCCCCAGGGTAATTGACACCTCGGGTTTGGAAACCCCGGACTTATCATGATCATAGAAAAAGAGATAGAGACCGCTAGCTAACAGTGCAATACCAGGAACAATCAATAACCGATTCATACTACTCCTCGTGAGAAAACCACTGCAATCACATGATTTTCTATATATTATTTATTGATAAAAAATAATTACTCATGGAATATCCGCAAACCACTGATGCTCCCCAGATATGGGATAATCTTGCGCATATTTTATTTTAGAGTGTAATTTTATAAACAAGTTCAATATCAATTACAGCCATGCCGCATACGACCAGCTCAAAAGTCGCCGGCAACAGATACATTCGGCTGAAGAAACTGATAAAATGGCCACCACTCTTCATCATCGGACACCCAAGTGACTGGCAAGACAACCTCTCTCAGCTACCGGGATGCCGGCGTCGATATCGATGCAGGCAATCAACTGGTCAACAAGATCGGCCCGATCGTCAAACAAACATTTCGTCCCGGCGTGCTCACTGGGATTGGCGGATTCGGCGGTCTGTTCGAACTTCCTGTTGAAAAATACCAGCAGCCGGTTCTGGTATCCGGTACCGATGGTGTAGGCACCAAGTTAAAAGTTGCGATGATGATGCAGCGCCACGATAGCATCGGCATCGACCTGGTCGCCATGTGCGTCAACGACATCATCGTTGCCGGTGCAGAGCCGCTCTTTTTTCTTGACTACTACGCCACCGGACAGCTCGATATAGAGGCTGCGACACAGGTTGTCAGCGGAATTGCAGAGGGGTGCCGTCAATCCGGAGCAGCCCTGATTGGCGGTGAGACCGCTGAAATGCCGGGCATGTATGCGGGCGAGGATTATGACCTTGCCGGCTTTGCTGTCGGCATCGTGGAGAAGTCAAAAATATTGACTGCAGAGCATGTCAAAGAAGGAGATCTCCTGTTGGGGCTCGCCTCCTCCGGACCTCACTCCAATGGATACTCCCTCATCCGGCGCATCCTTGAAGTGGCGGACGCTGATCTCGAACAGCCAATGGATGGCGCGACGCTGGGTGAAGCCCTGCTCGCTCCAACCCATATCTATGTCAAACCGCTGCTTGAACTGATCGAACAGATTCCTGTGCATGCACTTGCCCACATTACCGGCGGCGGGCTGCCGGAAAACCTGCCGCGTGTGCTCCCGGACGGCGTCAATGCCGAGATCGATCTCGGCAGCTGGCAGCGCCCTGCTGTTTTCGACTGGCTGCAGCAGCATGGCAATGTCGAAGAGAGCGAAATGCTGCGCACCTTCAACTGTGGAATCGGCATGGTGATCGCAGTTGCAGCAGCCGATGTTGATGAGGCGACGGCTCTGCTTGAAGCTGCCGGTGAAACCATCTATCGTATCGGCAGGATTACTGCCGGTGACGGAGCACCACAGGTTAACTTCAGCTAGGGAAGCTCTGATCAAGTCGCTTCACGCCTCGAACAGAGCATTCCTACAAGTTTTTCTACGGGGGAATGGCTAGCTATCAATGAGTTATAATGAATGTTCAGTTTCCCCTTCCCCCGAACCCCCATCCCATGGACTTATTCAGAGGTTCCCTAGCTTCTATGTCAATTGATGCGCTTCGTACCTCAGCACATCCTATGCTGTCAACAAACTCGCAGGTTTGACTGTCAGCTTTCTGATGCGCAACAAAATGAATAAATCACTCTCAGTGGTTGTCCTGATCTCCGGCAACGGCAGCAATCTCCAGGCATTGATCGATGCCGCCGGTCAGGATGAGTATCCTGCCCGAATCACTGCCGTAATCAGCAATTGCGGGGATGCCTATGGTCTGCAGCGCGCACAGGATGCCGGTATTGCCCAGAGGGTGCTGTCACACCAGGAGTATGATGACAGGGATGCCTACGACCAGGCGCTGATGACGCTGATTGACTCTTTTGACCCCGGCCTAGTGGTGCTGGCGGGATTCATGCGTATCCTGACAGCAGATTTTGTGGAGCATTACAGCGGGCGACTGCTCAATATCCACCCCTCGCTGCTGCCGAAATACAAGGGGCTGCACACACATCAACGGGTGCTCGATGCCGGTGAAATTGAACATGGCGCCAGCGTCCATTTTGTCACCCTGGAGCTGGATGGCGGCCCGCTGGCGCTTCAGTCGCCTGTTCCTGTGCTCGCCGGTGACACTGCCGAGGCGCTGGCCACCCGTGTACTTGAACAGGAGCACATCATCTACCCGCAAGCCGTGAAGTGGTTTGCCGAAGGCCGTCTGAAACTCGTGGACGGGGTGGCAATGCTTGACAATAAAGCCATCGCCATCCCATAGCCACATTCGGTGCAATGCGCTCCACTCATTGACACCCTACGCTCTTTACGCAAACCACATGATCAGTTTATCTTTTTTCGTGATTTTCGCGCTTTCGTGGTAAAAATGAGAAAAGTTAAGGAACCTCTGAATAAGTCCATGGGATGGGGGTTCGGGGGAAGGGCGATCCGAATACCCATTGTAAACAATTGATAAATACCCCCTTCCCCCGTAGAAAAACTTGCAGGAATGCTCTGGTCGAGGCGCGGAGCGACTTGATCAGAGCTTCCTTAACCTGCGAGCTTTTCTCTCAGCAGCGCGTTGACCTGCTGTGGATTTGCCTTGCCTCTGGAGACCTTCATCACCTGGCCGACGAAATAGCCCAGCATCTTCGGTTGCTTCTCCGCATCCGCCTGGCGATAGTTCTCCACCTGCTGCGTACTGTTTGCGATCACTTCATCGACGATTGCCTCGATAGCGCCGCTGTCCGTGATCTGCTTCAATCCCCTGGCATCAATGATTTCATCTGCGCTGCCTTCACCACTCCACATCGCCTCGAACACCTCCTTGGCGATTTTTCCGGAGATGGTGTTGTCCGCCATGCGTTTGATCAGCCCGCCGAACTGCCCGGCGGAAACCGGAGAGCTGGTGATATCCAGACCCGCCTTGTTCAGGGCTGCCGAAAGCTCCCCCATGACCCAGTTGACTGCAAGCCTGACGTCGTCGCCAATCTTTGCAGCAGTCTCGAAATAGTCAGCCAGATCGCGGCTGCCGGTGAGTGTTGCCGCATCCTGCGGTGAAAGCCCGAAATCAGCCTCGAAGCGGGCGCGACGCACATCCGGCATCTCCGGCAGAGCGGCTACTGCCTCTTCGATAAATGCGTCATCGAGTTCAACCGGCAGCAGATCAGGATCAGGAAAGTAGCGGTAGTCATTGGCCTCCTCCTTGGAGCGCATGGAGCGGGTTTCATCCTTGTCCGAGTCATACAGACGCGTCTCCTGCACCACCCGCCCACCCTCTTCGATCAGCTCGATCTGGCGTTCGACCTCAAAGTTGATGGCGCGCTCGAGAAAGCGGAACGAGTTGATGTTCTTCAACTCGGCGCGTGTGCCCAACTCCTGCTGTCCAAGCGGGCGCACCGAGACATTGGCGTCACAACGAAACGAACCCTCCTGCATGTTGCCGTCACTGACGCCCAGGTAGCGCACGATCTGGTGAATCTTTTTTGCATAGGCAACCGCTTCTACGGCAGAACGCATATCCGGCTCGGAGACGATCTCCAGCAGCGGTGTTCCTGCACGGTTGAGATCGATCCCTGTCATGCCGTGAAAATCTTCGTGCAGCGACTTGCCCGCATCCTCCTCCAGATGAGCACGGGTAACACCGATGATTCTGGTACTTCCATCTTCCAGCATGATCTCCACCTCGCCAGTACCGACAATCGGGAATTCAAGCTGGCTGATCTGGTAGCCCTTGGGCAGATCGGGATAGAAGTAGTTTTTGCGGTCGAATACAGAGCGCCGAGCAACTTCAGCGCCGATTGCCGTACCGAACATCACGGCCTTGCGTACTGCTTCACGATTCAACACCGGCAGCACTCCGGGCATCCCCAGATCAACCAGGCATGCCTGGCTATTCGGCTCGGCGCCAAACGCAGTCGATGCGCCGGAGAAAATCTTGGAGCTGGTCGCCAGCTGGGTATGAATCTCTAGTCCGATGACTGTTTCCCACTGCATGATCACACCCCCTCCGGCAACTGCTGATGCCACTGAGTCTGCTGCTGAAACCGGTGTGCCGCGTTCAGCAGACGAGCCTCGTCAAAATAGTTGCCGATAATCTGCAGGCCCACAGGCATCCCCCCGACAGGAGCACAGGGAATCGATATCCCCGGCAAACCGGCCATATTGGTGGCGATGGTATAGACATCGGAGAGATACATGGAAACCGGGTCATCCGCCTTTTCACCCACGCCGAATGCTGTGCTGGGCGAGGCCGGGCCCATGATCACATCGACCTCTTCAAATGCCCGCTTGAAATCATCCGAGATCAGATGACGCAACTTTTGCGCCTTCAGATAATAAGCATCATAGTAGCCGGCTGACAACACATAGGCTCCGATGAGAATACGCCGCTTGACCTCCTCACCAAACCCCTCTGAACGGGAACGCTTGTAGAGATCTTCAAGATCGACAGGATCGTCGCAGCGATAACCAAAACGCACCCCGTCGAAACGCGACAGGTTGGACGAACATTCAGCCGGCGCAACCACGTAATAGGTCGCCACAGCAAGCCCGGTATTCGGCAGCGTGATCTCACGCACTTCTGCGCCCATGCCTGTATAGACTTCGATTGCCTGTTCGACGGATTGACGCACACCAGCGTCAAGCCCTTCATCAAAATACTCTTTTGGCAGGCCGATCTTCAATCCCTGCAGTGATTGATTCAGTGTTGCAGAGTAATCGGGGACAGGTTGCTGCATACTTGTGGAGTCACGCTGATCAAATCCCGCCATTGCCTGCAGCATCAACGCCGCATCTTCGGCGCTGGCGGCCATCGGCCCCGCCTGATCGAGGCTGGAGGCAAAAGCAATCATGCCGTAGCGAGAAACACGCCCGTAGGTCGGCTTGACGCCGGTGATGCCGCAGAGCGCTGCAGGCTGGCGAATCGACCCACCCGTATCAGTTCCGGTTGCAGCGGCGCACAGGCGCGCAGCCATGGCGGCGGCCGAGCCTCCGGAAGAGCCCCCCGGCACCTTGTCACGGTTCCACGGATTTTTGACCGGGCCGTAGAAACTGGTTTCATTGGAGGAGCCCATGGCGAACTCATCCATATTGGTCTTGCCCAGCATCACCACACCCGCGCCAGCCAGACGCTCCACAACAGTGGCGTCATAGGGCGAGATAAAATTATCCAGCATGCGTGAACCGCAGCTGGTCCTGACTCCCTGCGTACAGAAGATGTCCTTGTGAGCGACGGGGATACCCGTCAGCACTCCGCCCTCCCCCGCAGCCAGTTGTTTATCGGCTGCTTCAGCCTGCGCCAGCGCCTGCTCTTCGGTGATAGTGATGAAGCTGTTAAGACCTTTATCCAGTTGATGGATGCGCTGCAGGTAGTGGCGCGTCAACTCCACGCTGCTGAAGTCCCCGGCGCGGAGTTCTGTGGAAAGCTGTGTAATGCTTTTGTTGTGCATGATTTGGAATATCCGGAATTTCTATATAAATGAATAAAAGTAACTATTCAGCATCGTGTCAAATTCGCAAACCAGGTCACTGTTTCCGGGTGTATATCCAAGATATGTAGGAGGCAGGGATGCTGGCTCGAGTCTACATGGATGTATTCACGGCGTTTTCCGGAAGATATGCCCGGAAACAGTGACGATCTAGCTGGTACAGAATAGTTGCGAATAAAAATGGATAAAAACCATTGTCACTCGATGACGCGGGGCACGAGGTAGAGTCCCGCTTCTGTTGCTGGTGCGATTTTCTGATTCTGATTGCGCTGATCGGTTTCAGTCACCTCATCGGCGCGCAGGCGCTGCGTCATATGCAAGGGATGCGCCATTGCTTCCACACCGCTGGTATCCACTTCCCCCATCACAGCCACCAAATCGAGAATACGCGACAGATCATCCGTGAGATGTCGCGCCTCATCGCCGCTGACCGCCAATCTTGCCAGATGGGCGATTTTTTCCACTTCAGATTGGTCAAAACTCATTTTTTACCTTTCTACGGAACATTAATTACTGAAAGAGATGAAAGGTATCAGAAATTTACGGCTGTTACTGAAAAAAATCCAACAAAAAACAAATCTTTTCTTGCCGGTTTGCTCCTGCATTGTTAGATTACCCGATTCAATCCCGGTATCAAGCCAAGCTGATTGATGCCATGGCCTCCACTTTCACTCAATCAACGGAAAAAACGCCATGCTTAACCGAATCCGCGGAATGTTCTCTAACGATCTCTCCATCGATCTTGGAACAGCCAACACACTGATCTATGCGCGCGACCAGGGTATCGTGCTCAATGAACCTTCAGTGGTGGCGATTCGCACGGACAAGGCAAGAGGCAGCTTAAAATCTGTAGCTGCTGTTGGTGAGGAGGCCAAACGGATGCTGGGGCGTACGCCGCATAACATCGAGGCAATTCGCCCCATGAAGGATGGCGTGATCGCCGACTTTACCGTAACGGAAAAAATGCTGCAGTTTTTCATCCACAAGGTGCATGAAACCCGCTTTCTGCGTCCCAGTCCGCGTGTACTAATCTGCGTTCCGGTTGGTTCCACCCAGGTCGAACGTCGTGCGATTCGTGAATCGGCGCTGGGTGCTGGAGCCAGAGATGTCTATCTGATCGACGAACCCATGTCCGCAGCAATCGGCGCCGGCCTGCCTGTCAATGAACCCCGCGGCTCCATGGTGCTGGATATTGGAGGAGGCACCTCCGAGGTCGCCGTTATCTCACTCAACGGGATCGTCTATGCCAACTCGGTGCGCATCGGCGGAGACCGCTTCGATGACGCCATCATCAACTATGTGCGCCGCAACTATGGAACCATGATTGGCGAAGCAACTGCCGAGCGCGTCAAACATGAAATCGGCTCAGCCTTCCCCGGCAATGAAGTTCAGGATATTGAAGTCAAGGGCCGCAACCTGGCAGAAGGCATTCCACGCTCCTTCGTGCTCAACAGCAATGAAATTCTTGAGTCCATGCAGGAGCCGCTCTCCGGAATTGTCGGGGCAGTCAAACAGGCGCTGGAGCAGACGCCGCCGGAACTTGGCGCTGATGTTGCTGAACGCGGAATTGTTTTGACAGGCGGCGGCGCACTGCTGCGCGATATTGATCGTTTGATTGAAGAGGAGACCGGCCTGCCCGTTGTGGTTGCAGAAGATCCGCTCACCTGTGTAGCGCGCGGTGGCGGTCGGGTACTGGAACTGCTGGACGAAAAAGACGCCGACCTGCTGGGACTGGAGTAAAGATGGTCTGAACAATTCCCGGGAAGGGGGTTTGGGGAAGAGGCGCAGGATATGCATTGCAAACCATTGACAGATACTCCCTTCCCGCGTAGAAAACTTTCAGGAACGCGCTGATCAAGGCGCGAAGCATCTTGATTGGCGCTTTCGCAACAGCTGTTCTCACCTGGAGGCTGAAAAATCAAACTTTTTAACTCGCAGAGGACATCGACAAACTCACTTCTGCTGCTTGCTGTTCTCTTCTCCTTCTTTTTGATGATCGTTGATTATCGACACAAGCAGTTGGATGGTCTGCGCGATCTCCTGACGACTGTCACGCACCCGATCCACATGATCGCCGAGATTCCCGCATCTGCTATCGACTGGATCGCAGAGCAGTTCAGTTCCCACCAGACATTGCTGTCGGAGAACCGGCAACTACATCAGCAAAATCTGCAACTTAAGGGAGAGATGCTGCGTTTTCAATCTCTTGAAGAGGAGAACAGCCGCCTGCGTATGCAGTTGGGGGCCACACTGAAAGTGGGTGAACGTGTCACCCTGGCTGAACTGGTCGGGATCAATCTCACCCCCTATAAACAGCAGGCCACCATCAGCAAGGGGAGCGCCTCCAGCGTCTACCAGGGACAGACCGTGATCAATGCTTCAGGCGTCATGGGGCAAGTGATACAGGTCACACCATTCCGATCCACAGTGCTGTTAATCACTGACTCACTGCACTCCATTCCGGTGCGTGTTCGTGGATCCGGAGTACTTACCATAGCGCATGGCACCGGTCACATCGACAGACTGGAACTACCCTACCTTCCTGACAGCGCCAACGTTCGTGTTGGCGACCTGCTGGTGACATCCGGACTCGGAGAACGTTTCCCGCCGGATTACCCGGTTGCCCGCATCACCGAAGTCCCGGAGCCTGGCACATCAGGTACCGTCGCTGCCACGCCGATGGCCAATCTCTCCCAGAACCGGCAGGTGATGCTGGTGTGGAATATTGACAATGCACTTGAACTGCCTGTCGCTGACACGGCGGCAGAGAGTGAAGCCATACCTGATGAAGAGTCATCGAGTGGAACCCGACCGGCCACTCAGGAGCAACCCGGAAACGATGAGCAGCGTGATGGATAAAAGTTCAAGTCGCGGCGCCATTGCCCTCTATCTTACATTCATGACAGCACTGGTATTAGAAGTCTTTCCCTTGCCCGTGTGGGCCCATCAAGCCCGTCCGGACATCCCGCTGCTGGTGCTTATTTACTGGAGCATGGCGCTGCCAGAACGCATCGGAATTATTGCTGCTGTTATCATGGGAGTACTCACCGATGTGCTCACCTCATCGTTGCTTGGACAACACGCTCTTGCCTACGCCCTGTCAATCTATGTTGTTCTGATCATACACAAGCGCGTGCGCCTGCTGCCGATGTGGCAGCAGGCTCTTACTGTACTCGTTATCCTCTATATTGAACGTATCGTTGCAGCATTGACACTCGGCATCACTGATGGACTTTTTCCGAATCTGTTGTTCTGGTTGCCGCCTGTCATTGGCATGTTCCTGTGGCCCTGGATATTTATTACCCTGAATGAAATCCGCCAGAATCTCCATATCCAATAAATTTGAATGCCAATCACAACGACTCAGCAACAGCACGCGATCATGCGCCGCCTTTTCAACGGACGGGTTGCGGCATCAGTTGTTTTTATCCTGCTGGCGCTCGGCCTGGTCATCATGCGTCTCTACTGGCTGCAGATCACCGATCACGCGCATTATACGACCCTCTCCACCGAGAACCGCTTAAGACTGCTTCCGCGACCGCCTGCACGCGGAGAGATCGCTGATCGAAACGGGATTTTACTGGCGGAGAATATTCCCAGCATCGATCTTTTTATATTTCCGGACAAGGTAAAAAATCTTGAGGAGACGACCGAACAGCTGTCGCAGGTCATACCCATCAGTGATGATGACAGAAGCCGCTTCGACAAACTGAAAAAGCGCCATCGCCGGTTTGAACGGGTTCCCATCCGCACAGGCCTCAACCAGCAGGAGATGGCAAAATTTGCGGTTAAACGCCACCGTTTCCAGGGTGTCGACATGGGCATCACACTGCGTCGATTCTATCCCTATGGCGAATTGACAGCCCACGTCGTGGGCTATATCGGCAGAATCAATGAACGCGAACTCGAAAGCATCGACCAGGCCGCATACAGCGGCACCTCCCATATCGGAAAAACAGGGCTGGAACGCTATTACGAGGATCAGCTGCATGGGGAGGTGGGCATACAGAAAGTCGAGATGGATGCCACCAGCCACATTATGCGTGTTATAGAGACCCAGCCACCTGTTAACGGCAAGGATATCAAGCTCCACTTTGATATCGAATTGCAGCGCATTGCCATGGATGGACTGGGAGAGCATTCAGGCGCGGTGGTTGCCATTGATATCAAGTCGGGCGGCATCCTTGTACTCGCCAGCAAGCCGGGCTTCGACGCCAATCTGTTTGTCGACGGCATCAGCTTCAAGGATTATGATGCCCTGCGTGAAAATCCTGAAACACCACTCTATAACCGTACTATCCATGGCCGTTACCCACCGGGCTCGACAATCAAACCATTTCTTGCCCTTGCCGGGCTGGAACGGGGCAATGTTACGGCCAATCAGACAATCTGGTGCCCCGGACACTATAATATCAAGGGCTCGAGACGCAAATTTCGTGACTGGAAAAAAAGCGGGCATGGCACAACAAATCTCTACAAGGCCATCGAACAATCCTGCGATGTCTATTTTTACAACCTCGCCTACTCCATGGGCATCGACAATATGCATGACTATCTCTCACAGTTTCGTTTTGGACAAAAAACCGGCGCAGACATGCCGAACGAGACAGGTGCGGTTTTACCCTCTATCGAGTGGAAGAAAAAACGCTACAACAAGGCATGGCTGCCTGGGGATACTGTCAATGCCGGCATCGGTCAGGGATACGTACTGGTCTCCCCGTTGCAGCTTGCCTACGCAACCGCCGTACTTGCCGGGGATGGAAAACTGCTTCCACCGCGCCTCGCATCACACATCGACGACATCTCCACGGCGCTGGCTGACAGTGATATTCCCCGCATCGAGAAGAAGAATCCGCTTCACTGGGAACAGGTAATCCAGGGCATGTCGCAGGTGGTAGAGGCGCCGCGCGGCACTGCCAAACGCATCCGCAGCAAGAGTTACAGAATTGCCGGAAAAACCGGCACCGCACAGGTGGTCAGCATGAAGCAGAATGAGAACTATGATGCGGAGAAACTGGCAAAAGAGAAACATGATCATGCCCTGTTCGTTGCCTTTGCTCCGACTGACGACCCGCAGATCGCAGTTGCCGTCATTGTTGAACATGGTGGTCATGGAGGCTCGACGGCCGCACCGATCGCGCGTCAGATCATGGATGCATTCCTGCTCGAAGAGAGCGTTGAAACAGAACAGCAGGTAAGCAGTGAAGAGATAACTGAAAAAGAGAAAACCGAAGAGGAGAACGCACAACAGGAGAGTGATTCAGCGGAGTCCGGGGAGAGACGTAATGATGAGTGACAGCATACTCTCAATGCCAAAACAGGTGAGCTCCCCTCTGCTGCCGCGATTGCATATCGACCTTCCTCTCCTGACGGGTATCCTGCTGCTGTGCGCCTTTGGTCTTGCCATGCTCTACAGCGCCAGCGGCAGCGACATCGCTATGGTCAAACGCCAGCTTGTGAATATCGCGATTGCACTTGCCGTCATGTTTGCTCTCGCCCAGCTTTCACCCGCAAAACTCAAGGCCATCTCACCGTGGTTCTATCTTGCGGGTCTGCTGCTGCTCACAGCCGTGCTTGTCATGGGAGATATGAGCAAAGGTGCACAGCGCTGGCTGCTGATCGGCGGCTTTCGTTTTCAGCCTTCTGAAATCGTCAAGATAGCAGTACCGATGATGTGCGCCGGTTTTCTGGCATCCATGCCACAACCGCTCAAAGCCTGGCATCTGCTGGTCGCCTTTTTTCTGGCCCTGATCCCTGCCGCACTGATCATCAAACAACCGGATCTCGGCACCGCGATACTGGTTACAGCAGCCGGGGTGTTCACACTCTTTTTTGCCGGTTTAAGCTGGAGGCTGATTCTCCTCGTGGTCGCCATTGCTGTTGCCGGCATCAGTGCTGTTCTTTTTGACCCGGATATCCTCGACATTTTTCTGCATCCCTATCAGAAACGTCGTGTACTGACGCTGCTGGACCCACAAAATGACCCTCTTGGAGCCGGTTATCATATTATTCAATCAAGCATTGCCATCGGTTCCGGCGGCATATTCGGGAAAGGCTGGCTCAATGGCACCCAGTGCCATCTCGATTTCCTGCCGGAGCAGCACACTGACTTTATCTTTGCCGTGATTGCCGAGGAACTCGGTTTCATCGGCATCATCATCATGACGCTGCTTTATCTCTTTATTATTCTGCGTGGACTCTATATTGCAGCAATGTCAGACTCGACTTATGGGCGTCTGCTTGGCGGCGCCCTGACACTGGTTTTCTTTATCTACCTGCTGGTCAATACAGGGATGGTGAGCGGAATCCTGCCGGTCGTTGGCGTTCCCCTGCCATTGGTCAGCTATGGCGGCACCTCCATCATCACCATCATGGCGGGATTTGGCATCCTGATGTCAATACACACTCATCGGGAACCTTCGAGGACAAGACAATCCGAAATCACCTCCTTTTTCGACTGATATCCAGGGAAGCTCTGACCAAGTCGCTCCGCGCCTCGACCAGAGCACTCCTGCAAGTTTTTCTACGGGGGAAGGGTCACCTTTCAGTGGTTTATAATGAGCACCTGCATCGCCCTTCCCCCGAGCCCCCATCCCAAGGTCATATTCAGAGGCTCCCCAGGAGGCACTCTTTCCACCCGTTCTTAGCAGGGGGAGTGCTTTTGCTACTGGCCGTCACTGATAGTTGGGCTCTTTCTCAACAGGAGCAGAAATTTGTCACGCGGATGGTCGAGAAGCACCAGTTTGATTCCGACCAACTGACGCAGCAGTTGCAAAAAGCCAAACACCAGCCATCTATCATCAAGGCGATATCCCGCCCGGCGGAGGCAATGCCATGGTATAAATACCGGAAAATTTTTCTCAAGCCGGAGCGCATCGAAAATGGCAAGAAATTCATGCGCAAATATCACATGGAGCTGAAACAGGCGCAGCAAACCTATGGCGTACCACCACACATCATTACCGCCATTATCGGTGTCGAGACTCTCTATGGTAAGAATACCGGCGGCTATGCCGTCATGGAGGCGCTCAGGACGCTCGCCTTCGGCTATCCCAAACGGGCGAAATTTTTCCGCTCCGAACTGGAACAGTACCTGCTGATGGCGCGCGAGGAGGGACTCGAGCCTCTGACCCCCAAAGGCTCCTATGCTGGCGCCATGGGTATGCCGCAGTTCATGCCTTCAAGTTTTCGCAAATATGCTGTCGATTTCGACGGCAATGGCAAAAGAGACCTCTGGAGCAGCCCATCTGATGTGATCGGCAGCGTTGGAAACTACTTCTCACGCCATGGCTGGAGGGCCGGGGAAGCCGTTGCCTTTAAACTCGAGCAACAACCTCCGGGGCTGCCGCTTGGCAACAGACGCGGGCAGAAGCCGAACGTCTCTATCAGTAAAATCAGCAAATCAGGCATCACCCTGACGGCAGAGGTGAGTGCATTGGATAAAGCTGCAATTCTGAAGTATAAACAGAAAAACAAACAGGATTACTGGCTCGGTTTCCACAACTTTTATGTCATCACACGATATAATCACAGCAATCTCTATGCGATGGCTGTCTATCAACTTGCCCTAGAAATCCTGGAGTGACCAACATCTTTATCAATGAATCAAATTTCAATCAACAATCCACTCACCCATCAAGATGAATATTATGCTTCGACACGTTTTCCATGCCGCCCTGGTTATTTTTTCACTCGCCCCCGGCGCATCATTTGCCGTCAAGGCGCCAACGATCAATGCCAGCGGCTATCTGCTGATCGATGTCGAGAGTAGACAGGCGCTCAGTGAGCATAATGCTGACGCCCGCCTGGAACCGGCCAGTCTGACCAAGATAATGACAGCACATGTGGTCTTTTCCGAGATCAAGGCCGGCCGCATCTCGCTTCAGGATATGGTCCTCATCAGTGAGAAGGCGTGGAAAATGAAGGGATCGAAAATGTTCATTGAAGTGAACAAAGAGGTTACTGTCGAAAAGCTGCTGAAAGGGCTGATCATCCAGTCCGGAAATGATGCCGCCGTGGCCCTGGCCGAGCATGTAGCCGGTTCTGAAGAGGCCTTTGCCGAACTCATGAACAAGCATGCAGCACAACTTGGAATGAACGGCACCAACTTCGCCAATGCTTCAGGCATGCCGAATGAAAATCACTACACCACTCCACGCGACATCGCACTGGTGACAGAGTCGACCATTCTTGAATTCCCTGAATATTACAAGTGGTACGCCGAAAAGGAGTACACCTTCAACAAGATCACGCAATCTAACCGCAACCGCCTGCTGTGGCAGGATGAGAGCGTCGATGGCGTCAAGACCGGACACACCCAGGCCGCAGGCTACTGCCTGGTCTCTTCCGCCAAAAGGGATGGAAGCCGGCTGGTTGCTGTCATCATGGGCACCAAAAGCGACTCGGCCCGTGTCGTGGAATCCCGCAAGCTGCTCAACTGGGGTTTTCGTTTTTTTGAGACCAGCACGCTCTTCAAGCAGGGAGACGAGATTAAATCAGTCAGAATCTGGAAAGGTGAAGCGGACAACCTCAGCGTTGGCGTTGGCGACGACATCCTTATCCGCTATCCCCGGGATTTGAAAGATAAACTCAAAGCCAAGCTCTCCATGTCAACACCTCTCGTGGCGCCGGTCAGCAAGGGAGAACGTGTCGGCTCCATCGACGTCATGCTGGAAGACGACAAACTCAAAACCGTTCCTCTGATTGCCCTTGAGGAGGTCAAGGAGGCGGGGATATTCGGCTGGCTGGTGGATACCCTGCTGTTGTGGTTTGAGGAGTAACGAATCCCTATGAGTATCAATGTTTATCTGAATGGAGAGTTTCTCCCGGTTGAGGAGGCCAGTGTCTCCGTGACTGACCGCGGCTTTCTGTTTGGAGACGGCGTCTATGAGGTGATCCCTGTCTACGGGGGGCATCTGTTCCAGCTGCAGCATCATCTGCAGCGCCTGCACAACAGCCTGCGCGGAATCGGTATGGCAAATCCGCACACTGAGGCTGAGTGGGAAGAGATTCTGACTCGTTTGAGCGCACAACTGGGCGAGTCGGATCAGGCTCTCTACCTGCAGGTGACGCGCGGCTGCACCGATGTGCGTGACCACGCCTGGCCGGAAAATCTGGAGCCGACCATTTACGCCCGCACAAAAATCCTCAAAACACCGACTGCAGAAGAGAAACGCAGGGGAATCCATGCCATCACCCTGGACGACACCAGATGGGAACACTGCAACATCAAGGCGATCACACTGCTGGCAAATGTACTGGCTCGTCGTGAGGCGGCAGAAGCGGGCGCCCAGGAGGCCATTCTCATCCGTGATGGTCTGGCGACCGAGGGAGCAGCCAGCAACCTCTTCATTGTCAGGAACAAACTCCTGATGACACCGCCGAAGAGCAACTCACTGCTTCCCGGCATCACGCGTGAAATCGTCCTCGAACTGGCGAAGCAACATGGCGTCCCCTATGCAGAAGCAAACATTTCAGTCGAGGATCTGCACAGTGCTGATGAGATCTGGATGAGCAGTTCCACCAAGGAGATTCTACCGGTGCTGAAACTCAATGGCCTGAATGTCGGCAAAGGCGTCGCTGGTGAAACCTGGGAAGAGATGAACGCACTCTATGAGAGCTGCAAGGAGCGGCTCAGAGAGGGAGGTGACATCTGATGAGCGACACCCCGGGGGAGATCATGCAGTTTCCCTGCGAGATTGCCGTCAAGGCGATGGGCAGAGCAGACTGCGATTTTGAAACCATCGTGGTTGAAATCGTGCGCCGCCATGCGCCCGATCTCGGCGAAGGCAGTGTCAGCTGCAAATCCAGCAGCAAGGGCAACTACCTCTCTGTCACCGTGCGCGTCAATGCCACCAGCAGGGCGCAAATGGATGCGCTCTACCGTGAGCTGAGCGCTCACGAAACCGTGGCAATGGCTTTGTGACGGCAGCGTTGATCTATCGCACATCCTACGCGCCTAACCGCCGTCATTGCGAGCGCAGCGAAACACTAATTTTGCTTGGAGCAAAATTGAACGCACCTTGTGTGACCCGAAGGGTAAATTACAAGGATGTAATTTATAATCTCAGGAAGATTGCCGCGTCGCTGAGGCTCCTCGCAATGACAGATAACCAGAACCGTAGGATGGCATAAGCGGAGCGCATCCCACCATTCTCCGGTGCAATGCGCAAAGCTTATTGACACCCTACGCGATATCGGAAAGTTATTATTGGACAACACCTTAATGGACAAGAGCCTGACCGTCCGCTGTCTGGGCATGCAGGATTACAGAGATGTGTGGCAGGCGATGCTCGATTTCACCACACAACGCACCGCCGACAGCGCCTCGGAAATCTGGATTGTGGAACACCCGCCGGTATTCACACAGGGACAGGCTGGAAAAGCGGAACACCTGCTTGATGCCGGAGATATTCCCGTGGTGCAGAGCGACCGCGGCGGACAGGTCACCTATCATGGCCCCGGGCAGCTGGTCTGTTATCTGCTGCTGGATCTGAAAGAGATCGGCATGGGCATCAGCTCACTGGTCAACAGCATTGAAGAGGCAACCATACAGCTGTTGAACGAACAGGGCATCGCCGCCGCACGCAAACCCGGCGCGCCAGGCGTCTATGTCGACGGAGCAAAGATTGCCGCCATCGGCCTGCGCGTCAAAAAGCAGCGCACCTATCACGGCCTCAGTCTCAATGTGAACATGGATCTGCAACCCTTCAGCCGCATCAACCCCTGCGGTTTTCCCGGACTGGCTGTCACCGATCTGGCAACCCTTGGAGTCGACACCGATGTGGCGACTGCTGCACACAAGCTGACAACAAAGCTGGCAGCGATTTTGGGATATACTCTCACAGAAACGTAACTCAATAACTCCATGCAATCGCAGGTTGGTGCTGAGGAACGAAGCCCAACAAAACAACTACGCACTTAACCGCCGTCATTGCGAGCGCAGCGAAACACTAATTTTGCTTGGAGCACAATTGAACGCGCCTTGTGCGACCCGAAGGGTAAATTACAAGGATGTAATTTATAATCTCAGGAAGATTGCCGCGTCGCCGAGGCTCCTCGCAATGACAGATAACCATCGC
>Ga0209013_10002195_pt1 | contig 17774 bp, 14 predicted proteins | sample Cruoilmetagenom2_FD_187291 | JGI IMG/M metagenome (GOLD analysis project Ga0209013, IMG submission 187291) | Oil polluted marine microbial communities from Coal Oil Point, Santa Barbara, California, USA - Sample 2 (SPAdes) (version 2) | ecosystem: Environmental > Aquatic > Marine > Oil seeps ...
TGTCACCGCTGACGGGCAATTTCTAAAAGCAAGTGAGAAAGAAAACCCTGATCTTTTTTGGGCTATACGCGGTGGAGGCGGAAATTTTGGTATCGTTACTATGTTTGAGTTCCAGCTCCATCCGGTAGGACCAAATCTTCTGTCGGGCCTCTTTGTATTTCCGTTTGATCAAGCCAAAGATGTAATTAATAAGCACCTCGAGTATACAAAAACCATGCCGGAGGATTTAAGTGTCTGGATGGTTCTCCGCCAGGCTCCGCCGCTTCCGTTCCTGCCTGAGGAAGTGCATGGTAAGGAAGTTGTAATATTAGCTTTTGTATATGACGGCGATCCAGAAGAGGGAGAAAAAGCCATTGAGCCAATTCATGGTTTTGGTGATACACACGGACAACACATGGGTGTGATGCCGTTTGCCGCGTGGCAGCAGGCGTTTGATCCCCTGCTTACACCAGGTGCCCGCAATTACTGGAAATCTCATAATTTCTCGGAAGTTTCCGATGAGGCAATAGATGTTATGCTCAAATATACCGAACTTCTGCCGTCTCCACAGTGTGAGATATTCCTTGCATTTATAAAAGGAGAGATTAACAAGGTAGCTCCGGATGCTATGGCGTATGCGCATAGAAATGCTGATTTTGTACTTAATGTGCATGGAAGATGGGATACACCTCAAGAGGATGCCAATTGTATTTCCTGGGCACGTGAATTTTTTAAAGAATCCACTCCGTTTGCTATAGGCAGCGTATATGTGAACTTTATGACAGAGGATGAAACAGCACGTATATCAGAAGCATACGGCCCTAATTACGATAGATTGGTACAGGCGAAAAATAAGTATGATCCGAAAAATTTATTCAGATTGAATCAAAACATTAAGCCTACGGTATAGACATTTATGCCCGAAACCTAATGCTAGAATCTTTAGTGTAGAAGAATTATGCTGGTAAGGCCCTTGTGCGGAAATACTGCTTTTATTTTGTTAATAGATGCAGTAGTTTAATTCTGTGGAACAAAGAGCGCCCTGGATTTTACCAGTCATAATTCTCTCGCAATTCGCGGGAACCTCGCTCTGGTTTGCCGGTAACGCCGTAATAGGTGATCTTCAAACGGAGTGGGGTTTGTTACCCTCTTCCCTTGGTTATGTAACATCTTCCGTACAGCTGGGCTTTATTGCCGGAACTCTATTCTTTGCCTTCTTTCTAATTTCTGACCGTTTTTCACCTAGGCTTGTGTTCTTTATTAGTTCTATGCTGGGCGCAGCAGCAAATCTTGGGATTTTCTTCCTATCTGACGGACTGCAGTCATTGTTGATATTCCGGTTTATCACCGGTTTTTTTCTGGCGGGAATATACCCGATTGGGATGAAGATAGCCGCCGGATGGTATAAGCATGGTTTGGGCGCGGCTTTGGGTTATCTTGTGGGGGCATTGGTTCTTGGTACGGCTTTCCCTCATTTATTAAAATCACTTGAATATAATTATGAGTGGGAGAGTGTGGTTATATCTGTCTCGGTAATATCTATCATCGGCGGATTATTAATGCTGATATTTGTGCCCAACGGCCCTTATTTATCCAAAGGAACAAAATTCAATCCCCAGGCTATTCAAATAATATTCAAATCCAAAGCCCTGAGGCAAGCAGCTTTCGGTTACTTTGGACATATGTGGGAGCTTTATACGGTGTGGACATTTGTTCCTTTACTTCTTGCCTATTACGCAAAGGAGCATGGTGATGCAATTAATATCCCGCTGTGGTCATTCTGGATAATTGCCGCGGGAGCAATGGGATGTGCTCTGGGGGGGATAATTTCCAAAAGAACGGGAAGTAAACCAGTAGCCTTTTATCAGTTGCTGGCCTCGGGAATATGCTGCGTGCTATCACCGTTAATTTTTGCTGCTCCACCGGAATTATTCCTCGTTTTCTTTCTCTTCTGGGGAGTGGTTGTCGCCGGGGATTCCCCACAGTTCTCCGCGTTGGTGGCTATGTCGGCACCAAAAGAGTATGTCGGCTCGGCGCTTACAATAGTAACTAGTGTAGGCTTTTTAATCACCGTATTTAGCATTCAATTCATTAATAGTTTAGTTGGCACTATAGAAGTGAAATACTTGATGTTGTTTCTTCTTCCGGGACCTGTTTTCGGATTGATATCATTATTGAACGGCAATAATCAATTGAGATCAGATTAAATAGTAATACTTTTGAATTAAAAACGTTATTTGATGATTAGTGAAACCCTATACTAAGGAGGTCATAGAATGGCAAGGAACCATTAAATTCTTCATAAATCCAACGTAAACCAAGCTTGATAAAAGGGGAGCAGTACAAAACCCAGATAGATACCAGAGCTATCCTGTATATCTACCTTATGCAATAAAATTGATTAAACATTAATAATCTTTATCTCTTTGAAGGGCTGGTTTTGGTATAAGGGGGCCAATGGTAGCCTCTGAACTCTTTTTTCCGTTACTGTGAAATATTGATAGAAAACCCGTATACAAAAAACCGAACTGAATAAGAAGAAGAAAAGGTATCCATCCATAGTATCCCATAAAAACCGCATAAAGTGCTTGGATTAAGAAAAGGACGCCAAGAGTAATTTCAATTAGAGCTGTGATTTCTTTTGATGACGCATAGTTTCGTGATCGCCATATATCGGTTTTGGATGTTACGGCAAACTTTGGAGTACGCCTAAATTCAGACTTTTTACCCAAGAAGGCTTCAAGTACTGCTTTGCTATTGTTTATAGCCATTCCCGCACCGATAGAGATTGCAACCGGCACGTATTTAAGATAACCGATCCAGTTCTTACCATGGGTTTCTTTTACGGTTAAAGCATAAAAGAATGCAAAGCTCAGAGTACCTGCCGATATTGCAAACAGATTAAACAGGACTAATTTGTGCCAGGCCACAGATTTCCAGAAAAACCCCATCGGGAACATTAATAATAAGAGGATCAAAAGAAGTAAATACGAGATGTTTCCAAATAGATGAAAGAAGGCTTCAGTTTTGACTTTAAAGGGCAGGTCCTTTCTCTTAAAAATTAGAGGGAGAATTTTGAATGCGGTTTGCACTCCTCCCTTAGCCCAACGGTGCTGCTGGGATTTGAATGCATTCATATCTACAGGGAGCTCGGCATCGGCAGTCATATCTTTTAAATATACAAGTTTCCAGCCGGCAAGTTGCGCTCTGTAGCTAAGATCGAGGTCTTCTGTAAGCGTGTCATGTTGCCATCCGCCAGAGGACTCTATGCATTCTTTTCTGATCACTCCGGCAGTCCCGTTGAAATTAAAGAACATACCGTTATTAAAACGTGCTGTCTGTTCAATCATAAAGTGGCCGTCTAACAAAATTGACTGGGCTTTAGTGAGTGTCGAGTAATCCTGATTTACATGTCCCCATCTTACCTGGACTATCCCTACTTGAGAATCGAAAAAGAAGTCCACTGTTTTCTTAAGAAAATCCTTGGGGGGGATAAAGTCAGCGTCAAAAATAGCTATCAGCTCTCCTTTAGCAGACTTAAGCCCTTCCCTTAAAGCACCTGCTTTATAACCCTCTCTATTCTCCCTATGCAGGCAGCATATATTGAAACCCATTTCCCTATAAATATTAACGCAGCGGCGGGCAATTTCCGTTGTTTTATCAGTTGAATCATCTAAAACCTGAATTTCCAGCCGCTCTTTGGGATAGTCAATATTACACACAGAAGAAATCAGCCTTTCTACAACATACATCTCGTTATAAACCGGCAACTGCACTGTTACTATTGGAAGTCTTTTGAACTTGTCTTTTGGAGCAGGAACTTTGTTCTTATTCCTACCATATAGATATGACAGGTAATACCTATGGACACCGAAAGTACAAAGAAGCGTGAGTGATGCACCATAAACAAAGGTTGTAATAATTTTTGCAATTAAAATAAAGTGTTCCAATTATCTTTGTCCTGCTATTAGTTAGAAAAGATTAAAATTTGGTTTCTTTTAACCTTTCCACAGCCTGGATTATCCTCTCAGTACTAAAAGTTGTTGAAACTCGAGCATATCCCTCTCCATATTCCCCGAAACCATTGCCCGGAGTAACAACTATTCCTGATTCAGATAGAAGTTTTGATGAGAACTCTTTTGATGTAAGACCTTTAGGCACTTCGAACCATACATAAAATGTAGCCTTGGGTAAATCATAGCTAAGCCCGGCTTCGTCTAACCCTTTACAAAAGATATCTCGTCTTTCCTGAAAAATGTGCCTTCTGTCCTCAAGCCCTAATTTATAATTTTGCAGAGCTACAATCCCCGCATATTGAATAGCCTGAAATGCTCCTGAATCTATATTCGTTTTAACTTTTCCAATCCCTGCAATTGCTTTTTTGTTTCCCACAGCAAAACCAATTCTCCAGCCGGTCATGTTAAAGGTCTTTGAAAGGGAGTGAAATTCGATACCTACATCCTTAGCCCCCTCTGCCTGCAGAAAGCTGAGTGGGTTATACCCATCATACGCTATTTCGGTATAAGCAGCGTCGTGACAGATAAGGATATTGTTTTTGGAAGCAAAATCCACAACATCTTTAAAGAACCCCTCTTCTGCAACAGCTGTCGTAGGGTTGTTAGGGTAGTTTAAAAATATTAATTGTGCTCGTTTCCTAATATCTTCAGGAATTGCATTCAGATCCGGCAAAAAATTATTCTCTTTTAAAATAGGAACCGCGTAAGGTTCTCCGCCCGCAAAACTGATGGAGGTTGGATAAACTGGATAGCCGGGGTCTGCATATAGGCCTACGTCGCCAGGATCTATAAAGGCAAGGGGCGCATGAGCAATTCCTTCTTTTGAGCCTATTAGAGCAACCACTTCCGTATCGGGATCGAGGTCAACATTAAATCTCTCTTTATACCAGTCAGCAACAGCCACTCTAAAGGAGCGCATACCCTGATACGACGGATATCTATGATTCTCGGGATCCTCAGCTCCGACTTTTAGAGCTTCAATTATAAAGTCAGGGGTCGGGATATCAGGATCCCCTACTCCTAAATCTATAACATCCACACCCTTATTCATCATTTCTTTTTTTTTGGCATCTATTTCCGCGAAAAGATAAGGCGGAAGCTTTGCAATTCGGCGGGCCCATTTAAAGTCCATTATTTGTTCTCCTAAATTGTGCTTTTGGGAAGTTGTATGATAACTAAACTACCTAATGAGAGCAAGATATTATTCATTAGTATTCTTTCAGAGATGTATAACATATATTGACGGCTCTACCTATAAGTAGCTTTCAAGCGCTCTTTCTATACTTTTAAATATGCGCTGCTGATCTTATCATAAGCTATTTTTGATAATTCTTTTCTCGTCATTTTGGAATCGACTTCTATTTTCTCAAGAGCCTGAAGTTCAACCTCGATTTCTTTTAACGTTAATAGTTTAAAGAAATGTTCAAAAAAAGTTATGCCTCCGTAATAAAAAATCAAGTCCCTGTTGTCCTTATTTATATCTTGACCGTTTATCTTTTTATATTTGATGCAAAGTGGGAGCACATCGATACAGGAATTTATCGCAGATTTTAAAAATGGTGCTTTAAAAGGTGCTACGCCATCTCCGTTGGATGTTGTTCCTTCGGGGAAAATTACTATATTTAAGCCCATTTTTAAGACGCTGGAAATATTACCCATATCATCTAATAATTTTGAGCGGTTTCTCCTTTCTACAAACACTCCTCCTCCATATTTTGTAACCGTTCCGAGAGGGAACTCCTCTTCAAGTTCGGAATTTGCCACAAAAACTGAGGGCATAACGGAATAAATCACAAAAATATCAATATAAGAAAGGTGATTACTTGCAATCATATAATTCTCATTAGTACCTTTATATCTGTCCAAGTTTTTCAGCTTTATTTTAACTCCAAATAACATGAGGCTGATTTTCCCATAAAAAGATGCAATTCGAGAAAAAGAAAGCAATTTTTTTCTTCTGTCACGCACTAACAGATCAGTTATTGAGGATATCAAAAGGAATGTGACAAGAATAATAAAAAAGATTAGGATTTTGATGGATTGTCTGATCAGATTCATAATTATTCCTATATATCAACTTGCATTGAATAATCCGTTAAATTATATAAGTCAGATATAATTTACTCAAGTTAGGCTAAAGTAGATATAGTTCAATCATGAATAATTTAATAAAAATCATTAAATCCCAAATCAGGGATTTTGGCCCTATCACATTTGCCGAGTTTATGGAGCTTGCGCTATATCATACTCAATATGGCTACTATTCATCTAGCAATGGCCGTATAGGAAAAGAAGGGGATTTTTATACGAGTCCCCATGTTCATTCGGCATTTGGTAAGGTGCTAGCCAATTTCATAATGAAATCGTTTGATATTCTTGATGAAGAAAAAGTAACGATTATCGAACTTGGGGCGGGGAAGGGGCTTCTTGCAATCGACATATTGACTCATATCAAAAGCAACAATCCCGAACAATACGACCGATCAAATTACTATATAGTCGAACAAAGCGATCACTCTAAGAATGAATCTAGGAAAACTCTAATTGACCACAGTCATAAAATTAAATGGCTCTCATCACTGGATGAAATAGAGAACGAAAAAGTTACGGGCGTTGTTATCTCAAACGAACTCATAGACGCGCTTTCGTTTCATAGGGCAAAGTTTATGAATGGCAATCTGTCTGAAATATATGTCTCCGTTGAAAATGATGACATCACTGAAACAACAGGCAAATCAAGTAGTAGAGATTTGGAGGTGTACTTTAAAGACATCGATATTCAATTCAGAGAAGGTCAGGAATTTGAAATAAATCTACTCGCTGAGAAATTGCTTAGGGAAATAGACGGTATATTAAAAAAGGGGTTTATCCTTACAGTAGATTATGGCTATTTAGCTTCTGAGCTTTTCAGCCCGGAGAGAATGAAAGGCACTTATAAATGTATCTACAAACACTCTATAAACGAAAGCCCTTACATTAATATTGGAGAGCAGGATATAACAGCCCATGTAGACTTCAGCAACTTAATTAGAGCAGGCAAATCACTGAAGATTAACAAGGTTCAGTACACGACTCAGGGACAATTTCTTGTCGACTGGGGAATCCTGGATCTTATAAATCGGGGCATAGAAGAAAAGAGCAGTCAGCTTCGTTCATTTGAAAAGGAGATACAAGCTATTAAAAATCTATTTCTTCCAGAACTGATGGGAGACAAATTCAAAGTGCTAATACAGGAAAAGAATCTGGGAAGAGCATTGAATGACTTCTATCCCGAATCACCCTTTAAAATAAGCTTTAACGTACTTTGATATAAAGTTCCAGTTCACTGTAATTACTCAAACATATCTCTAAAACCTCACAGAAGATAAATATTTCTTTCCCTGAACACATTAAGACTTGACAAACATGTTTTCATAAACTAGTATTAGGACTGACTGGTCAGTACTAATAGAAAATATACATATAAGAGGATATATAGATTGAGCACAAGTAAAGAGAAGATTATAGATAGCGCACAGGGGCTTTTTCATTTGAAGGGATATCGAAATACTTCCGTGGATGATATTCTAAAAAGCACTGCAGTCACAAAGAGCAACTTCTATTATCATTTCAAATCCAAAGAAGAACTGGGATTGCTCGTACTTGAGAAAAGAATTAAACAGTACGAAACAAATTTTTTATCCGATACCCTTGCCAATACCTCCATACCACCCGAGAAGAGACTAAAGAATTATTATAAAAGAGTCACAGCCTATCATAACAACCTAAACTGCAGAAATGGCTGCCCTTTTGGAAACCTTGCCTTAGAGATGAGTGATGTAAATGAGAATTTCAGACAGAGGATTTCTGATTTTTTCAATCATTGGCAAAAAATTATAGAGGGCTGCATAAAAGAGGGGATCAAAAAGAAAGAGTTTCGCGGTGATATTGCGGCAAATACCATCTCTCAATTAATCCTCTCGCATCTGGAAGGCGCAATTATGATGGTTAAAACACACAGATCCATAAAGCCGCTTAGAATGGGGAGCAAGACGATTATTAAATTAATTAAAGCAGCATAAAATTTCCAAACATCACAAGGAGGCATTAAATGTCAGAATATCTTTTTAAAAACGATATATCTAAGGATATGGCGCATCTTAAGGAAATTAACCCTGAACTCCATCAGGTGTGGAGAACTTATCATGACGGCGTTTTTAAGGACGGCGCACTCAGTAAGGTGGAAAAAGAGCTCATCGCCGTAGCGGGAGCGCATATTACTGGCGATCCATACAGTATAAGATCAAGAGTAAGGAGCGCAAAGAACAGTGGAGCTACCGATGAGCAAATTGTAGAGTCGATCTACGTGGCCATGCGTTTTGCGATGGGTGGTCCATTTGCATTCTCAAGTATTGCTTTTGAGGCTCATGACGCACTTGATAACGATATTCCTTTAACCGACGGCCATTTTTTCAAGAAAAATGTTCTTAAAGAAATAAACGAGTTCCATGAGTGCAGCGGTGATAATTCGGGTGCATTTAAGGAATACACAAAGAAAGTCTTTGCTGATGGAGCATTAAAAAAGGATTTTAAACGTGGACTGGTAGGTCTAGCATGCGCTCATATGACAAAATGTCCATATTGCATAAGGGGCTGCGTAAAAGACGGGAGAAGCGCCGGATATACAAAAGAGCAGATGGCTGAAGCAATCAATGTAGCAATGGTAATGTCTGCAGGGGCAAGTTATGCACATACGAGCTTTGCTATGGAAACTATTACCGAGCTTAATGAAAAAGAAAAAGCCAGAGCTGCAGGATAAGATAGAACTTCTCATTGCAAAACCTGTAACCACAGCGCAAACATTGCAAATAATCTAGTAAACAAGGAGGGTTACAAGCCCTCCTTGTTATTTTTAGAATAGACAAATTAATACAGTCCATCCGTTATTTTAGACCCTCTATTAGAAACTTAGCCAAAATTCTTTATAATAGTTCCCTACTTTAAATAACATTTGTGAAAAACATAAGATGAAACCAAATTCAACATATACCCAGGATACTATTGCCGCAATCGCTACTGCCCAGGGAGATGGGGGCATTGCGGTTATACGAATCAGCGGAGAGAAATCATCGGATATTATAAATCAGGTGTTTTCCAGGAACGGAACAAAGACTGAGTTCTTACAAATGGATTCACACCATATGTATCATGGACACGTAGTAGATCCCGGGTCAAGCAAAATAGTAGATGAAGTGCTTTGCGTATTGATGAAATCACCAAATTCATATACCGGCGAGGATATGGCCGAAATTCACTCGCATGGTGGTCATCTCGTACCCAGAAAGATATTAAATCTTCTTTATAAATTAGGGGCCAGGCCCGCTAATCCGGGGGAATTCACACTAAGAGCTTATTTGAACGGGAAAATGGACCTTGCACAGGCTGAAGCTGTAACCGATGTGGTAAATGCGCAAACAGAGCAAGGCTTAAAACAGGCAGAACTACAGCTAGAAGGAGCCCTTTCAAACAGAATAGGAGAATACAAAGATACTCTTGTGGACATTCTTGCCGAAATAGAGGTGCAAGTAGATTTTCCCGAAGAAGATATAGACCCCATAGTAAAAGATAGACTTATTACCCATACAAACGAACTAATTGACAATATAGCGATCCTTTTGAATACCTACGAAGAAGGCAGAATTATCAAATATGGTGTAAATACAGCAATTTCAGGGAAACCTAACGTAGGCAAATCAAGCCTCTTAAATCAACTTATTATGAAAGAAAGGGCGATTGTAAGCTCTCAACCGGGAACAACAAGGGATTTTATAGAGGAAAGCATAGATATACGCGGCATAGCCTTAAAACTTGCAGACACAGCCGGAGTTAGGGCTACAACAGACGAAATTGAGCATATTGGTGTAGAACTGGCGAAAAAGAAGGCTCATGAAGCAGAGCTGATAATTGCTGTAATAGACGCTAGCAATGACTTGGATCAAGATGATATAGAGGTTTTAGAACGAACAAGGGGGACAAAAGCGGTTTTAGCCTTAAACAAATCGGATATTGATCCCAAAATCACCGAAAAAGACCTCATCTCATACATCCACAAGGACAGAATAGTTAAGACATCCGCGAAGCTGGGTACGGGAATAGAAGAGCTTAAAGATAATATACTAAAACTACTCACAAGAGACGCAAGCCGCTCAGACAGCAATGAAATTGTCTTAACCGAACTAAGGCATAAGATAGCCCTTGAAAGATCAATAGAAAGCCTTAAATCCTTTCTAAAAGCAATGCAAAAGGGTGAGTCGCCTGAGTTTCTGGCCCTTGATCTTCGGGTTGCACTAGACTCGTTTGGAGAAATTACCGGCGAGGTGACGACCGAGGATATATTGGGAAGAATTTTCAGTAAATTCTGTATTGGGAAATAGACGCTAGGACTGTTTCACGTGAAACATCCACAAATGTGGATAGAATTCCCCCTATATGTTAAGAACGTGTTAATATGTATTGTTCAATGATATAAGGCGGTTAGGAGTTTTTTGCGTTTTGGACGCCAAAATTTGTCCACAATTCGTCCACTTTTTCTAAATTTCGTTTGATTTCAGGTAGTTGGACGGAACAAGTGTTAGAAACAAAGGACAAAACTAGCTTCAACAGCAAAATTTATCAACATTTTGCTAACAAGTTATGCCCATTCTAGCTTTTGCCTGAGGGCTTGTTTAAGCTTGTTAAAGTTATTATCCTCAGAATTTAGGGAATACCCTTCAAGTTCAGAAACCGGGACACAGCCGATCAGGGAGTTGGTAATAAACGCAAACTCGGCAGCCGTCAAATCATTTAATGAAAACTTGCCTTCTACGGTGTTTATGCCGTACTCGGGTATAAAATTTAATATTAAATCACGGACAGTCCCGGAAAGAAGTCCGCATTCTCTGGCTGGAGTAAAAAGTGTATCACCATTGAACCAGAAAATATTACTCGTGCTGCATTCGGTAACTTCATCTCTTTCATTCAAAAATAAAGATTCATCAAAACCTGAGCGAGAAGCTTCTCTTCGTGCCAGTATATTTTCTACGTAATTAGCAGACTTAACCTTGAGTAGTGGAGATTCCGAGATTCTTTTAAAGGAATTGACTTTTATTTTTACAGATTCCTTCGGAGACTCATATTGTTTAACAATTACAAGCGCTTGCGGTGTTTTGGCGGTTTTGTAGAAAACGGACTCTCCATCAGAAAGTAGGCATATTTTCACATATGCATCTTTGAATTCAGATTCCAATACAGCCTTTTCAACAAGGTTTTTTATGTATTGCTTATCGGGAAATGGTACTTTTAACAGTTCTGCTCCAGTCTCCATACGCCCCAGATGATTGTCAATTAGAACCGGAAGCCTATTTTTATACCTGAAAGTCTCAAATAGCCCCTCCCCATAGAACAAGGACCTCATCGGAAGAGATGTTGCAACTCTAGATCCATCTATGAAGATATAATCGGTCATAATCGGCCCCTAAATATGTAATGATATTAGGCAGTTAACTTGTTAAATCTAAGCTCCCATAGCTTTGATTATTGCTTCTGACTTAAGTATGGCTTCGTCAAATTCCTTTTTCGGGTCAGAATCCCAGACAATGCCGCCTCCGACGAAAAATGTTGCCTTTCTTAACTGAGTAAGCATGATTCTGATTGCAACACTTAGCGTGAAGTCTCCATTAGGATAAAATATACCAATTGTTCCACAATAAGGGCCTCTTAGATGCGGTTCAAGCTCATCAATGACTTCCAGTGTTCTCTTTTTAGGGGCACCTGTTACAGATCCGGGCGGGAAAACATTCTTAATTATTTCAGAAATAGCAACTTTTTCATCAACCTCCCCTTCCACTTCTGATACCATTTGATGCAAGGTTGAGTATGTTTCGATCTCAAAAAGCTTATTTACCTTTACGGAGCTAATTCTACAGACTCTTCCCAGATCATTTCTCATTAGATCGACAATCATAAGGTTCTCAGCCCTTTCCTTGGCGCTGCTTATCAATTTAGCCTTCATAATAGCATCGATCTCTTCGGTTTTTCCTCTCTTAATAGTCCCTTTTATGGGATTTGAGGTTAACTTGCTCCCTTTTTTGCGTAAAAAAAGCTCCATAGAGCCGCTTAATAGCTGAAAATCACCAAAATCGATATAACTCCCAAATGGAACGGGCTGTACTTCATAGTAATGCCTAAAGTATGAAAGTGGGTCTAAGTTAAATTGAGTTATCATTCTTTGAGAAAGATTTACCTGATATATGTCTCCCTTCTCAATATAGGATTTGCCCTGTTTAACCATATCTGTATATTGAGATATAGACATATTTGGACATAGGTGCCGCGGAGGAGTCGTCGGCTTGTTGCGAGACAATTCTTCTTTGCTTTCAGGCGGTTGCAAGTCATGATCTAGCTGTGAATAGTCTCCAACGACCATGCTATCACACTTGTATAATAGAAAACTAACGTCGGGAAACCTATCACCGTCTTTTTTGTGGACAGGATTAAATCCCTCGTTTGTATACTGTGAGAACTCATAACCTATATAACCCACGGCAAGATAACCTTGATTTAGATAGTCTTCTAAAATTTTAAGCGGATCTGCTTTAAGGAGTCTAGAGCTTCCATGAGATATAATCGTAACTTCTTGACCCTTTGAAGAAAAGGAAAGTTCGGGTTGATTAAAAGCTATATAAGAAGGAGTTTTTCTTTGATCTCCGCACCAGCCGTTCCCGGAATCAAGGAGAAGAGCTGAGTATTGATTAGACAATTTCATTGTGCCCAAAAGATTAACTCTATTAGGGATATTTACAAGAAGGGGGGGGCAATTTCAAACGTAAGGAATGCCAACCATAAGCTAGATTTACCTTACGCTTAACCAATACAACAAGGACAACCAGAAGGCTTAACAACCGGCAAAGCCGCGCTAACTCTCTCAGGTCACTGACTTTTTAGTTCTGAGGTTTGCTTTCAGCTTCTACCGATTCCCTTAGAATTACCGAGATATCCTTAATCTGAATGTCTTCGTTGCCCGCCTGTTTTGCAGCGTCCTCAAACATCGTATCACAGAAATAACAGGCTACCGCCAAAGTATCGGCATTTTTAGATTCCACTTCTTCAAACCTATTCCAATTTACCCTTGGGGCTTCCTCTTCCATCCAAATTTTCCCGCCGCCCGCTCCACAGCAGAAGCTTTTTTCGCGATTTCTGTCAAGCTCAATCAGTTTCAATCCCGGGATCGATTTCAATACCTTGCGCGGGGCGTCAAATACCCTGTTGTAGCGGCCTAAATAGCATGGATCATGATAGACAACCTCTTCGTCTATCTCTTTAGTAGGCTTGAGCTTCCCCTGATCAACCAATTCGCTTAGGAGTTCTGTGTGATTTATCACCTCAAAATTGCCGCCGAATTGAGGATACTCATTCTTAATTGTATTAAAACAGTGCGGGCAATTCGCAATTACTTTCTTGACCTTAAGGTTGTTTAAATTTTCAATATTCTCGGTAGCTAACATCTGATATAGCGCCTCTTCACCTAATCTTCTTGCCGGGTCGCCTGTGCATTTCTCCTTAGGGCCCAGAACTGCGAACTTCACCCCAGCCTGGGTAAGAAGACTGACAACGGACTTGGCAATATTCTGCCCTCTGGGATCGTATCCTCCGTAGCAGCCCATCCAGTATACGAAATCAAACTCGGTTGCATCCTCAACCCCGTTTTCTCCCAGTACATTGAGACCCTCAATATCAGAAACCCATTTGGCACGATCGGCCTCACTGAATCCCCATGGATTGCCCTGTGTCTGAAGTTTTTGTAATGTTTTACCCGCAGGGCCGGTGAGTCTGCCCTCAAGTGTGAGAAACCGTCTCATTTCCATAATTTTACCCATTTGGTCTATAAAAAGTGGGCACTGCTCAACGCAGGCATTACAGCTGGTACAAGCCCATAGCTCGTCTTCTGTAACCCATTCCGGGCCGGGAATAGTTTCAAGTTCAGCACCGTTTGTTGAAGGTCCGTTTGCAAGCTCTTTTCCTTCGCTAGAGGCGTAATGCCTTAGTTTTACTACTATTTCCCTTGGTGAAAGGGGTTTTTCAGTATGCCAGGCAGGACAATTATCCGTACATCTGCCGCATTCTGTGCAGGTGTAGGCGTCAAGAATATCTTTCCATGTAAAATCTTCGAGTTTCCCGGCTCCAAAATGGTCTATATCATCGGGAACATTTTCAGAATCTATAGGGTTTAATGCTCCTCTGGGCTTTAAATTCTGGAAAAACACGTTTGGAATGGCTGTAAAAACATGGCTGTGCTTGGAATAAGGGAGATAATTTAAAAATCCTAAAACTATAAGTACATGAAACCACCAGAAGAACTCATTTGAAAATATTAAGCTATTCTCACTCATTCCGTTGAAAAATAGGGTGGCAAATACATTTGAAACAGGCTGCCACGTAGGCTCTCCTGTGCCCATAGCTATTGCAGATCCGGTTATTCCAAACGCTGTAATCATAAGACCGAAAATTAGTCCCAATACAACTACAGCATCCAGCCCGTTAACTTCCCTTCTTTTAGCAATTGTTGTCCTGTTAATTATTCCCATTACTATTGCAACCAGAACAAGGAGCTGAACTATGTCCAATATAAATTCATATACACTATGAGCCTCACCCGGGATAAGCCTAAACCCAGGAATAACTCCACTGACAAGAAGCTCAATTGTCCCAATAGTAATAATGACGAAACCCCAGAAGATCATAAAATGAGCAACACCGGCAAATGTGTAATTTTTTACTAATCTCTTTTGGCCGAACACATATATCATTACCCTTTTGATCCTTTCCGGGATGTTATCGAATCTCATCTCGTACTTACCTATACGGAGAATCTTGATCAGGTTGTATATGTTGTAAAGGAAAAACCCGAAGGCGAAAATTATCAAAATCGCCATAAGAATAGGTTTCATAAAATGCCTCCTTAATCAGCCAATAGTCTGTTTTTACTCTGGAACAACCAATATCTTAATCAATAAGCATTATATTAGTCAATATTAATAAGCCTAATAATTGAGTGTTTATCAATAATTCACCCATGTAAGCACCTCAAGTATGAGCATTCTGGAGGAACTATCTTCTATATATAGCATATGCTATGGTGCAAGCCAATGTACACACCTAATTATAGTAGATAAGTTAAAAGAGCTAAGAAATTAGGATTTCAATCGCATTTGCAATTAAAAGAATTTTATATAGAATGCAGTGAATATTGCAATGATTAAAGGAATTAAAACTATACTTGCACTTCCCTTTGAGGATTTTTTCTCTGGGCTTGAGAGCTGCCTCTCCAGATTCTCTCCTCTGTATATTGCAGCCCTGATAATATCTTTTCTAGTTTCCTGGTGGGTTTATGTACCTCTACATGAACTAGGCCACGCATTGGGTTGTATATTAGGAGGAGGAACGGTAAGCGAGCTTGAGATAAGCCCTATGTACGGAGCTGCATTTCTTAAAGAAATTTTTCCATTCGTTTCTGTCGGCTCAGAATATGCAGGGCAGCTGACCGGGTTTGATACAAAAGGAAGCGACTTAATATATCTCCTGACTGATTTCTTTCCATATCTTCTGACAATATTTGTAGGCGTACCCTTACTTAGATCTGCTGCCGGATCAAAACCCTTTTGGGCATCCGTAAAGTTAGGGTTAGGCTTACCTATAGCATTTGCTCCTTTTATTTCATTCTCGGGGGACTACTACGAGATGGGATCAATCATAATTTCAAAGATTGCAAACCTGATTTCCCCTGCCATCGAAATTACAAGATGGAGAAGTGATGATGTATTTAAACTTGCAGGAGAAATATTTTTTAGCGGAAGTCCATTCTCTTACCTCAATGTCGTAGGAGTTGCTCTATCTTTTCTACTCGGAATAGTTCTTATATATGCAACATATATGCTGGGTGTCTTATGGAGCGGCCTTATATTAGGCTCGGGCAATAAACCCTCAGAATAATCCGTAGTGTTATCTTTTTTTCTTCTTCGCTTTTTTTTTCTTCTTCGCTTTCATTTGAGGGGGTTTTTCGGGTTTAATTTTTTTGATGTTTTCACTATTTCTCAATAAAAAGAGGTAAGCGCCGATTAAAAAGGGCTCGAATCTTACGACCATGTTGTCTACGAAACCCCAGAGGAACTCCCAGAAGATTATTGTAACGTTTCCGGGATTTTCAAAACCCTGAGCTGTCATTACTGTTGTAATCTTCTGTCCTTCAAGAGTAAACACGAATAGAAAATGGACTAAGACCAATATGGCTAAAGCTTCGGCATAAAGCCATTTCCTTTTTATAAAGGGATAAAATGTCGCCATAATTGCAAATGTAAGGGGAGCATTAAATGTATAGTTTGAGATAGGAATATCGATCGTGGTTTTAATAACTTGAGTTAAACCATATTGATCAGGAATAAAACCAACCGAAATAATATCTTTATTTCTTACTATTTCGGTTATATCCAAGCCCTTAACCAGGGAGACTAAATAAGAGGCTATAGTAGTAATAGCCATTCCGTAATAGCCCTTTATAAATAGCCAGATTAAAAGAGAAATAATATAAGAAACGACAAAAATGACGGCCGTCTTTATTATAATACTTTTAAGTGACTGTTTGCTGTTGTTTTGGTTGTTCATGGCTTAGATAAGATAAATAGAGTACAAACGTGCCAAGAGCTACAGCTATCATAACCCCTTGAGCAACATATATATGTATTAGATCGAATAATTCCCTATAATACACCCCCGCGTAGGCTAGAGCTACTATTCTTATCAAATTTAGAACCTGTATAACCAGAAAACCCGCCACAAACCCTATTAACCTGTTTTTCCAGGTAGCAGGGAAGGTTAATACAGCTACAGTATATATCATTACCGCTTCGAGCCCGTTACATCCAAACTCTACATCAAGTGAAATTGAGGGGAGGTTAATAAGTGATCCATTAATTGTGGAGGTTACCCCAACAATCTCAAGAATCTTTGCTGTTAAAAAAACTATAGCGTTTGAATAACCGCCGTTAATATCCAGAATATCTTGGACGGGCTTAAGTCCTATTAGAAGAAAAAAAAGCCCCATAAGAACTACATAAGTTACAATAAAACGAATAATGCTAAGAGACTCTGATTTTTTTGCATCTTTCTTTACATCGTTTGATTCAATATTGTTATCAACCATTTTTAATCTGTATTATGCGATTTTTATATTCCATCCTCAGGTGGGAATAAATAAAGCAGATAAAAATATACCATGGATTTAAAAAAATTAGCAGTTTTTACAGCTTAATAATATTATTTATTGATGCCTAATTCTTGCTATAGATGAATTTACAGGGAATTTAATACTATTTAACAGCTGCAGAGTCTATCTTCTTTCAAAGTTTCGTAACCTTCTCTAATTAAAAAAACTACTATTATTAAACCGACAGTGGGGTCGGACCACCAGAATCCAAAAAAGTAGTTAAGCCCAAGCCCGATTAAGAGCGCAAATGATAAATACAAACAGGCGAGAGTTTGCTTGGAATCAGCAACCAGGCTCCTGCTCCCTATGGATTTTCCTATATGGTATTTAAGATAAAACAAGATCGGCATAACAATGATTGAGGCAATAGCTATTATTATCCCGATTAAGCTTGGCTCAGGATGCTCACGAAAAATAAGTTTCTTTAAAGATTCGAATAAAATATAAGCTCCGAGTATGAAAAAAGAATATGCGACAAGCTTAGCCGACTTAGTCTCTATTTT
>Ga0209013_10002196_pt1 | contig 17774 bp, 31 predicted proteins | sample Cruoilmetagenom2_FD_187291 | JGI IMG/M metagenome (GOLD analysis project Ga0209013, IMG submission 187291) | Oil polluted marine microbial communities from Coal Oil Point, Santa Barbara, California, USA - Sample 2 (SPAdes) (version 2) | ecosystem: Environmental > Aquatic > Marine > Oil seeps ...
ACGCAGTTCAGTGTTGCTGGGGGTGTGATGGGGCGGCTTTGCCGCCCCACCACACCCCAGAAGCCTACCCAACTGCGTAACTCTTAACGTTTTGTGTATGTGGGCGCTTTACGAGCGCGCTTGAGACCGGGTTTCTTGCGTTCTTTGACACGCGCGTCGCGGGTCAGAAAACCGCCTTTTCGCATAACGGGGCGTAAATCAGGATTCATTTTTAAGAGGGCGCGTGCGATACCTAACAGCACCGCGTCCCTCTGACCCGTCACACCCCCACCCTTCACCAGCACTGATATATCCAACCCTGAACGTTCTTCTCCGGCTGTTGCCAATGGTGCGTAGATCGCTTCTTTATCACCCATGCGGGTGAAATAATCATCAATTGGTTTATCGTTTACCAAGAAGTCACCCGAACCATTCATCAGCCTGACGCGGGCTGTGCTTTCCTTCCGACGTCCAATTCCTTCGTAATAGTAAACTGCCATTTATCTTACTCCTTGCTTGAATCCAACCGTCTAGGGTTTTGAGCTTCGTGAGGGTGATCCGGTCCTGCGTATACTTTGAGCTTTTTTATCAATTTGCGGCCATGTTTATTATGCGGCAGCATACCCCACACCGCTTTTCGGATCACGCGGTCGGGGTATTTGGCGAGCAGGTCCCGTAGGCTGATCGCTTTCAACCCGCCAGGATACAGTGTATGATGGTAATACATTTTATCCGTCATCTTTTTACCGGTCACACTGATGCGCTCGCAATTTACGACAACCACATAATCACCCGTATCCACGCCGGGCATGTAAGTCGGTTTGTGTTTGCCAATCAATAAACTTGCAATTTTAGTGGCCAGTCTACCCAGGTTCTGGTCATTAGCATCCACCAGGACCCACTCTCGGGTAATCTCGCCTGCTTTTGGAACATAAGTTTTGTACACGCTCATCATCTCCACTTCACGGTCAGGCGATCTCCAGTGACGCCTGCCATAAATCTTTTCGTTAAGATTTTAAATTTGTCAATAATTTCACTACATAATCCGTTACTATGCTTCGTAGATGACTTCAACCAGGACTAAACCCTGGGGAGGTGCCAATCCACGCACAAGTTCTTTCGTTCCACCATCCAATGCTTCACTAACAGCACCGGGGGCGAGTTTTCCCTGTCCAATCTGCACCTGAAAACTGACTAAACGGCGCACCATGTGATAGAGAAACGCATTAGCGGTGATTTCAAAAACCAGGTCTATCCCATCCGTAAACCATTCCGCACGGGATACACAACGCTGCGTGCTGCCTCCCGCGTTTGGCGGTGTGCCAAAAGTCGAAAAATCGTGCGCCCCTGGCAGATGTCCGGCAGCGATTTGCATACTCGATAAATCCACTCCCGGCCACACCCGCCACGCATAACGATCCTTCAGGGGTTCGCGCACCGAACTGGTATAGAGCCGGTACCGGTAGCAGCGACCATGGGCGTCGAAGCGAGGGTGAAAGTCCGCGCCGGCCAGCTTCACGGAACTGGCAGCCACATCTGGGGGCAGATTTGCGTTCAATGCAAATTGAAGGTCCACTACACTGTGAACCCAATCCAGATCAAAGGATATGACCTGCCCCAAGGCATGAACGCCGGAATCTGTGCGCCCTGCTGCCAGGATGGAAGTGCCTGGCCATCCGATTTTTTTCAGCGCACTCTCGATGACACCTTGAACTGTTCGTTCTTCTGACTGCCTTTGAAATCCGCAGAACCGGGTGCCATCGTATGAGACCGTAACTTTGTAATGTGCCATGTCAAGGTATTCGGCACTAATCGATCAGATCATCAGGAAAAAGGAACTGATCACGCTGCTGCCAAATTACCCATTCACCTGACTGCTAATCTTCAACCAACTCCAAGAGTACCATTTCGGCGGAATCGCTGCGACGCGGACCCAATTTAATTATGCGGGTGTAGCCGCCTTGCCGGGCTTCAAACCGGGGTGCAATATCGTCAAATAATTTCTTGACCGATTCACCATCACTCATGCGAGCTGCCGCCAGTCGCCTGGCGTGCACCATTTTCTCATCACCAGCAGCGTTGCCGCGTTTGGCGAGTGTGATCAAACGCTCTGCCTGGCCGCGTACGGCCTTGGCTTTGGCACGAGTTGTGCGAATACGTTCGTGTTCGAACAATTGATTGACCAGGTTTCGCCGCAAGGCGATTCGCGGACCCTTCTTCCTACCTAATTTATAACCTGCTTTCCTATGACGCATAACAACTACTCCGCTTCGAGTTCTTCCTCTTCTTCTTCTTCTTCATCTACGAGATATTCCTTCTCGTACATCTTCGCCCTTAGCTCTTCCAGGCTCTTCTCACCAAAGTTGCGGATTGACATCACGGCATCATCACCTTTTTCGAGCAGTTCCAACACTTCACCGACCGTCGTGATACCCGTTCGTTTGAGTGAGTTGAAAACCCTTACCGAGAGGTCCAGATTTTCAATAGGCGTTTCGATCATCTCACTGGTCAGACGCGTGGTCTCTTCTTCTTCAAGTGCGATAGCGGCGAGCGTCTCTTCGCTGATGCCAGCCAGATGTCGCAAATGCTCGATGATAATTTTCGCGGCAGTGCTCAGTCCTTCCTCGGGTCCGATTGTTCCATCGGTCCATATCTCCATGACCAGCCGGTCGAAGTTTGTGCTTTGACCCACACGCGCGTATCCGACGTCCCAGTTTACCCGTCGAAGAGGGCTGTATATCGCATCCACCGGGAGCTCACCGATCGGCAGACGTCCGATGCGCTCATCCGCCGGAGAGTACCCCCTGCCCAGCTCTACGGTCATCTCAATCTCCAGATGGCCGTCACTATCGTCCATCGTGAGTAAATACAGATCCGGATTCATAATTTCAACTTCCGGAGGTGTAATTATGTCTCCGGCAGTTACCACACCACCACCCTGTACCTCCAGATGCAGGCGGGCACTTTCGACATCATACAATTTCATCCGCAGCTGTTTGATCTGCAGCATGACCCGGATGACATCTTCGCGCACACCAGGTATATCACTGAACTCGTGCTGCACATCGGCGATGCGGATTGAGGTGACTGCCGCACCTTCCAGCGAGGAGAGCAGCACCCTTCGCAGGGCGTTGCCCAACGTGATCCCATAACCTCGCTCCAGCGGGCTGATTAAAAACTTGCCATAATTGCGCGCTTCTGCTTCACGCTCAATTTTCGGCGTTACCATATTACTCAAACTTATCACAGTTCACCTCGTCCCCAAATTACGCCTGCCCTGTCAAGACATGTCGTCCCATCAGATCAAGCAAAGACAATACGCTCAAATAACAAGCGGCAGCTATCGTGAATAGTACTCGACGATTAACTGTTCGTTTAAATTTCCGTCGATTTCTGCTCGTTCTGGCAGTCGCAGCATGGTGCCTGACAAGTTGTTCAGATCGCGGCTCAACCAGGTCGGAATATTTTTACCCTCAGTGATGGAGGGCAGATGTTTGAAATACGTCCGCTTCCGGGAACCCTCACGAACGGAGATCACATCACCCTCTGAAACTAACATGGAGGGGACATCAGTCCGCCGCCCGTTCACCGAGAAGTGCCCGTGAGTGACCAGCAAGCGCGCTTCTGCGCGGCTGCTGCCGTACCCAAGCCGGAACACCACGTTGTCGAGACGGGATTCCAAAATTTGGAGCAAGTTAAGACCCGTCAACCCGCGCCGGCTGAGGGAAACCTCATAATAGCGACGGAATTGGCGCTCTAATACTCCGTAAATTCGGCGTGCTTTCTGTTTGGCGCGCAATTGACGACTGAAGTCTGACTCTCGTCTTCGCCGGTACATGGCTCCTTTGCCGTGTGGTCCCGGTGGGTAACTTCGTTTTTCAAAAGCACACTTGGGGGTGAAGCAACGTTCACCCTTCAAGAACAGCTTTTCGCCTTCTCTACGGCATAGTTTGCAAACTGGCCCACGATACTTAGCCATAATTTCTATACCTTATCCTTCCATACATACATAAATGATGCAATCCCCGTATCATCAGTGATATTGGGATGCTTACGGTCCAATAATTTACACACGGCGTCTTTTTGGCGGCCGGCATCCATTATGGGGGACCGGCGTAATGTCAGAAATTGAGAGTACTTTCAGACCCAATGCCCCAACAGCGCGGATCGCCGATTCACGACCGGGACCAGGTCCCTTTATTAGCAAGTCAACTTCTTGCAGTCCCATGGCCATGGCGGCATTTATTGCTTGCTCCGTAGCCAACCGGGCTGCGAATGGGGTGCTCTTCCGGGAGCCTTTAAAGCCAACTGACCCGGCACTACCCCAGGCCACAGTATTCCCCTGCATATCCGTGACCGTGATTATCGTATTATTGAATGTTGAGTAAATATGCACCTGTCCTTTTGACAAGGTGCGTTTGGTTTTCTTTGCGCCTTTCCGGCGCGCTGAGCGTACACTCTGAGCCATATTACCTCTCTGCCGTTAATAAAATCGAATACTATTTCTTTGTCGCGCCTCTGCGTCGTCCACGACCAGCCACAGTCTTCTTGGGGCCTTTGCGCGTGCGGGCGTTGGTGCGTGTCCGCTGACCGTGCACAGGCAGGTTGCGCCGATGACGGAGACCGCGATAACTGCCTATCTCGATCAGACGCTTGATGTTCAATTGTACATCACGCCGGAGATCACCTTCCACTTTATAGTTCTGGTTGATGTGTTCACGCAGTTTCGTAACATCAGAATCCGTGAGGTCCTTGACCCTGGTGTCAGGGCTTACACCCGTGTAATTCAATATCTCATGAGACCTTGACAAACCGATTCCATAGATATAGGTCAAGCCAAATTCAATGCGCTTGTTCCGTGGTAGATCGATGCCTTCAATACGTGCCATAATATTTTATCCCTGTCGCTGCTTATGTTTTGGATTCTCGCAAATAACGTACAAGACACCTTTGCGTTTTACAACTTTGCATTTATCACAACGTTTCTTTATCGAAGCCGATACTTTCATAATGGTCAATTCCTTTGGTACGATACTGCCAGCTAAAACCGAGCGATGAGTTCCATCACTCAAAATTTCCGCATTAAGATTTCTGAATAGTAAGAGATATCTCTACTTTTCGTCGCACAGCCAAAGCTTCGATTATACCTCAAATGCGGTTCTTTCGTCCAGTTTGAAGCTTTTGTTTCAAACATAATTCTAACAACTTGCCAACTAATCCACGCCAACTAAAGCAGCGTGAGGATCATCGGTCCATTTTCTGTCACGGCAACACTGTGCTCAGAATGCGCCGTCAGTGAGCTGTCTGCTGATATGACTGTCCACTTGTCTCCAAGCACTTTTGTGCGTGGTGTCCCTACCAAAACCATGGGTTCGAGTGCAATCGTGATCCCCGGGCGAAGCAGGGCACCTTTTCCAGGTGAACCATAATTCGGAACTTGAGGACCTTCATGCATCTCTCTACCGACACCATGACCGGTGTAAACGCGAGTTACGTGAAAACCATTCTTCTCGACGTGGTGTTGGATGGCGGCAGATACATCACCGGTATGATTCCCGGAGCGCATCTGGTCAATGCCTTTATATAAAGCTTCATCCGTGACCTGCAGTAGGCGCTCAGCCTGGGGCGAAATCTTACCTACGCCAACAGTAAAAGCAGCGTCTCCTACATATCCATCGATTTTTGTACCGCAATCTACCGAAACGATATCGCCTTCTTCCAATCGGCGTTTTCCAGGAATCCCATGCACCAATTCTTCATTGACGCTGATACAAAGTGTCGCCGGGTAGGGGTACGGACCTGGGTAGCCTAAAAACACAGGTTTGCCACCATGTTCGCGGATTATCGCTTCTGCGGCTTCATCCATCTCCGCTGTCGTAACACCGGGTTTGATCATCTTTCGAACGGTATCCAGTGCCAGGGCGTTTACTCGACCGGCTTCCCGCATAAGCGACAGCTCGTTTTTGCTTTTCACGACGACGTTCCGTTCCCTGCTCATACGTTCATCTGCTCCCGGAAAGTGTTTCCAATAAGTCAGCAGTGACCTGATCGATTGACTGTGCGCCATTAATTTCGGCCAGCTTGCCAATCTCCCGGTAATATTCAATCAAAGGCGTTGTTTGAGCCAGGTAAACATGGATACGGTTTTTGACAGTCTCTGCCTTATCATCTTCGCGCTGGTAAAGTTCTGAACCATCGTGATCGCACTCACCTGGGACGCTGGGTGGGCTGTAATCTTCATGGAAAACGTGACCTTCGGCTCTACAGGTCCAGCGGCCAGACAGGCGTTCTATGAGCGTTGCTTCCGGAACCTGGATGTAAGGTACTATTTCTACCTCGCTGCCATTTTCAGCCAACATATCTGAAAGCGCATCCGCTTGCGCAGGCGTACGCGGGAACCCATCCAGTATTACACCAGGAACACAATCCGGTCTTGTCAGGCGCTCCACTATCATCGCTATGGTCACGTCATCCGGCACCAGTTCGCCGCGATCAATGTAGCCTTTCGCTAACTGACCCAGCTCGGTCTGGTTCTTTAAATTTTCGCGGAAGATATCGCCCGATGAAATATGCGCTAAGCCGAGTTCATCTGAAATCTTCTGCGCCTGAGTTCCCTTACCGGCACCAGGAGGACCGAGCAAGACAATGTACCTGGGCATGAAATCTTCTACCTTACCAGCAATTGATCGTCATAGCCGTGCAGCTTCAGCTCCGCCTCGATGTTGAAGAAAGTATCTCTCACAACACCCACAACAATCAGCAGACCTGCCGAGGAGACCAGCAGGAGGCTGCCGGCGTTCTCGAAGGGAAAGATTTTCGTCAACAACCAGGGCAGGATTGCCACCAGTCCCAGGAAGAACGCGCCCGGAAACGTGATGCGGCTGAGCACCTTGTTCAGGTAGCGCTGTGTCGGCGGCCCGGGACTGACCCCAGGCACGCGCGCACCTGCTCTCTTCAAATTTTCACCGTAATTCTGCTGTGCAAACAGCACATTAGTGTAGAAGAAAGTGAACGCGACGACACTAAGGAAATACAAGATCCAGTAAATATCGCTTTGACCACCAAATATTTGCTGCACATTGAGCGCCAGATTTGACACCCATTCCGTGCTTGAGCTTATAAAAAAGCTCGCAATGATCGCCGGGAAAGTGAGCAGCGATTGGGCGAAGATGATCGGGATCATGCCGGCCATGTTAACCATCAAAGGCAGTGTGCCCTTGACAGGCATCGACATTCGCTGACCCATTCTGCGGCCAGGGTACATCACCGGCACATTGCGGCGACCTTGCTGCACAAACACAACAGCAAAGATTGTCAAGAGCGTGATAATAGTCATCAGAACAATGCCGATGACTACATCATTGCCCGCCAGGATCGCTCCCAGGGTAACGGGAACACGTGAAACGATACCGGCAAAAATGATCAGCGATAAACCCTGGTTGCGGATACCGAATTCGGAGATCAGCTCACCCAACCAGATAGCGAACATGGTACCAGCAGTCATTGAAATAACAACCGTCAGAGACGGCAGTAAATTTGGGCCGCTCAGGCCAAAATTATCCACGACCGGTAAGCCACCGGCAAACGAACTGAATATGTTAATCTGGCCGACGGCTTGTAATGCGGCCATCGGAACGGCCATCATGAGGGTCCATTTTTCCATCCACTTCCGGCCTTCACGCGGATCTTCTTCCATGCGTCTCTGCCAGGCGGGGATAATAGGTACGAGCAGTTGCAAAATAATCTGAGACGTAATGTATGGATATACTCCCATCGCCATGACTGAGAAGTTCGACACCGTTCCGCCAGAAAGTAAGTCAAGCAATCCCACCAGGGTACCACCGGCGCCCCCACCTTCGAGTATCTGCTCGATCACCTCGAGATTGGCACCTGGTACCGGGACGTGGGCTGCCCAACGATAGATCGCCAGGATGAGGAGGGTAATAAGCAACTTGCGCCGGATGTCACGTGCCGACCAAAGGTAGCGCCAAGCTGACCGCTTCATAAATTAACTCCTTATCTTTCCTGATATACCTTATATCTCGACAATTTCGACACTGCCACCAGCGGCTTCAATCTTCGACCGGGCACTCTTACTGATGCGATGGACGCTTACCTTCAGGGCCACATTTACATCACCCCTCCCAAGAATCACGACAGGATTGCGGGTATTGTGCAGTAAATTCGCCTCCGCTAATGACTGTGAGTTTATTTCACTATCTGCGGGATATGAAGCTAACTGGTCAAGGTTTACTTCGTTGTATTCGATCCGGTTAAGTGGGGTGAATCCCTTACCACGCATGAAAGGTAGCTTGCGGAACAATGGCAAATTACCACCCATGTGGTACAGGGGAGTTCCTCCGCCTGCGCGGGCTCCCTGACCCTTCATACCACGCCCAGCGGTCTTGCCCTGACCGGCAGCATGACCGCGGCCAACACGTTTGCCTGATTTTTTCGATCCTTTATGAGGTTTAAGCTCGTGTAAATTCATAATAAATCCTACGATTATTTAACTTCTTCCACCTCTATCAGGTGGCTAACTTTGTTCAGCATACCGCGCAGGGGGGCAGAATCCACATGTTCGACAGTCTGATTCATGCGCCGCAGACCGAGAGCCCGAACCGTGCCTTTCTGCCGTTCCGAGTAACCGATCGGGCTTTTGACCAGTGTCACGAGGAGAACTTTATCCTTTGTTTTTTTGGACCTAGCCATCATTCCTCCGATCCCAATAAGGCTGCAGCTCCTGGACTGGCTTCCCTCGTCGGGCTGCTACCTCTTGCGGGGACATAAGCATATCTAGCGCTTTCATGGTCGCACTTACAACGTTTAGAACATTGCTGCTGCCTAAAGATTTGGTCAATATATCTGACACCCCGGCGGCTTCCAATACTGCTCTTACGCCGCCGCCTGCGATCACGCCGGTGCCTTCCGAAGCCGGTTTCAAGAGCACGCGCGCACCTGCTTCCTTGCCCAATACTTCATGGGGGATTGTCGTTCTATACAAACCGACCTTGTGCATGTTCTTGCGCGCTTTTTCTGTAGCCTTGCGGATCGCATCCGGGACAGATTTTGCTTTGCCGATACCTGCTCCAACGCTGCCGTGATTGTCGCCCACGACCATCACCACGCGGAAGGAGAAACGGCGGCCACCTTTTACGACCGTTGCCACACGTGCGATATCAACAACACGCTCATCCAGTTCTTTTGTCATTTCCGAATATTTATAATCTGCCATACATCACTCCTCGAAAAAGTGGATCGGTTCTCCCACAAAGGGCAATCCATCCTCGACTAGAATATCAATCCGCCTTCGCGAGCGCCGTCGGCCAGAGCCTTGACGCGTCCAATGTAGCGGTAGCCGCTGCGATCAAATACAACGCTGTCGATGCCGTTCTTTTTGGCACGTTCGGCCACTGTTTTTCCTACCAGATTCGCCTGTTCAGCTTTCTTCAAGCCTTCACATTGGGAACGCAGCTCATTATCAATTGTGGATGCAGACGCCAATGTGTGACCATTTTCGTCGTCAATCACCTGGGCATACATTTCCGTTAGACTGCGGAACACGTTCAAACGCGGGCGTTCTGGCGTGCCTAACACCTTTCGCCTGACACGAGCGTGTCGTCTGATACGGGCAGCATTACGCGATTTCTTTTTAGCCATTACACTTTACCTGCCTTACCTGCCTTGCGCCGGATATACTCACCCTGATATTTAATGCCTTTCCCTTTATAGGGTTCCGGAGGACGAACTTTTCTGATAACAGCTGCAGTTTGTCCTACCGCCTGCTTATCGTAACCCATAACTTTAATTTGACGGGACCGGTTATCGACCTCGAAAGTGATCCCTTCCGGAGGTTCGATCTTCACCGGGTGGGAATACCCAACGTTCAATATCAGGTTCTCACCTTCTAATACTCCGCGATATCCAACACCGTTTATTTCCAACACCTTTTCGAATCCATCGTTGACACCAACAACCATGTTGTTTATCAAGGCACGCGTCGTACCATGCATAGCGCGTTGGGTGCGCTCATCTGAGGGGCGCTGCACCTTGATCTCTCCATCCTTGAGCGAAATTTTCATGGATGCGGGAAAGGTGTGGTTCAGTTCACCTTTAGGCCCCTTAACTTTTACATGCGAGCCTTTAATCTTAACGTCCACGCCTTGCGGGACAACGACAGGCAATCGACCAATTCTCGACACTGTCAAGACCTCCTACTTCATTGCTGATTTCTGATTGCGCACTGCCTATGAAAGGCTACTAAATCAAAAATCTAAAATCAGCAATCTAAAATTACCATACCTTGCAGAGGATTTCGCCTCCGACACCTATTTGACGAGCGCGCTGCCCAGTCATTACACCTTTCGGTGTGGACATAATGGCGATACCAATACCAGAGAGCACCCAGGGGATTTCTCGTTTACCCTTATACACACGGCGTCCAGGCCGGCTGATGCGCTCCAAACCCGTTATAACAGGCTCACGTGTGCGCCTTTCACCAACATACTTCAAGCGAATGCGCAGCACTTTCGAATTGGCTATTTCACCATCAACCACTTCAAAACTCTTAATATAGCCCTCGTTCTTTAGAATCTCTGCAATGGATGCTTTAATTTTAGAACTGGGCATCGCGACCGTATTATTACCGATCATCACCGCATTACGAATGCGTGTTAACATATCACTAATTGGATCACTGACACTCATTTTTCTGCACCTCTACCCATTACCAGGAAGATTTAACAACACCGGGGATTTTGCCATCGAGAGCAAACTCACGAAAGCATATGCGGCATAACCCAAATCGCCGGATATAGCCCCGCGGGCGCCCACAAACTTTACACCGGTTGCGAACCCTGTTAGGGTACTTGCGTCGAGTCTCTCTGATAATCATGCTTTTTTTGGCCACTATTTAACCTTCCTTTTTGAATGGCATGCCGAGCATTTGCAGCAATTGTCTGCCTTCATCATCTGTACGCGCGGATGTCACAATCGTGACCTCCATACCGCGTATCTTATCGATCTTATCGTAGTCAAGCTCGGGAAAAACCAACTGCTCGCGCAGCCCGAGCGTGAAATTACCGCGTCCATCAAACGAGTTAGTTGATATTCCGCGGAAGTCACGTACACGTGGGAGGGCGACGTTCATCAATCGATCTAAAAACGCCCACATTTTCTCACCGCGCAGCGTCACTTTTACCCCGATCGCCCGTCCTTCACGCAGTTTGAAGTTCGCAATGCTGGTTCGTGCCCGCGTAATGATGGGTTTCTGCCCAGTAATTTGAGTGACATCGTTCACTGCGGCATCCAGAGCCTTAGAGTTTTCAAGGGCTTCGCCCACACCAATATTGATAACGACTTTTTGGACGCGCGGCACTTGCATCACGTTCTCTAAATTAAGTGATTTTCCCAAATCCGGTACAATCTCGGTCTGATATCTTTCTTTCAAAATATGACTCATTATTATGCTCCAAAACTGTTCAACGACAAGCTGTCAATCTTCAGCTTCTAGTCAAACAACGCCTCACATTTCTTGCATACCCGTTGGACTCCGTCTTCATCTCTGTGCAGGCCCACGCGAGAGGGCTCTTTACACTTTGGGCACACTAACATAACGTTTGAAATATCAATCGATCCTTCAAACTCAATAATTCCGGGGGACATCGTTCGGCCCTGCGTCTGAACCTGGCTCTGATGCTTCTTGCGCAAGTTTACGCCCTGCACCACAACCCGATGATTATCAGGCAAGACCTTGATGACCTCACCGCGCTTTCCTTTATCGATGCGCCGCCCACTGATCACTTCGACGTTATCACCTTTTCGAATTTTTACTCTCACGTCTATCGCTCCTTCACGTATATTGTCAAGATCATGAACGACTCTACAGGGCTTCGGGAGCCAGAGACACGATTCTCATAAAGCCTTTTTCGCGCAGTTCACGAGCCACCGGTCCGAATATACGGGTTCCCCGTGGGTTACGCCCGTCCGTATCGAGGATAACTGCTGCGTTATCATCAAAGCGAATGGACGAGCCATCTTCGCGCCGCCACTCCTTTGAGCATCGTACAATGACAGCTCTGACAACATCACTTTTTTTCACCGTTCCATTCGGTGTGGCCAACTTAATCGTACCGACAACGACATCGCCAACCCGACCATATCGGCGGGCGGAGCCCCCCAACACGTGGATGACAAGCAATTCGCGTCCGCCAGTATTATCGGCAATTTTTAATCGCGACTCCTGCTGAATCATTGCAATTCCTCCACTTCGACCTCTTCGGACTCAATCTCCTCGGATTCAAGCTCCTCTGTCTCAACCTCTTCGGGCTCAACCTCTTCGGGCTTAAGTACCTCAGGTTCAATGATCTCAGCTTTGACATCTCCCGCATGCTCCATGCGCCGCAGAATTTCTTCCACAACCCAACGTTTATGGCGAGAAATCGGTCGACTCTCAACAATGCGCACCTGGTCACCAATTTGACAACCCAGTTCATCGTGAGCCATTACTCGGCTTCGACTGTGGACAACCTTTTTGTACAATCGATGACGATAAGTTCTGGTGATCTCGACGGTCACCGACTTGTCCATTTTATTACTCGTTACAAAACCTGTTATTCGACGACGCGTGTTCATTTTTCTTCCTCCACATTCGCCGTCTCCGGCTGCTCGTTCAAAACAGTCAATAAACGTGCGATCTCACGGCGAGTAATGTTCATTCGATTGTGATCAGTTAATTCACCGCTGGCTTGCTGAAAGCGCAGGTTCATAAGCTCTTCTCTGGCATCATTCAGGCGAGTCGTCAATTCTTCAGCGTCGTATTCGCGCAGTTCGTTCGCTTTTGACATTATTCGCCTCCTACCTGCTGTTCACGACTAACAATCTTAGTCTTAATGGGTAGTTTGTACTGCGCCAAACGCAGGGCATTTATCGCCATCTCTTCTGGTATACCGCCGCCGACCTCAAACATTATCCTGCCGGGCTTGACAACCGCGACCCAAAACTCAACGTTTCCTTTGCCTTTACCCATGCGGGTCTCGGCCGGTTTTTGTGTAACTGGTTTATCAGGGAATATTCGGATCCAAAACTTACCGCGACGCTTCATAGCACGCACAATCGCCCTACGAGCGGCTTCAATTTGCCGCGCAGAAACCCAACCGGGTTCAAGCGCCTTGAGACCTATGTCTCCGAAGGCAACTTCTGCCCCGCGATAAGCCTTTCCTCTCATACGACCGCGCATTTGTTTGCGGTACTTGACCCTTTTGGGCATTAACATCTTATCAACCTCGCAATTTCATAAAATAAAAATTGTGGCACCAAATATTTCACTCACTTACATACACGCCTTCTGGAGCCTTGGCCTTCTCTTCCATTTCAGGTAATACTTCACCTTTGTAAATCCAAACCTTTACACCGATGCGTCCATAGGATGTCGGCGCTTCAGCCAGTGCGTAGTCAATATCCGCACGCAGTGTCTGACGAGGAACTCTTCCTTCTCGCATGTTTATTGAACGCGCCATTTCGGCACCGCTCAGACGTCCAGCCACTTCCACGCGGATACCCTGGGCTCCCTGCCGCATGGCTTGTTGGATAGCGCGTTTCATGGCTCTTTGAAAACTGATGCGACGTGTCAATTGGTCTGCGATGTTTTTTGCCACCAGGTACGCATCCAGGTCAGGATCCTTAATCTCTTTAATCTCCAGGTCAATCTTTTTTCCGACCAGGACCTCTAACTGCGCTCGAAGCCGCTTTACATTTTCGCCTTTGCGTCCGATCAATACACCCGGTTTTGCGGTGTGGACTAAAATCTTAACTTTTCCAGGAAAGCGTTCAATTTCAATCCGCGATACACCCGCCCGAGGTGCCTGTTCGCTAATCAATTCACGGATGGCAAAATCCTGATGCAGGTTCTCTACGTATTGTTCTCCTTCTGCATACCAACGACCATCCCAGGTCTTGTTAATCTTCAAGCGAAAACCAATTGGATGAACTTTACGACCCATATGAACTCCTTGCTACACTTCTTCCCGCTCCCGCAGGATCACTGTTATATGCGACGCCCTTCTTAGCCAGGGTTTGAAGCGCCCACGTGCACCGAATCTTCGCCACTTGCGTGTGGGAGCTGTGTCCGCATAAATACGATAAATATACATATCATCCCGACTGACACCGAAGTTCTCTTCACCATTCGACATAGCTGATGCAATCACCTTCGTAACGGGGACCGCAGCCCTAGTTGGAACAAATTTTAGCGTGGCTAAGGCTTCGACAACATCTTTACTTCGCACCAGATCGATTACCTGTCGTACTTTCTGAGGCGAAAGCGGAATATTTTTTGCCTTGGCAATGATATCAGTATCCATAAGTCGCTACCTCACTTTCCTCTCCGCAATATGCCCACGATAGGTACGTGTCGGCGCGAATTCACCTAATTTATGTCCAACCATGTTTTCAGTAATATAGATAGGTACATGCCTGCGTCCATCGTGCACTGCAATCGTGTGGCCAACCATTTGGGGGAAAATGGTGCTGGCACGGCTCCAAGTGCGGATAACTCTCTTATCACCACTTTCGTTCATGGCTTCAATTTTTTTCAACAGCTTCGGGGCTACGAACGGCCCCTTCTTCAAAGATCGTCCCATAATCGTTTCTCCAGGTTATCGGTAATTGGCGTAATTGATGTTCAATGGCCAATTATCGCTCAATTCCAACAGCGCAATGCTTATCATTTTCGCTTCTTACTACGACGACGGACAATATATTTATCCGTGCGTTTGTTATGGCGAGTCTTTTTACCGAGGGTAGGTTTGCCCCACGGGCTTTTCGGTGATGGCATACCAATCGGAGAACGACCTTCTCCACCACCATGCGGATGATCTCGTGGTGACATCGCAGATCCGCGCACGGTCGGGCGAATACCTAAATGCCGCTTACGTCCCGCTTTGCCTAACTTTATATTGCCGTGGTCTAAATTGCCGACCTGTCCGATGGTTGCGTAGCACTCTTTCCGAATCAGGCGCACCTCACTTGATGGGAGCCGGATTTGGGCATAGTCACCCTCTTTGGCTAATAACTGGGCGGCAGTTCCTGCGGCACGCGCCATCTGACCACCACGTCCGGGCTGCATTTCGATATTATGGATCATCGTCCCAACCGGGATATTATCAATCGGCAGGCTGTTTCCCGGGCGGACTTCGGCCTTGGAACCCGCCATTACCATATCATTGACTTTCAGATCCAATGGAGCCACGATGTATCGTTTTTCACCATCGGCATAGAACAGAAGCGCAAGCCTTGCACTGCGGTTCGGGTCATACTCAACGGCAGCCACTCGAGCTGGAATATCGCGTTTATCACGTTTGAAATCCACGATGCGGATTTGTCGCTGATGCCCACCGCCGCGATGCCGAACAGTCACCCGCCCGTACATATTACGTCCGCCCTTCTTACGAAGGGGTCTGATCAATGATTTTTCAGGCTTAGTCTTGGTGATTTCTTCAAATGAAGAACCGGTCATCCCACGCTGACCCGGGGTAGTGGGTTTGTACTTCTTGACAGCCATTATCTCACTCCCTCAAAGAACGGAATACTCTCTCCGGGCGCGAGCCAGATTATGGCTTTCTTATAACCAGATTTTCGAATGCCTAACCGCCGGCTGGGATATTTCCGCGTCCGTTTCGCAGGAACGTTTATCACGTTGACCTTGACCACATTGACATCGAACAAAGTCTCGACTGCATCCTTGATCATGCCTTTTGTTGCGTCCCGCCTCACCTCAAACACATACTGACCCAAATCTGCGTTCTGATAGTTCGATTTCTCAGTTATTATCGGGCGGCGAAGCACATCATAAATAGTTGTCATAGCTTCCTCCACCTATCCTAAATATGACTCCAAGACATCCAGGGCTTTCACCGGGAGGACTACTTTTTCGTAGCTGAGCAAATCCCGAATATTTAGATAATTTGCCATCAATGTCTTAGCGTTCGGTAAATTTTTTATCGAGCGGACGACCTGTTCGTAAAATTCGTCTTTTTCAGGGATCACGATCAATACACTGGCTTCTCCCGTCAGGCGATCCAGTGCCTGGCCCATCTTACTGGTCTTGATCTCTGTGAAGGTCAACTCATCCAGCAAAACGATACCCTCTTCAGCGGCTTTGACGGTGAGCGCAGAACGTAGTGCGGCTCTGCGCATCTTGCGGGGCATTTTTTGGGAGTAGTCACGCGGTTTGGGCGTATGCACTTTACCGCCACCGACCCACTGGGCGGCCCTGATGGATCCCTGCCTCGCTCTTCCGGTACCCTTCTGGCGCCACGGCTTGCGACCACCACCAGAAACTTCACTGCGGCTTTTCGTACTATGGGTTCCCAGGCGGGCATTCGCCATCTGACGAGTATAAGCCTGGTGCATCAAATCTACATTTACAGGGGCTTCAAAGATTGCCGCAGGTAAATCTACCTTGCGCACCTTTTTACCTTCCATGTTGAGGACATCTACTTTCATACTATGCTCCAATACCTATCACTACACAATCACTGTTTGCGTGCAGGCTTGATCATTACGACGCCGCCTCGAGCGCCAGGCACCGCGCCTCGCACACCGAGTAGATTTCGCTCTGGATCTACGATAACAACTTTCAAGTTCTGGCTGGTTACCCGCGCATTGCCCATGTGACCTGGACCACGAGAACCCTTGAAGACACGACCGGGTGTCGTTCCTGCGCCGCGAGAACCAGGCGCACGCTGACGATCGGACTGTCCGTGAGTTTTTGGTCCACCCCGGAAGCCATATCTTTTGACTGCTCCAGCGAATCCCCTTCCTTTACTGGTGCCGATAACATCCACGTGCTCACCTACGCCAAAAACATCCACAGTCACTTTTTCACCGGCTTTTACATCGGTCTCCTTCGCTCGAAACTCACGCAGAAAACGCAACGGGGGGAGATTGTTGCGCTTCAGGTGCCCAAGTTGACCGCCAGTAAGACGTTTCGGCTTGATCTCTTCAAAACCCAGCTGTACGGCTACATACCCATCTTTTTCGGGTGTTCGCACCTGGGTTACAAAGCAAGGCCCAGCTTCGATCAAAGTCACCGGAACCGCGGAACCGGTCTCATCGAAAATCTGGGTCATACCGACTTTCTTGCCAATAAGCCCTTTCAACATCTCGATTGTCTCCTATTTTCAAATTTTCCGGGACTGTCAGCCTGGGCTCGGCTGCATCATCCCTGATCGCAGTGCAGTAAGCAAATCTGTTGCGAAGCTGTGATTATTGGTCCACAAACAGGTCCACTCTTACACTGCCACGTCAATCCGTGCCAAGTGCCACGTACCGGGTCATCCCAATAACCGGGGACGTGATCCTCAGTACATGGCACTAGATTTTAATCTCGATATCCACACCCGCAGGTAGGTTCAAACGCATTAACATATCAATCGTTTTTGAGTCTGGATCCAGTACATCAATCAAACGATTGTGAGTGCGGATTTCAAAATGCTCGTGTGAATCCTTGTCAATAAATGTCGAGCGGCGTATTGTAAACCTTTCTATACGAGTTGGCAAGGGTACAGGACCAACAACTCTCGCTCCCGTCCGTTCTGCCGTCTCCACAATTCGCCTGGCTGACTGATCCAATACACGATGATCGTATGCTTTAAGTCGAATGCGCAGTTTCTGCTTTGCCATCTTTTATGTCCTATTCCAGGATTTCGGTGATCACACCAGCGCCGACGGTGAGACCGCCTTCACGGATGGCGAACTGCGAGCCCTGCTCCAGGGCAACCGGAACGATCAATTCG
>Ga0209013_10002197_pt1 | contig 17761 bp, 13 predicted proteins | sample Cruoilmetagenom2_FD_187291 | JGI IMG/M metagenome (GOLD analysis project Ga0209013, IMG submission 187291) | Oil polluted marine microbial communities from Coal Oil Point, Santa Barbara, California, USA - Sample 2 (SPAdes) (version 2) | ecosystem: Environmental > Aquatic > Marine > Oil seeps ...
GCCGCGAGGCGCGCCTCCCACACCAACTTGGAAAAAGACTGTCGTAATATTACCGTGTGTCATTCTGGAAAATATCGCTTTTGATCTGTCTTGAAACTTAAAACTTGAAACTTGAAACTTGGAACTTGGAACTCTATCCCTTTACCCCCATATATTGTGCAGAAAATGAATAATTGAGGAATTAAAAACATGCGAATGGATAAACTAACCAGCAAATTCCAGATGGCGATTGCAGATGCGCAGAGCCTGGCGGTTGGGCGTGACAATCAATACATAGAGCCCGTTCATTTGATGGCTGCTCTGATGGACCAGGAAGGGGGTAGCGTGCGCCCTATCCTGGCACAGTCCGGCGTCAATGTTGCCTCCTTGCGTACTAACCTTGATGCTGCACTGGATCGTCTGCCCACGGTTGAAGGAACGGCTGGTGAAGTTCATATTTCAAATGATCTCAGTCGCCTGCTAAACATCACTGACAAGCTCGCACAAAAACGTAATGATCAATACATCTCCAGCGAACTTTTCGTGCTCGCTGCTGTTGATGACAAGGACACCCTGGGTGACCTGCTGCGTCAGGCAGGCGCCATTCGGGGTGCGATAGAAAAAACCATAGATGATGTACGCGGCGGTGAAAACGTCGATGATCCAAATGCTGAGGATCAGCGTCAGGCATTGCAGAAATATACCATCGATCTGACCGAACGTGCTGAGCAGAACAAGCTGGACCCGGTCATCGGGCGTGACGATGAAATTCGCCGTACTATCCAGGTATTGCAGCGTCGGACAAAGAACAACCCGGTACTGATCGGTGAACCTGGTGTCGGTAAGACCGCTATACTTGAAGGTCTCGCACAACGCATTGTCAATGATGAAGTACCAGAAGGCATGCGTGGCAAGCGCCTGCTATCTCTTGACCTCGGCGCCCTGATTGCCGGCGCGAAATTCCGTGGCGAATTCGAGGAACGCCTGAAAGCGGTACTGAATGACCTGGCCAAGCAGGAAGGCAATGTCATCCTGTTTATTGACGAACTACACACCATGGTAGGGGCCGGCAAGGCGGAAGGCTCGATGGATGCAGGCAATATGCTGAAACCGGCTCTTGCTCGCGGGGAGTTGCATTGTGTCGGTGCGACCACGCTGGATGAATACCGTGAATATGTGGAAAAGGACGCAGCACTTGAACGCCGTTTCCAGAAAGTTCTGGTCGATGAACCCAGTGTGGAAGACACTATTGCCATCCTTCGCGGATTGCAGGAACGCTACGAAGTCCATCACGGTGTCGATATATCCGATCCGGCCCTGGTTGCCGCCGCCACGCTGTCCCATCGTTATATCTCGGACCGCAACCTGCCAGACAAGGCGATTGACCTGATTGATGAAGCGGGTGCCATGATTCGCATGGAGATCGACTCCAAACCGGAAGAAATGGACAAACTTGATCGGCGATTGATCCAGCTTAAGATCGAACGCGAGGCAGTAAAAAAAGATTCCGATGAGGCATCAAAAAAACGCCTCATAGATCTTGAGGAAGAGATTGCTGAGCTAGAGCGTAGATATTCAGATCTGGAAGAAGTCTGGAAAGCAGAGAAATCATCCGTTCAGGGTGCGACACATTTAAAAGAAGAGCTCGAGAATGCGCGCAATGAACTTGAAAATGCGCGTCGGGCTGGTGATCTTGGTCGCATGTCAGAGATTCAGTATGGCCGCATCCCTGATCTTGAAAAACAGCTTGAAACTGCCGAGGCGGCTGAAACAACGGAAATGACTCTGCTGCGTAATAAGGTCACCGAAGAGGAAATTGCTGAAATCGTTTCGAAGTGGACAGGTATTCCTGTCTCTAAAATGCTCGAGGGTGAGCGTGACAAACTGCTGCGCATGGAAGAAGCTATCGGCAATCGTGTCATCGGTCAGTCAGAAGCTATCACTGCCGTATCTAACGCTATCCGTCGCTCACGTGCCGGCCTGTCTGACCCCAATCGGCCAACAGGATCGTTCCTGTTCCTCGGGCCTACGGGTGTCGGTAAAACCGAACTGACCAAGGCATTGGCCAATTTCATGTTTGATACAGAGGAAGCCATGATTCGTATAGATATGTCCGAATTCATGGAGAAACACTCTGTTGCACGCCTGATTGGTGCCCCACCCGGCTATGTCGGCTACGAGGAAGGCGGTTACCTGACTGAGGCTGTTCGCAGAAAGCCCTACTCCGTTATTCTTCTGGATGAAGTCGAAAAAGCGCACCCGGATGTCTTCAATATCCTGCTGCAGGTTTTGGATGATGGTCGCCTGACTGATGGCCATGGCAGAACAGTCGACTTCCGCAATACTGTCATTATTATGACCTCCAATATTGGCTCTGATGTCATTCAGGAAATGTCCGGGGAGGAAAATTATGAAGATATGAAGGAATCCGTACTCAACATAGTTGGCACACACTTCCGCCCCGAATTCATCAACCGGATTGACGAAATCGTCGTCTTCCATCCGCTGAACCGTGAGCAGTTGCGCGATATCGCGGCTATCCAGACTCAGTACCTGAGCAACAGGCTGGCGGATAGAGACCTGGAACTGATCTTTACTGAAACTGCACTCGACCTGATTGCAGCAGAAGGTTTTGACCCGGTATACGGTGCAAGGCCACTGAAACGTGCGATTCAGAACGAGATTGAAAATCCACTGGCACAGGAGATCCTGGGCGGCAAGTTCCTGCCCGGTGATTTGATTGAAGTTGACGCAGCAGACGGTGCGTTCATCTTTAACAAAACGTAGCTAAATATTGGTATAAAAAGCTATAACCGCAGAGGACGCTGAGGAAGGCAGAGATAAAGATTGTTTTTTAATAGACATTAAAACCTCTGCGCACCTCTGCGTCCTTTGCGGTTAATAAAGAGTTACAAAGTTGTATCCTTTATTCGCTAGCTATAAACTGGCCAAATAAAAATTAATTCACTCAATTCGTTCCCGGTTCGGTAGCTGTACATGACTAAACTCATCAATGCTCTTCTAAACCCATCGATCTACGACCATGCAGTAGACAAGATCGAACTGGTGGAGACCCACATCTCATGGGTCTTACTTACCGGGGACTTCGCCTATAAAATAAAGAAACCGGTAAATTTCGGCTTTCTCGACTTTTCTTCTCTGGAAAAGCGCCAGTATTACTGTGAGGAAGAACTACGCCTCAACCGACGCTTTGCTCCACAACTCTATCTTGACGTTATCACCATCACTGGTACTGAAGATCAGCCTTCAATAAATGGTAAAGGCGAGGTACTGGAATATGCGGTAAAAATGAAACAGTTTCCGTCTGAATCTCTACTCAGTACCAAGCTTGACTCCGGTGATCTTCGAGAAGCACACATGGACTGGCTAGCACAAGTCATCGCAGACTTTCATCAGAAAGCCAATATCGCTAAAGCTAAATCTAAATTCGGCACACTCGAAGCCATTGCACAACCAGTCAGTGAAAACATTCAGCAGATTCGCCATCAGATTCAGGAACCGGACATACTGCTCCAGTTAGATAGCATTGAGAAATGGAGCAAAACTGCTTTCAAACGCCTGTATCCCGAGCTCAGAAAACGAAAACAGGAAGGTTACATTCGAGAATGCCACGGTGATCTGCACCTGGGAAACATCATCCAGTTGCATGAGAAAATCATTCCCTTTGACTGTCTCGAATTTAATGAGAACCTGCGCTGGATTGACGTACTCAGTGAAATTGCCTTCCTTGTCATGGACCTGGATGACCATCAACGAACAGACCTCGCCCGGCGGCTACTGAATAAATACCTTGAGCACACCGGCGACTACAGAAACCTCGCGGTGCTTCAATACTACATGGTATATCGTGCCATGGTACGTGCGAAGGTGAATGCGCTTCGGCTCAATCAGGATGGGTTAGCTCAGCAGGAAATCGATTCAATACACAATGAGTGCAAGAGTTACATCACTCTTGGAAATTTATACATAACAGACCGTAAACCTGTATTAATTATCATGCATGGCTTCAGTGGATCGGGAAAAACAACAATCAGTCAGTTTATTCTTGAAGCATCGCCTGTGATTCGTATTCGCTCCGATATTGAGCGCAAACGCCTGTACAAAGACCAGCTGCCTGATAGCAGTGATGCAGGAAAAAATCTCAAAACCCAAAGTGCAATCAACGAAGGAATCTACAACAGGGAATCTTCAAGCATGACCTATAATCATCTGCGAATGCTGGCCGAAGATATCATCCTGGCAGGCATGTCTGTCATTGTAGATGCCGCTTTTTTACAGGCTGAACAACGTCAGCAGTTCAGCCAACTTGCCTCCATGCTTGATGTACCTTTCCGTATCATTGATTGCCATGCCGAACATTCAATATTGAAACAGCGCATTTCAGAAAGACAAAACTATGGCAGTGACGCCTCTGACGCGACTCTGGATGTCCTCTTTCACCAGCAGGAGAATCATGACCCTCTTACAGAAGAAGAAATCTCGCAATCTTTTTCTATTGATAAAACCGACGCTTCATCCATAAAAACAGTCACTGACCATTTGCTTGCACTGATGCATGGTCATGCTGCGCCAGACAGTTTCTCAGACAATGAAATTCTGAAGCACACGTGAAGCTTATTGAAGTCATTGCAGACTCCGGGCACCTTGATACCCTGGTAGGACTGGCCGAGCAGCATGGGGTACTGGACCACTGGTATATGCAGGCAGATGATGGTCAGCGCCAAAGTTTTCGTATGCTGGTTAATGATGAGGCACGTCAGCCAATACTCGATTCCTTGCAGGGAATGCTGGGTAGCAGCAAAAATGATCGTATCGTGGTATTACCGGTAGAAGCTGTACTACCACGGCCCCAACAGCTTGAAAAATCAAATAGCAAAAAGCAGAGTGTATCGAAATCAACGCGTGAGGAACTCTACAACCAGATTGAAAAAGGGGCCCGGCTGGATTTCAATTTCCTGATTCTAACTTTTCTTTCAACCATTGTTGCAGCCATAGGCCTGTTGGAAAACAATGTCGCTGTAATTATCGGTGCCATGGTGATAGCACCCTTGCTTGGCCCGAACATTGCCCTGGCACTTGCTACCACACTTGGTGACAAAGCTTTGATGCTAGCCTCGCTTAAAACTAATCTTGCCGGTGTTTTACTTGCGCTGATTATTTCCATGACCATAGGCTGGCTCTGGCCTTATGCCAATCCCGGCCCAGAGATTCTTTCACGCACAGATGTCGGCTTTGACAGCATACTGCTGGCACTCGCTTCCGGTGCTGCAGCAGCATTGTCTTTAACTAGCGGCATTGCCAGCGCGCTGGTTGGCGTCATGGTTGCCGTCGCCCTGCTACCACCCACTGCAACACTGGGCATGATGCTGGTAATGGGGCATTATGACCTGGCTACGGGCGCTGCACTACTGCTCGCTATCAATGTGGTTTGTGTCAATCTTTCAGCTAGCCTGGTTTTTGTTTTGAAAGGGATACGCCCGCGCACCTGGCTGGAGAAAAGTAAGGCTCGTCAATCTATTGCCTGGATCATATTGTTCTGGTTAATGACCCTGATTGTTCTGGCTATGGTTGTTGCTGTCCGCACAGTTGTTGAGGGTACCCTGTCATCATAATCAGTCATCAAAATTCTCATCAAGGAACTCACTGAAAGAACCTGACGACATAGGCTTGCTATACAAATACCCCTGATAGGCATCACAGCCATGCTTTCGCAGAAAATTTAATTGTTCCTCAGATTCCACACCTTCGGCAATGGTATATTTACCCAGGTGTTTTGCCATAGACAGGATGGTTTCAACTATCATGGCATCACTTTCACTGACAGCCAGTTTTTTTATAAACAAGCGGTCAATTTTAATGATATCGATGGGTAGTTCCTGAAGATAGCGTAAGGACGAATAGCCTGTACCAAAATCATCTATGGATATTTTTACACCATAGTCTTTCAGTTCATGAAGTTTTTCCCTGACATCATTGATATCCTGTACCAGGACATCTTCTGTTAATTCCAGCTCCAGGCAGAAAGGTTCTATACCATAACTATCAATTGTATTCCTGATCATCTCAACAAAATTATGCTCAACAAACTGCCGCATACTGACATTGACTGACATGCTCTGTAATCTGTCACAGCGCTTGCTGTCACACCAGAATTTCTTTGTCATTTCACAGGTTTTTTCGAGTACCCATCTGCCTATCGGTACTATCAGGCCAGTATCATTGGCTACGGGAATAAATTGTTCAGGGCAAATCAGTCCTTTTTCCGGATGATGCCAGCGTACTAATGCTTCCGAACCAATAATATGGTTTGTCTCAACCGATACCTTCGGCTGATAGACGACTTCAAACTGACTTTTCTCCAGCGCCTGCCTGAGTGCACTCTCCAGCTCAAGTCTTTCCACCGCTGCTTTAAACATGACGGGAGAAAAAAACTGATAATTATCCCGTCCTTTTTTCTTGGCCTGATACATTGCTGTATCGGCATGCTTGATTAAAGTTTCTGCAGAACTTCCATCTCCGGGTGAAATCGCGATTCCGGTACTGTGTGACAATACCAGGCTATTTCCATCTATCTCATAGGCTGGTAACAACGACTGACGCACCTTCTCGGCTATAAGTGTTGCATATCGCAATGCTTCTGTCTGATTTCGGATATTTTGAAGAAGAATTACGAATTCATCTCCTCCTAGTCTCGCCACAGTGTCTTCACTACGCAGACAGGAACTGAGGCGTTTACCTACCTCTACCAGTAAACGATCACCAACAGGATGCCCCAGTGAATCATTAATCGATTTGAAATAATCCAGATCCAGCAACATGACAATAACAGATTCACCACTACTGCTACTGTGGGCAAGCGCCTGGCCAAGTCGATCAATCAATAACTCACGGTTTGGCAGATTCGTCAGGCCATCAAAATAGGCCATTTTTCTGATTTTAGACTCGTTCTGCAATCGTTCTATTTCAGCTTCTACACGCCCGGCAAAAATTCGCATCACCGATCGAGTAAACTCGCTATTTTCCAGTTCATGTTGAAACATTGAAAATAACAAACCTATCGCCCTGTTTTCAGAGTCGTACAGAGGAATTCCGACAAATGCCTGTACGTCAAACTCCTTCAACATCATGTCCTCAGGGAAGCTATCCTGAATATGGCGCGGATAACATTCTCCATCCTTGGCCACCACCCCTGCAAAAACACTGCCCTGTAGCCCATACTGAGCGTTTGTAACGAATTCCCCATTTTTGAAGAATGCCAGCATATCAATAGACTCGCCACTGGCAGTCTGATTGCTATGCAACAGCCCGACACCAACAGAGTGTGCGTCAAGAATGTCACTCAGGGAACTTGTTATCGCTGGAAAGAATTGTTCACCTATCGCTGCAGACACGCCTGATGTAATTCTCTGGATGGCGGTTTCGGCCTTTTTACGTAATTTCTGATCCTCGAAAAATGCAATGACCAGAGCGACTTCCTGTGCAAAGCTTTCCAGCATTATAATATTATCCATGCTGTATTTTTTATTTGGCGTATCACAACTAACCATCAACACGCCTATCGCTTCATCTCCCAACATCAATGGCGTGCCGGCGCTATAAGCGATATCAGGAATATTGCCTGTTTTTTCGCTGTATGTGGCCGATTCTCCCGAATCATCTGAAATCATGCTTTTTGACTGTTTGAAGATGTTTGCGGACAGCACATCTTCACCGACAGGCGTCCGGCTATAACCCTGTTCTCTGTATTCTGCACCAGAATGAATCACCCACACCAATTGATCCGAGTGTTTTTCATACAAACCAATAAAGCAGTGATCACTTGCGATACTATCCCGCGTAGCCAGTGCTGCTGTCTCCATCAGTGACGCCATGTCTTCATTTGTTTGTGATGCGCGTAACAGTTTATTGCTGAAAGCCAGTCGACTCTGATGCAGGTTCTGCTGCTCAATACGTTCCTTCAGTTCCCTGCTAAATAGACCCAGTTCATCTGTCGATCTGGGAAAAATTGCAGACACATCACTAATGGCCATGCTGCTGCTCTGTCTCGATAGTCGTTGCAGCGGCTTCAATGCAAACGAAAAACTTCTAACGAACATCAAAGCGCCAGCAACCGCCAGAACCTCAAGCAGAACCCATATAAAGAAGGTCTCCATTGTGAAAAAGCCGGTGCGGGTCCAGTAGTACTGCACCAGCATGGTATCAATCAGTAAAGGAACCATCGCTCCGATCAGGAAAACACGTGTTTTAACAGTTAACACCGGGCGATCAAGCTTCAATGTTCCCAGAGATCGTCCAAATAGATCAAATATCCCGAAAAAGATTGGCAAGCCAACGATGATTGACGTAATTAACGCAACAAGATGGACACGGAACCAATCGACGGGTTGGGGCGAAAAATCTGCATAGAATTCGCCACTGAATATTGTCACGGCGGGTGCAATGACGAGATAGCCCAGAAATAGCAGCCAGAAGTTCAATGAAAAACGCCTTAACTGATGCTGGACAGTCGCTATATCAATACTGTCCGGGTCATCCAGATAGTTTTTAAATGGCTCGGCAAAACGGCTAAAATAACCAACAATGATCACCAGGCTCGCTATAACGAATGACAGCATCAAAGGTGACAACACAATGCTTGCCAACTGTTGCGGCTGAAAAATCTCGAGATAACCCAGAAAACCCAGACCAAAAATAGCTGGAATGATCAGTGATAAAGCGATTCTTAATAGAAAACTGCGTCGGAACAATTGCCCCGCAGAAGCAGAAGATTTTTCCTTTCCTTCTTTCAATTCGTCAGAATCATACTTTCCGCTTGTATTCAAAATGCCTGCCAATGGTGGAATTATTGTCTATTTGCATACATAGTATAGGGCACTTCTATTGTTTCAGTACTTGAAACTTCTTTCCTCTATTGATTTTTTATTCTTTGCAGCGTCTACTGTTATCTGAATGCATATAATCATTATTGCCTGGTTGTATATTATGATGATGGTCTCAGTCAGTTACTGGCCTGACCATTTCGGCATACTCTGGCGTTTCGTCCTGTTTGGACTGTTACCCGCCTGGTTATGGTTCAAAATGGTTATGTTTGTCCGCCGCCGGCCCGATGATCAAGCCAGATCAGCGTCGCCATCCGACCGCAGTCGCCCTGTCGACGATACGAAAAAAAACGCTGCTCATCAGTAAACGTACAATAGCCACCACCACTGACTTCAGCAACCCCGGACATCTGCAAACGAAGGCTTGCCAGTTTATAGATGTCGACCAGCCATTTACCACGGTTGCCCGATTTCTGACACCATTCTGTCGGCTTTATGCCATCAAGAGTCATCTGCTCAACGACTTCTCCTCCTACCTCAAATTTCTTTGGGCCGATAGCAGGTCCCAGCCATGCGATAATTTCATGCTCGGGTGAAAACAGCTTAACACCGGCCTCAAGAATACCATCTGCCAGACCACGCCAACCGGCATGCAACGCCGCCACTCTACGCCCCGCTCTATCTGTCAGTAATACAGGCAGGCAATCCGCCGTCATAACGACACAAGCCATATCATGCTGCATAGTAGTACTGCCATCGGCATGGGATCCCGGTTTATCTCTGTCCAGATCTATTATTTGTGTTGAATGGCACTGGTCTAACCAGAAGGGTGCTGAGTTCAAGCCAAGGGACTGCTGTAACAATAACCGGTTCTTAATCACCGATAGTTCATCATCATTCACGTGACTGGCTGGATTCATGCTCGCATATTGATCATGACTGACACCACCCATACGCGTAGTGGCAATCGCATGCACATGCGGAGGTGCCTGCCAGTCAGGAATTATCCAGTCATTCATCTGGCATGCGTTTGCGTATCTTCCCGCAGTACATCCACCAGCTGCTGCATATCCGCCGGCATTGGCACCGTCCAGCTCAGCAGTTCACCACTGACAGGGTGATGCAATGCCAGTGTTTCTGCATGTAGAGCCTGTCGCCTGAAACCACGCAGGGTGTTCAACAGCTTTTCGGAAGACGCCGGCGGCACATGCAGGCGTTTGCCATAGACCGGATCACCAGCGATGGGGTGGCCCTGCCAGTTCATGTGGACACGGATTTGATGGGTACGACCGGTATCCAGTATCACCCTGACCAGGGTGTGGGCACGAAACTTCTCTTCTACCCGGTAGTGTGTCACGGCCTGTTTACCGCGGTTACTGACGGCCATTTTTGTACGTTCGCGACTATGCCGGCCTATCGGGGCATCAATCGTTCCGCCTGCTACAATCTGAGAAATGATCACCGCCAGGTATTCACGTCTGACCTGCTTCTCCTGTATTGCCTCAACCAGGGCTTTTACCGCCCTTTCATTACGCGCTATCACCAGCAGGCCGGTCGTATCCTTGTCAATTCGATGTACAATCCCGGCCCGCGGCAGCACGGCCAGCGATTCATCAAAGTGCAGCAGGGCATTTAGCAGGGTGCCGTCAGGATTACCCGTTCCTGGATGTACGACCAGGCCCGCCGGCTTGTTGATGACGAGAATGTCCTCATCCTGGTACACAATATCCAGAGGAATATCCTGAGCTTGTGAATCAGTCGCTACCGGCGCAGGCACATGAATTACTACGCTCTGCCCTTCCCTCACCTTCGTTTTTTGCCCTTGAGTTTTTCCATCCAGGGTAACCAGCCCATCTTTTATCCAGTGCTGGATAGCCGAACGGGAATATTGGTCGAACAGGGTCGCTAATGCTTTATCCAGACGAAAACCGTTGCATAATTCAGGGATTACCCCCTGTAATCGGGTTTCTTCAGCATGTTGTATGTCTTTTGGCTTCACCATAGGCTTGTTTCGGGTTATCCTTCGGTTCCATTTCTGAACACTATTGCAGCACATCCATGAACGCCACAAGACTCATTTTAATAATAACATTGTCGCTGATTCTATCAGCTTGTTCCTGGTTTAAGGACAATGAAAAGGTTGATGATACCGTCCCGGCACAAACCCTGTATTCCAGGGCCAAAAAAGAACTAACATCAAAAAACTGGGAAGCGGCAATCAAGCAGTACGAAGCACTGCGTGCCCGTTATCCTTTCGGCAAGTATTCCCAACAGGCTGAGATAGAGCTGGCTTACGCCTATTACAAATCCGGCGAACCGGAACTGGCCATCGCTGCTGCTGATCGCTTCATCCACAACTACCCTACTCACAAAAACCTGGACTATGCCTATTATTTGAAAGGCCTGTCTGACTTTAAAGACAGTAATTCTGTCATGGACAGGATTACCGGGGGATACGATTTCTCAGATCGTGACCCAAAGGCCGCATTGGAGGCCTACAAAGACTTCACTATTTTACTGGAGAAATTCCCCGAAAGTCGTTATGCCGATGATGCCCGTCAACGCATGAGGTTTATCCTGGAAGCGCAGGCCGTACATGAAATCAAGGTGGCACGTCACTATCTAAAGATCGAGGCCTATGTTGCTGCTCTGAATCGGACAAAATATGTCATTGAGCACTATCAGCGCACCCCCTCTGTTGAGGATGCACTCGGACTGCAAGCCACTATCTACGCCTCTATTGGCATGCCCGGGCTGGCAAATGACAGTCTACGTATACTGAAACTTAACTTTCCTGAAAGCCGCTACATTAAACGGGTCGAGAAAAAATTAGCCGAAAAGAAATAAGCAACGTGGCCCGCCAGTCCATATTTAGACGGGTCGACCGATGGAATAAAATCCCGGGATATCTTCCTGTTTCAGTATTTTTTCAAAAAATTCTGCCCGTGAGCTGTCAACCACAACCGCCGCTACTGAATTTGCATCCGGCTGCCATTGTTTCATTGACCACTTGTTCTGCTGTTGCAACTGCTTATCCACAACACTGAAGCCGCCATTCTCATCAAACTGGCATTCAAAGCGATCCAGACCCGCCAGCAGTTTCATCCCAAACGCCTTAACCGAGGCCTCTTTCAGGGTCCACAACCAGTAAAACAGCAAATCATTATTTTCAAGCAGAAGAGATTCCTTCCGGGTAAAAAAACGTTCTGCCAATGCCGCATGATCCCGTCCAGATTGAAATAGTTCTATATCAATGCCCACATTATTTTCTGCGGTCACAGCCAGCAGGCAACGATTACCAGTATGACTGAGATTAAAGAAAACAGCCGGTATTGTAGCTGTTACAAGTTCAGGCTTACCGTTTTCGCCATAGATAAAATCCAGTTCGGCAGCAGATCGCCCGAGGTAACTGGCAAGTATCAGGCGTAACGCAGTTCTGCTGCGCAGGAACCTGATTCTGGACGGCTGATGGCTAATACTGCCAAATCGCGCAAGCTCATCATCAGAAAGCAATTCGGGTAAATCCAGTTCAGTTTCAGCCAGAGAGATTTCCCAGATGTGGACGACATCTTTTTCCGCTAGCGAACAAGTATTATTCATTCGATAACAGGTGGCGCATGTATCCGGAAGTAATGGGGTAACGCCGGTCACGGCCGAAAGCTATTTTTGATATCCGCACACCGGGGGCTGCCTGTTTGCGTTTGTATTCATTAAGATCAACCAGGCGCAGAACCTTTCGGACAGTATCGCGGTCAAAACCATTGGCAATGATTTCCTCAATCCCAAGCTCTTTTTCCACATACATTTCGAGGATTGGGTCAAGTATTTCATAGGCTGGCAGTGAATCTTCATCCTTCTGGTCATCAGCCAGTTCAGCACTCGGTGGTCGGTCTATTACACGCTGAGGAATTACCTGTGACTGACTATTGCGCCAGTTTGCCAGCTCATAGACCAGCATCTTCGGCACGTCTTTGATCACTGCATAACCCCCGGCCATATCACCATACAGGGTGGCATAGCCAACTGCCATTTCACTTTTGTTGCCGGTGGTCAGCACGATGCGACCCTGTTTGTTGGATATGGCCATCAAAATAATTCCTCGACAGCGGGCCTGGATGTTCTCTTCGGTGGCATCGACCGGTGCTGCGGCAAACGTCTCCTTAAGGCTATCAAGAAATGCCGTAAACATGGGTTCGATAGCGATGGTCTGGTGATGTACACCGAGAACCTCGGCCTGCTCCCTGGCATCCTCAATACTCATGGACTGGGTATAGCGCGAAGGCATAAGCACAGCCTCAACGTTCTCCGCGCCCAGCGCATCACTGGCAATGGCCAGTGTCAGTGCGGAATCGATACCGCCCGACAGACCGATTACCGCACCCTTGAAACCATTTTTTAATGCATAGTCACGCACACCAAGCACAAGTGCCCGGTAAATATTTTCAATTCGGGATAGATCGGATTCAATCACTGACGGCTCGGGCTGCAAACCCTCATCAGAGCGGGTAATTTCAATCAGTGAAAGATCTTCTGAAAACACCGGGGCCTGCAGGACACAAGTGCCGCTAGCATCAACAGCAAAGGAACCTCCATCAAAAACCAGCTCATCCTGACCGCCAACCATGTTGACATAAACCACAGGCACGGAATTCAACCGAGCCTGCTCTGCCACCATTTCCAGACGTTCATCCTGCTTGTCCATATGATATGGAGAGGCGTTGAGATTAAGAATCAGCTCCGCACCGGCCTGAACTGCCTGAGTAACCGGCCCATCCTGCCAGATGTCTTCACAAATGGTGACGCCAATTTTTCCTTTACCTGTTTCCACTATGCAGGGGCTGTTACCCGCGGTGAAATATCGTTTCTCATCGAAAACACTGTAATTAGGAAGGCTCTGTTTGTCATAACGTGCAATCTGCATACCATCTTTAATGATTACAGCAGAGTTAAACAAACAGTCCTTCTCCCGAACCGGACAGCCGATAACAGCCGTGATGCCATGCACCTGCCTGCATAGCTCATCCAGCACCTTACGGGTGTCAGCGATAAAGCCATGACGCAGCAATAGGTCTTCAGGTGGATAGCCGGTCAGGTTAAGCTCAGGGAAAAGAATAATATCTGCACCCAGTTCATCCCTGGCCCGCGCGACCCACTGCAGTATCTTGTCAGCATTACCCTGCAGGTCTCCTACCAGGCAGTCATGCTGAGCAAGGGCAATTTTCAAGCTTTGTTTCATAGTTGGTCGGTTGATTAAAATTTTACAATCAGATGATACACTGCTGATCAGTATTTCTCAGTAGTTAGGGGAAAGTGTTTTGTAAATTCAGAATCAAAACCTATTAACCGCAGAGGACGCGAAGGTACGCAGAGGTTTAAAAACTAGTTTGTTAAGATGAGTCCCTTCGGCATAAGACAGAAGTAGACTTATGGTGATCGCACGTTGTTTGAAACCAATAATCCTTTCTTTGCGTACCTCTGCGTCCTCTGCGGTTCAAAAATATTCACTTTAAAAATGCAAACTGAAATCCACAATACCCTGCTCGATATTTCGCCTGATGAATGGGATGCGTTGAATGTGGATGACACCCCTTTCACCTCTTATGCCTTTCTCAGTGCACTTGAAGAATCAGGAAGTATTGGAGGTGATACCGGCTGGCTGCCAAAATATCTCTGCCTGCGTGACAGCAATGGCAAGCTCGCGGCGGCCTTACCGATGTACGAAAAGCATCACTCCTGGGGAGAATACGTATTCGACTGGGCCTGGGCCAACGCCTGGCAACAATGCGGTCTGGCTTACTACCCCAAACTTGTTATTGCGGTCCCTTTTTCACCTGTTAGTGGGCATCGTTTTCTTGTTGCAGCCGGACAGAACCAGGAGAAAACTAGACAAAATCTGCTGCAAGCGGCTGTCGAGTATGCAAAAAAAGAATCCTGTTCTTCACTGCATTGCCTGTTTCCCACCCGTCATGAATGCGAACTTCTTCAACAGCAGGGCTTATTAATCCGGCACGACGTCCAGTTTCACTGGAAAAATCATGGTTATCCCGATTTCAATAGCTTCCTGGCCACGATGAATTCACGTAAACGCAAGAAGATAAGCCGTGAACGGCGAAGAGTCGGTGAAATGGGTGTCGAATTCAAAATCGTCAATGGTAAGGCGTTGACTGCCGGTAGCATGGAAAAAATGTATGCTTTTTATCTTTCAACTATCATGGCTCACGGCTCCCAGGCCTATCTCAGCAGAAGATTTTTTCTACTACTGGGTGAGCGTATGGCAGATGATATCGTTTTAATAGAGGCGCATTATCAGGGAGAAGTAATTGCGGCGGCCCTTAATATTCGCCATAAGGATGTGCTTTATGGACGTTACTGGGGCAGCAAAGAAGAATTCCACAGCCTGCATTTTGAAACCTGTTATTACCAGGCAATCGGTTATTGTATCAGTAACGGCCTGTCGCGCTTTGAAGGAGGAGCACAGGGTGAACATAAACTCAGCCGTGGTTTCCTGCCGGTGATCACCTGTTCCGCCCACTGGATGGATGATGCCAGAATGACAACGGCTATCAGTGATTTTCTTGAGAGGGAAAAAGCACATGTTGCTCATTATCAACAAATATTGAATGATCACAGCCCTTTTCGATCTAGCAACAAAAATAACTGAGCTGTTGATATACTGATAGCTATGCAATTAATTACGGCCGACACACCTGAAACACAGTTTCCATCACCCAATTCCGCATCAGAGGAAGGGCTGGTCGCTGTCGGTGGAGAAATCACCACTAAACGGGTACTGAGTGCCTATCGACAGGGAATATTCCCCTGGTACAGCGAAGATCAGCCGGTATTATGGTGGTCACCCGAGCCACGTGCTATTCTCTACCCCGATGGGATAAAGATTTCACGTAGTCTTAAGAAAAACCTGCGTCGCAGCAAGTTCAGCATCACGGCAGACACTGCATTCAGTGAAGTAGTCAAAGCCTGTGCCGGTCCGAGAACACAATCACCAACAGGCGGCACATGGATCACCGCTGAGATGATGGATACCTATAATCGCCTTCACCAGCTGGGCTACGGGCATTCTATCGAGGTGTGGGACGAAGAAAAGCTTGTTGGTGGCTTATATGGCCTGTCACTCGGCTCCGCCTTTTTTGGTGAATCCATGTTCAGCCACAAGACTGACGCCTCCAAGCTTGCGCTGGTTTATCTGGCCAAATTTTCTAAATCCAGCGGCATAGATTTCATCGACTGCCAACTGCCTACTGTCCACCTGGCAAGCATGGGAGCCATCAATATTAGCCGCAAAGAATATCTGAGGATTCTCGAAGCGGCGCTGAAACATCAGGATCACACGAAATGCTGGCAGCTTGATGACTAATTGCCAATATATCAATATATATGTCCGTCTCTGATCTCAGTTTTTTCCTTTCTACCGCACATGAATGCAGTTATCTGCCGAATCGTGAGGCCGCGTCACTGGTCGCAGACCCTACGGTCAAGCTGGATACTGCAAACTATTCAGAATTAATCCAGCTCGGTTTCCGGCGCAGCGGTGGAATGGCCTATAGACCTCACTGCGGGGCATGCCAGTCCTGCGTAGCAATCCGTATCCCTGTTAGTCAATTCAACCCTTCCCGTGGGCAAAAACGTATCTGGAAAAAAAACAACGATCTGGAATTCACCAGCCTGCCGTTAGCCTTCCACGAAGAACATTATCAGCTGTATCAACGATACCAGTCTGCCAGGCATAGCGGCGGCAGTATGGATATCGATGATCGTGAAAAATACTCTAGCTTCTTTACCGCTAACCTGCTGGAAACCCGCCTGCTTGAATTTCGCCATGCAGGTGAACTACTTTGTGTTGCGGTAATCGACTGGCTGCCTGCTGGCCTGTCTTCCATGTACACCTTTTTTGACCCTGAACAGAAGAACCGGGGGCTAGGTGTCTACGCTATCCTCTGGCAAATTATGAAGGCACAGGAAATCGGCCTGCCACATGTCTACCTGGGCTACTGGATAAAAGAATGCGACAAAATGTCCTACAAAACCCGTTACCGGCCGTATGAACTGTTTCTGCGCCAACAATGGCAACAGGGCATAGGCTAAGGACTAAGGAAGTCTACAGTAGTTTTCTTTCGTATTTCGTCTTTCGTATTGGAACCTGGAACTGAAGACTAAAACGCCCTGTTTTCACGTCCCCTGTGGTGAAAATGGTTCCAGACTCGTTAATATTGCTTTGTAAATACCAAATTATGGCCTAAAATTGGATATGTGTGTCATCAGACCTTTACCCCTGACTCCTGTTGGTGCATCATACGCGCCCATATTTTCATTTAAAGAGACTTAGTTGCTTTGGCAAAAGAAGAATCCATTGAAATGGAAGGTACTATCATTGATACCCTTCCCAATACCACTTTCAAGGTTGAGCTTGAAAACGGTCACGTTGTAACTGCTCACATATCAGGCAAGATGCGTAAGCATTATATTCGTATCCTGACCGGGGATAAGGTTACTGTACAGCTGACCCCTTACGACCTTAGCAAAGGACGTATTACTTACCGCGCTCGATAAGGTTTTTCCTGCACTTTTTCTATTGCGCTATTTCTTTTTTATTCGATTTCTCTGATTTGACCTGAGTTTTTCGTCCTTCATGGACGAGTTCATTTCTTTTTTGATCCTGTACTGGCGCTTGGCTGATCGTTTCACCACGCAAGCTCAGACAACACATTCCGAATACCCCGGCTCAATCTGCGCTTCTCGGCAAGCCTGAGCGGGATTGGAAAACCATTCGCCGCGAGGGCGCGCCTCCCACAAGAGTCATTAAACGAGTGCATGGGTTTTGCTGTGGGAAATGAAATGGACCCCTCCTTCTCTAAACGGCTTCGATGAGCCAAGATAGAAGTTCTAAACACTATCTAAACAGAGTAAGGAGAGATCCATGAAAG
>Ga0209013_10002198_pt1 | contig 17761 bp, 11 predicted proteins | sample Cruoilmetagenom2_FD_187291 | JGI IMG/M metagenome (GOLD analysis project Ga0209013, IMG submission 187291) | Oil polluted marine microbial communities from Coal Oil Point, Santa Barbara, California, USA - Sample 2 (SPAdes) (version 2) | ecosystem: Environmental > Aquatic > Marine > Oil seeps ...
CAAAATCTCATTTCCTAAATCGCGAACCATAGGCTCATCATCCACCAGCAGGACTGTCTCTTCACCTGCCAAGCCGGGGGTCAACCGACGCAATGATTGCTGCCTGTCCTTATGCTTTGCGACCCTGAAAAGAAGATCAAATACTGTGCCCTTGCCCTGATCACTCTCCACATATACGTAACCTCGGGAATTTTGGACTATGCCATAGACCATGGCCAATCCCAGGCCCGAGCCCTTTCCCACTTCTTTGGTGGTAAAAAATGGGTCGAAAATCTTGTCCAAGTCCCCTTGGGAGATGCCGATGCCGTTGTCAGCCACCCGAATCCGGACATATTGACCTGGTTCGGCCGCTAAATCCTTGTAATGAGATGACGGTTTTCCGTCCAAATCCACCGCAGCGGAGGAAATGGTTATATTCCCTCCGTTGGGCATGGCGTCACGAGCATTGAGACAGAGGTTAAGAACTGCTTGCTGCACCTGGGTGGAGTTTGCTGCTATGGGCGGTAAGCCCTGGTGCAAATCCAACTCCACCTGCAGATCTTTTCCCAGCGAACTTTCCAGCAACCTATTGGTCTCCCGAATGACACGATTCGGATAGACTACCTGCAAATCTTCGGGTTGGGTTCCGCGACTAAATGCCAGCAGTTGCCTGACAAGATCAGCGGCCCGCAGGCTGGAAGTTTCAATGATGTCAATAAAACGCTTGGTTTCCTCTTGACCGCGGAGTCTATGTTTCAGCAGGCTGGCATAGCCGAGAACGCCAGTGAGTATATTGTTGAAATCGTGTGCGATTCCCCCGGCCATGGTGCCGATGCTCTCCATTTTCTGCTGGTGCAGGAGCTTGGTTTCCATTCGCTTCTTTTCAGTAATGTCCGTCACCATGGCAAAACTGCCCTTGTAGCGCTCTCCGTCCATAATGGGAACACTACTTATTATGGCTGAAACATGGTCTCCTTCTTTGCAGATCATCTGGATTTCTTCTTGGGCCACCAGACCTCGCATGTTCTGCACCAGAAGTTTGAGCAGGATACGCTTCTTATCAGGGATTACCAGTTGGTTTATATTGCGGCCGAGCATCTCTTCGTAACCTAGAATGGCCGATAACCGTTGGTTGGCGAAGGTGATTATTCCGTTTTCATCCACCACCCAGATACCCTCGTGAGCGTTTTCCACCAACTCGCGGTACTGGCGTTCAGATTCTTCCAGTTTTCGGTAGAGATTAGCGTTGTGGATGGCGATGGCGATCTGGTTGGAGAAGCTTATAAGGAAGTCCTTTTCCGTCGAAATAACTTGCCCTCCCGCTTTTTCCTGATCGCCGACCAGTACACCAAGAATCTTCCCCCTAACCTTCAGGGGCAGAGCTATAAAAGCCTGAGGCTTAAATTGTTTTATGAGAAGGTTATCTTTGTTGATTTTGGAGTTGGCCACATCATCCACTAATTCCGGCTTTCCGGTTCGGGCCACTCGGGCGATGATATTTGAGTCTTTTTGTAGTGGGACTGTGTAGGTCTCTGCTTCCTTGATGTTGGCAGCAGGTGCGCCCCCAGCGTGCGCCAGATATAATATTTCCTGTTCTTCGTCCACCAGGAATATTGCCGCCCTGTCCAGCACCGAAACATCCACGAGCCGCTGGAGAATCAGGGTCATCAGCTCTTCAATGTCTAAAGTTGAGAGAATGGCCGTGCTCGCCTCCTGGAGGCTGACCAGCCGGTCTAGCTGGGACTTGAGTTGGTTGTTTAGACCATGAACCTCAGCATACTTGTCGCGAAGGAGCTCCTTGTCCGCTTCCAACTCTTCAATGGTGGCCCTGGCCAGTCTCCAGGGGGCAATGAGCCGCAGCAGCAGCCGTTTGAACGACGGCCGACGCTTCCAGCTAAGGTGATACTCGCAGTAGTCGTCACCCTCAAAGTAGCACTTGCGCTCCTCCAACTGTAAAGGGGGCTCGTTCCAAACCACCGGAACTGCGGTATAAACGCCACGGTTCATCAGGCAAAAGTCTTTTGTCAGCGGGATATCATTGAGCCAATCGAGCCGCACCACAGCCCCATCTTTCCTGAGTTCCACCAGTTGGACTTGTTTGTTGCGGTTGAATCTATCGTTGAGACTCTGGATACGTTTGAGGGTATGAGCGTGGTTGCGGAAAGCAAAAAAGAGGATACGTTGGATATAACCGAGCCGCCTTTTGCCTACAGAATCGAAGCCGATGTCGAAGACCACATCGTCCTTGGCGAGAAGTTTTTTAACCCTGTCGTAAAGAAGGATGAGTATATTAGTTGATACCCAGTTATTGGGATCGGAGAGAAATCTTTTGACGTCCGCCACCCCTGCCAGTTCAGGGCTGAGATCCTTGAGTAGCGGTTCCACTAAGGAAGGATCGCGCTCCTCAACGTAGTCGATTACAGCCTTGGCATTGATGCAGCTATTGTGTTTTTCCATCGGTTTACTACCCAAAAAAAGAAAAAACCACATCGCCTCAAAAACCCACCCTTTTGGGCCCGAGCCTGTCAGGCTTAGGGATGGGTTTCCTTAAACGTGTGGTTGATTGGTGTGGTGTGAGTGGTTGGCCAGTTACCAGAAATACCCAGGACTAGTACATACTGACCTTCCTCTACAATTACTTTTTATACATGTTATTGCGTTGAAATGTCAAGGAGAAAAACGTGTTGCTCGTGATCGGGCTAGGACCTCTCCAGTTGTTCAAGTTGCTGGTCAAAGCGAGACGTGACCAGGTCCTCAAACTCTTTGCCCAGGTGGCTCTGATTGTTCATGAGTTCAACCCGAATATTTTGCCAAAGTTCAAATAATTCAGCAGTGGTGGAGCAGCCATGAATTTCCCGGTATATGGCCTCCAGCCTCCGGTTGCGCAGACGATCTCTGTTGAATTCATACATGTCTGTTACTAGTTGTATCTGCTCTTCTGAGAAGGCGTTTTCTTCCGCTAGCGCCATGAGTTCGGCAAATACACGTTCAATCCCTGAGAAGTTCCTTTGTTGTCGCATCCTTTTTTGCAGACTCTTGATGGCTTGCTCCATGAGCTTCTGCAATCGTTCATGGAAGGAATCGCTCAGAAGTTTTTGGTAGTCCTCCGTATGGTAAGTGTAGTTCTTGAGCTTTTTTAGCTCTCGGTGATAGAGGGTCTTGAGTCGCAAAATCTCTTGCTGGTCTTGCATTTGTTCTAGAACCAGTTCTAGTTGGAGACGATCCTGGTAAAAGGGTTTCGCCACTCCTTCATCGGGGTTGTAGAGCAAGGTGATTCCCACCGAGGCTTTGGTAATACTGGAAAGCAACCTTGAGTCCTCGAAAAGACGATCTGTAGGAAGGGTGGCCAACTCCTCGGCAATGGCCTGGTAACGCCGATCAATAATGACGCTAAGATCGTGCAGATCCACCACCTTGGGTTTACTATTGCCAGGGCAGAATTGATCCAAACCGCGAAAGCCCAAAATAAGCAATTTTAGCCAATTCTCCGGTGTCAGGTGTTGAGCCACATATTCCAAGCCGTAGATACGGATGGAATCACGGCTGGGGTTGAGCTGGTCCAGCAGGTACCGTCGGATTGTATCGGCCAAATCCATGACAGCCTTGTGGACCACCATGGCTTTGTGCAGATCTTCCTCAAACCTCTGCAAGCCAGTGCTCTTCAAGCCTTTTTTGTGGTAGATGAAACTAACTGGCATATCCAAAATTTTCATCTGAGTATCCACAAAATCAATATCAGGAAGTCCAACGAGTCGGAAGAGCCGTTCAATCGCTGCTGTATCCTTCCCCTTGAGGTGTTGACTGTGCTTATCTGCCAAATTACCCCATTCGGGGAACAGGGCCAGCTGACCTGGCACGCTGCCAGTGGTATCCATGTCTGTCAATAGGGACCGCCCTTTTTCCTCGAACTCCTCATCCAGGTAGGATTGCCAGGAAGTCTCGCCACGAATGACATCCAGGGCCACCTGGCGCAAGTTCAAGAAACGGTCGAGTAGATCCTCCACCATGATAGCTTCACGATAGGCCGCCGCCGCAAGCACCGAGTGGAGGAAAAACGCTTCAAAGAGCTGTTCATCACCGGATGAAGTCACCAGATCCAGGGCTGGCAAAGCCACTTCCCCCAGAAGCACATGACCCATCAGCCCGTGGACTTCCACCAGGGAATTGGTCAGTCTGCTTGTGTCTTCATCCATGCCGAGGCGCTGGAGCAGAGCTTGTCGTCGCAGGATTTCAGCTCCTGCCACTCCGTGGGTATTGCTGTGGGAGAGAGATCTGTATTCTTCAAGATACAGGGGGAGTTTGCCGATTTCCTGGAAAATCAGGGCAGCGCTCAAAGCTTCCATTAGTTCCGGTCGGGTGCTGATTCGGGCAACGACTCCTTCAAGGATGTCAATCTGCACATTACTAATGCCAATGGTCTCGCCAGTCATGGCACCAAATTGCTGCTGGGCCAACTGGAGAAAGATTTCTGTATTTTGTAGTGCCTCGCGATTCTTGGTTACCAGGGCCTGGAACTTCTTGAGGCAGCGAAGAACGTAAGCAGGAATTGTCTCCCCGGCCTGAGTTTTTTTCGTCGGTTTGATCCTATCAAGCTCCCAAAACTCGGTAAGAATGCGACGGCCAATACTTGGGCAGTGCTCGTGGATGATCTCCAAGGTGTCAAAAACTCGTTGAGGCAGAAAAAGCTTCTGGGCAAAAAGTTCTTCGAGGCGAGAACAGCAGAGTCCTATTTCAGCTTTCTGCTGAGCCAAAGATTCAGTGTCCATCTCCATTTCTGGTGTGAGCCGTTGCAGGTGTTCGTGGTAGCTGTGTAGTTCCCGGAAGAGTCGATCCGTCTCTCTTAGCTCGGAGATGGGAATCTCAGCAATCAAGCGGTCGCGAACGGACTGGAGCCGCGGTTCCATTTTTCTGAGGTTATCCATTACATCGATGAAGATGACCTCTGTGGTCTGATTCCGTGCGTTGTAGCGTAGTTGAATGCCGCTGGTAAAGATAAAGGCTGGCAGCCCTTGGGAGAGAGTCTTCCTGATACTTGTCAGGTAGCTAAAATGGAGTTGCTCGGGTATCAAGGCCTCCAGTCCCTGCTTTACCTTCGCCAGTCTCTCTTCGCTGTCATGACGTTCGTAGCTGAGCAGTGGGTTGAAGTTGATGACATTTCCCGGTGAGGCGCTGATGGTAATCCAGAGAAGGATAAATCCCGCTCGGGTACCAAGCATTGGAAATATGTGACCGGTGCCGTGGAACTGGCAGTTGAGCAGTTTCCGGAAAAAATATGGCTGGCTGAAGGGTTCGCGCTCATAGAAGCGCTCCTTGAATTCGTTGGTAATACTGATGAGCTCTAATACTTGATCAATCTGTTCCAACTTATTAGAACTGTAGTGGGCCAGGGCTTCTTTTTGAAAAGGGCCCTTGTTTGCAATATCAGTCCAAGAATCTAAATATTCAAAGAGATTAAAGAGTTTGAGCATCTGGCGTACGGCCAAGCTCTGCGCCCCTCCCAGGTCTGCGATCTTCTGGTCATGGAGGATTTCCCAATCCAGCAGTGGATCAGCGGCTATCCAGATAGCCTGATCATACAGGCTGAAAAGCTCTTTTCCCTGTTCTTTGGTGAGTTTGTCACGCAGTGAGGCGGCAATTTCTGACATGCTCAACAAACGAATTATTCTGAGCAAATCAGCCACCTCCTCCAAACTTTTGTGTTTGGCCTGGTCAGTGATTGACTTCAGTGTTTTTTCGGGGAGCTTACCAAAGGTGATTCGCCCCATAGTGGTGTGACCCACTACAATCAAGTAAATTTCCCTAAGGAGGGCCGGCGGTAAACCCAGAAGCGACAACTTCTCGATGTTTTCCAAGACCTTTGTACGAGGTCCTTCGATGGCGTCAGGGTTGAGGAGTCTTTCCAACCTGCCCAAGCGGCTGGTCTGTTTCATCAACTTTTTCAAGTGGTTGAAGGCACGATATCTATTTTTCGGGGCCTCGAAGGGATTATGCAGCCGGTTTAGTTCGAGTTCGGACAATCGGTCGAATCGCTTCTCGCGGATTTCCGCCAGCATCTGCAGCACTGCAAAGACATAGTCGAAAGTGTTTTTGTAGTCCGCCACGAGGGCGAGAGAACATCCGGCCATGCCACTAAGCCGCTCTTCCTGCTGTAATCGTTCTAGGAGTAGCGAGGGTTTACGCTTGCGACCAACATAGATCTGCAGGTTGTCTGGAAGCTCTCCTTCGACGACGTAATTTCTCTCCCAGTTTTTCTTCAGTGACGGGGACAGCTTGGAATGGCAGGTACTTTTTGCAAAGAATGGTTTTAATACCCTGTCCCATCTGGCCTCCAAATCAACGGGCTTAGCGCTGGAGATTTTTAAATCTAACCGAGGCAAACGGTCAATTTCCTCTACAGTAAGCTGCATCAGATCCCGGTCGCCAACGATTTTTTTCAAATCTTCACGGTAGACGAAAATTCCGCTTAGGTAACTGTAAAAATCTGAAAGATGGACCCGAAGGAGACTGCCGTTCTTGCCGCGATATCTCTTTTTGGAACGAAACACATGGGTAAAAAGCAGGAAATTTCGCAAATCAGCCGGGTTCCGAAATTCCACCCAGACCTCTTCATTTGTGCGGGGAAACTGCCTGCTGGCAATAATGCAGAGTTCGCAATCGGCATCTAGGAGATCATAGATTTTGCCAGCCACATAAGTACCGTACGTGGTGAAGGTCTCTTGAGTCAGCCTCGAGCCAGTCAATCCCTGAATGGACAAGGACAAGAGCAGATCATCCATGTCTTGCGGGATAACAATGAGATCGAAAGGTCCGCTGGCTTCACGCAGCTTTTCTACGGAGTCGATAATCACAAATTTCTGCGCCGCCATTCTACCGGTGATCTCATGCACGATTAGAGTGTTGGGAGCAGTGAGGAGGACGACATTTAGCTTTTCTTTCTTGTGGCGATGAGCTTGCTCGAGTAAGACTCGCTCGATCTCATCCACTTTGTCTTTGATGTCTTCCAGGGAGTGAGACACCCAATTTATTGGAATGAGAAAGTAACGCTTGCCGTGCCTACTGAACCGCATCAATAATCCCAATTTTCGGTATATACTGTTGATACGGTGGTAGTTCTTCTTGAGGATCTCAGGGTCGCTAAGATCAAAGCTTTCCAGAAAATCAAGCTCACCGACTTCCAATTTATCCCGCTGCTCCACAATGCCAAGGCCGTAGGCGTTGCCACCAAAACGACTGGCAAGAAAAGGGGGATGGTCTTCAGCCACATACGTGCCCACGGGAATATCTTGAGGGTCGATCCCCAAGGAGCCGAAATCCTCGGGCCGGACGATGCGGTAGGAGATATCGAAGGTATGAATACGATCGGGTAGCGGTAGGCCGGCTGGCAAGCTAGAAGGTGGGATTTCGCTCTTAGGGCTCATCAGTAAACCATTCCAAAAAACTCAATTTAGGTTTTTGATAACTTCCCACTTTTTCGGGCATGTTTCGCCTTGAGACGTAGCAAACCCGGGCTACGATGAAGGTACATCAGTGGGCTGTCGAAACCAGCTCCAATGAAGTAGTCCTCCAACTCATCAAAAAGTACCGGTCGAGTTGGCCAGGTATATCGACGTTCTCGTTGACAAAATGTTTCCCACTGGGATTTCAAAGCTTTGTTGTTGTCCAGCACAAGGTTCTTGGCGTGCTTGCAGAGAAACATCTCACAGACGATGGGTTTAGCCCGCCAGAGACAACCTGTCTTATTCAAATAGACACAATTCAACCCACCCGTGTCTGTGTCGAGGATATCCAGCAAGACGTCGATTTCTTCCTGGGTGGAAAGAAGCACATTGACCACAACATCAGCAAAAAAAGTGATAATTCCTTCCCGACCACAACAAGCACTCGTATAGCTCGTGAAGCATTTTTCCGAGCAAAGATCAGCAAAGTGAGTCTTTTGAAAAGATGCTACAGTTTGTCGAAATCCCACGTACGATCTGATTCGTTGTTTGAGCCTGTGCAACTGAAATAGAGGAAGCCCCGACAGATGCTGGCACACCATGAGAAGGGCCTCCTTCTGCTGCTGATTGTATTCGCTTATCTCAACCATCTGGTTTCCTAATGACGCTGATCTTAATTGGTGGGGCGGACCCACCCTGCACCACTTACTAGGCACTAGACACTACGCACTAAGCACCTATAGGCTCATTTTGAGATGATACTTGGAGTAATTACTGCCTAGTGTCTAGTGTTTAGTTCCTAGTACTTGCCCTTGCTACAGCTCATATAACTTGTCATCCTTCCTGGGTGGAACCTTCTGGCGACCGGTCTTCTTTTGTCCTTGAAAAACGAGGGGATCTTCTTCTTCCAGTAAATCACCCATCTCTGCTTCAATCTGCTCAGGGTCTTCGCCGGCCTCCATCCTTCGTAAGGCCTCTTCCATACCCGAACCCAACTCAAGACCGGTCATCTGAGTAAGTTTGCGCATCAATTGGGCCGCCTGCTTTGGGTCATCTTCATTGATCCGCTCTGCCTCACCGGCTAGCGCAGTCATAGCCTTCTCCAACTTGGATTCATCGATGTCAGGAAGGCCATTTTCTTGATCCTCCTTGAGGCCACGAAGTACAGCGAAGGAGGACATCTGCCGCTCCAGCTTGGGCCGGTCGCATGTGGGACAAGATGGTATTTTTTCCGTATTGATCGTCCGAGAAAAGAAGTTGAAAATCATGTGGCACCGCGGGCAGTAGAATTCATAGATCGGCATAATTAGTCACCTCCGGTTCAGTAACCCAAGGTCCCAAACAGTTATAGATCGTAGTTATCTGCAATTGTTAAAGAATTTCGACCCAAAAGTCAATGATAAGGATGGGAACAATGGAGCCCAGTGATTTTAGATTTTAGAATGCAGATTTCAGATTTAAAAGCTCAATACCTCCCAGTAAGGGATGGATAGACCTCAATCTGCAATCTCCAATCTGCAATCATCAATGATACGTGCTCCAATACTCCGAGGATGCTACATTGACTCGATGAACGATGTGACTTAGGATAGCTACCTCCTATAACATCAACTTGCGCGAGGTTCATATGAGTCGAATACCATTGGTTATAGCCACGAGGAATAAGGGCAAAACCGAGGAGATCAGGGCGCTACTGGCCGACTTTCCTGTGGACATCAAGAATCTGGCTGACTTTGGGCCAACGCCGACAACCGATGAGGATGGCGAAACATTTGAAGACAATGCAGTGAAAAAGGCGCGCTTCACCGCCAAGATCCTGGGATTACCTGCTTTGGCCGATGACTCGGGTCTGATGGTGGAAGCTCTGGGCGGTGCTCCAGGAGTTCGATCTGCCCGCTACGCAGGGGAAAACGCCAGCGATGAGGAAAATAACGCCAAACTACTTCAAGAACTTGAGAGTGCGGAAAATCGCAATGCTGCCTTTGCTTGTGTTATCGCTATAGCAGTTCCTTGGGATCCAGCTCTGGTATACGAAGGGCGCTGCGAAGGGGTTATTACCAAAGAAGGGGTTGGCAGCCAGGGGTTCGGTTACGACCCGGTCTTTTACTATCCACCATTGGAAAAGACCTTCGCGCAACTCAACACCGAGGAGAAGAATCGGGTGAGTCATAGGGGACAGGCTCTGGGTCACCTACAAGATGAGTTTGATAAGGTACTAATCTGGCTGCGGCAAAGGCTGCTGGAATCCGGCTGGCAGTGGTTAGAGGAGTGAAAAAAAGCCGACTCCCACGGATAGGAGTCGGCTTTTTGTCCTTTTACAGACTAACAACTACAGGAGCCACAACCGTCTGGTTGGGATAGCTTTGAGGTGATGGAAAAACCAGCACAGTTAGCATCCTCCACATAATCCACCTTGATGGGGCGGGCCTGATTCATCAAGGAGGTATCGACAAGGTAGGTGACGCCTTCAAATTCGAAGACCTGATCCTGCTCTTTTGGCTCATCCAGAGCCATCCCCAAAGAGGGGCCACCTCAACCAATTTGGGAGACAAAGATACGGATTGCCGAGTCGACCTCCCGTTCTGTAAGATAATCTTTCAATTTCTCGGTCGCCTGTTCAGTAATTTCAAGCATGCTAACTCCCTCTCGCTAGTAGAATAACTTCTTCCAAGGTTTTCAGCTCATGATAAGACACAGAGGACATATATTAAGGATTGTCTCGGCAGGTGTCAAGAGCTTAGGGGAGTCAGGAGTTTCCTCCTTGCGGATGAAAGATTTTCCAAGTGGAAACAGCAGGGAAACCATGTTAAGAAAAGGACCATGGTCCGTTTTCTCATAACCTTCCTTTCCGTCTATGGCGCCGTCCATCTCTACTTGTTCCTTAAAGCGAGGGCCGCATTATCGCCTGGGGTTGGACTCAGTTTAGTGATGGCGCTGTTTTTGGTGGCCATGGTGGTTGCGCCGATAGCAGTGCGGTTACTCGATCGGCACGGACTGCCTCTGGCTAGTCGCTATCTCGCCTATATTTGCTATACCTGGATGGGACTGATCTTTTTTTTCTTCTGGATGAGTATTTGCCTGGATGTGTTCAATGTGAGCATGCGCATTCTGGCTCTCCTCCCGGGATCTGGCACCAGCCGTTTTGTGTGGACCGGCAAGAATAGCTTCGTGTTTCTAACACTTGGTGTTGTCTTTCTGGGAGTTTGGTCTGCATTTAGTGCCTGGCAGATTCGCTTGGATCGGGTTGTGCTGCAAACCACAAAACTGCCTGCCGGCAAGAGCACATTAACCATTGCTCAAATATCTGATGTACACTTGGGACTGATGGTGGGGGAGAGGAGAATGTCCCGCATTATCAGGCTGTTGGAACGAACTAAACCTGACGTACTGGTCTGCAGTGGTGATCTCGTGGATGCCCAGATGGAGCGTTTCGACAACCTGGCAGCTATGTTGGCAACGATAAAGGCCCCATTGGGCAAATTCGCCGTCATGGGCAATCATGAATTCTACGCAGGGATTCGCCAAAGTGAGAGGTTTCTGAAGGCTGCGGGATTTATGCTGTTGCGGAATCAAGAGTATGGCCTGGACGATCTGTTTCGTATTGTGGGAATGGATGACCCTGTGGGAAGAAGGCGGTATAAGGAAGAGGCTGCCGCCAACCTAAGCGAAAGGGATTTACTTGCTCGTTCCAACTCACAAGTATTTACTATCTTGCTGAAACATCGACCAACAGTGGAGAATGAATCCCTGGGACAATTTGATCTACAATTGAGTGGTCACACTCATGGGGGTCAGATATTTCCTTTCAATCTGGTGGTAAAACACTTCTACCCCAAACAGAATGGACTTTACCAGCTTGACAAGGGCAGTACACTCTATGTGAACCGGGGAACCGGCACCTGGGGTCCGCCCATGCGTTTTCTCTCGCCTCCAGCGGTGACGCTTATTGAACTTACCAGAGTAGGAAGTTGATCATTCGGTGTAGGTGTGGGGGTGGGAACGGCAAATGACCGTCTAATGAATTATTTCTACGATATCTTTTTTCGTGACCGTAAAACTGTACGTGCCGCCGAAACGCTGGCTCTCTAGGGTAAGAGAGGTGTCATTTTCTGCAACCACGACACCTTTATGTCTGGCCCCATTCTTCATTTTGATCCAAACCGTACTGCCGACCAGATACTTTTTCTCGTCTTCAATACTTTTCTCGAGGTCTTGTTCCAATTCCTGAATGGATACAGCCGAGGTGGACGAAACACCTGTGTCGTCATAACTGTCTACAATGGCGCCGTAATATGGTTGCAGTTTTGCGAACTCTTGTTTTGAAGCTATCAGTCTAACGATAAAATACCTGTCAGGTTGATGCTCAAAAATGCTGATAGCCATACGTTTATCAGCCAGAGTTCCACTTATTTGCGCAACATCGCGCTGGTCGATCTTCTTGCTTTCTTCTTTGATCGCGGTATAGCCTCCCCTTTTCATCCACTCTTTCAAAGACTGGGCGTAACTGTCCCCAACTTGTCTACTCCGAGTGTAGCACTTAAAGCTTGCTTTACTTTTGGGCGCTTGCAGCCGAATCCCGTGGAGGATGTTTTTTTCGGAATTCACTTCACTGTGGCTCCAATCAGTGGGAAAAGAAATATGGGAGCCATCCGGAAATTCAAGACTTTTCCATGTGCTAACGTCAAGCTTGTTATCACGAGCAGGCTTGGTCTTTTCCGCCACCTTTTTCTTTGGTTCGACCTGCTTTGGAGTTTCCTGCTGTGGGGCTTCCTGCTTCGGAGGTGGAGCAGTTTCTTTCTTTTTGGCAGGAGGTTTTTTCCTGGGTGCTCGAGCCTTTTTTACCTGTTCCACTTTGGGCTTGACGGCAGACCGTTTCTCAGGACCACTGGTAATATCCTTATACATTACAACCATGAAGTAGATAGCGTATCCCAGAACCATCACCCCGATTACCAGATAGAGCCCGAGAATGCGGTTTTTCCGGACATCCTCGGTGACAAACTTCTTCAGTCTCTGGGTGATCTGATTGAGCTTGCCTGTCCGAGTTCCCATGGTCTCAGCCTTCCTATTAGCCCCTTAGCAACATAATCTTGAAAGGTGGTGGTCAGTATAAATTACTAGCTTGTTCAATTTGACTCACTTCGTGCCGATCCAATCAATGATGGAAACAAGCAAAGAGCATGCCAGCCATACGGCAAAATATCATAGTTCGGCAAGCTTTGATCAAGAGTATGGTGGCATCCCCCTACCGGTACTTGAAATCCAGTGTCGGAATACTCTCACGCACTTTTCCACCTCTGGGTCTTGCCACAGTTCTTCCAGTGTATAGTACATCTTTGTGGACCAGTTGGAATGCTCTGTGACTGTTCCAGGCACATTCTGTTGCCTGGTATCCATGAACAGGTCCTCTTGACTTATGACCACCAATTTTGCAGTGGTTGACAACAAAAAACCGATGATACCGCTGTGCAGTTCATCGCTTATTTCAGCATGGAATGTCCGGTCGTTAACCGCTTCCTTTGCCAGGAAACCCGAGGCGACAAGTCGTTGGGCGATCTCCTCTTTTTCGCTCCCCCGTTTCTGCAAGGCAGCATGAAATTGGTCTTCGCTGGGGAACATGCCCAAACTGTTACGCAAGGAAAGATCCTCTCCTTTCCAAAATCCAGCCAGGGTGGGAAGATCGTGGGTGCTCACCGCAGTCAGAGCGTAGGGCGGATATGATCCCGGTTCCCTCAAACCACCCTGATCGTCTCTTTCAAAGTAGAAAAGCCGGTAGGAAAATATACGGAGATACGCCAAGGCTTCCCTTACCTGAGGAGGAACCGTGCCCAAATCCTCGCCAATGATCAGGGTCTTGGCTCGGTCACTTTCAAGCGCCAAGATCTTAAGGAGGTCCTGGTAGTGGTTTTCCACATAGGTTCCATTTTTCGCTCGCTGTCCTTGAATGATCCAGAAGAGACGAAAAAACCTCATTATATGATCAATTCTTAGCGCCCCACCCGCCTGACAGTTCTTGCTGATCTCTTGGACGAACAGGGAGTAGCCGTCGCTGCGGTACTTTTCTCTGTGGGGCGGATGAAAGCCCCAGTCCTGACCTTCAAGGGCAAAATCATCAGGTGGTGCCCCCACCGTGACTCCCGGAACGAAGAAATCCTGGTAGGCCCAGTTGTCGGCCCCGCCAGGGTCACTACCTAAAGCAAGGTCGTGGTACAGACCAACGCTGGCGCCCATTGATCTAGCCAGATCCTGTGCTTCCTTCAGTTGCTCCTCTACCTGCCATTGCAGGTACTTATAGAAAAGTATACTTTGCCAGTGGTTTTGTTGAAACTCTTGCACCTCCTGGGAATAAGGGTTCTGAAAAGGCTCCGGCCATTGCCTCCAGGCCCATGCATCAGGATCCTTCTGGCGAAAAGAATCCTCAAGGGCGCAGAAGGTGGCGAAATTGTCCAGCAAGCCGGCTTCCCTCTGGAGGTACGCTTGAAATTTCCTAGAGCGTTCCGTCATGCCTGCCTTGTCGAGCCAATGGTCTTGGAGGAATGTTTGGAATACTCTTTCGAGCACCTGAAGTTTCAAGGTGGCCACTCGCTGGTACTGCACCAGCTCAGAGGCGCGAAGCTCGGCCAGCAGATTTTGGGTTGCTTCCGCCTGGACAAACTCGTTTGCCGCGGGAGAGGAGCGAAAATCTGCCATCGCTGCAATATCGAGATAGATGAAGTTTCGATAAAATCGGCTGGAGGGAAAATAGGGGCTGATGTTGTAAGGCTGCCGATTGGAAATGGCATGCAGGGGATTCAGGCCGATCACATCCACGTGGAGAGAGCCGATTGCCCAGCGAATGAATTCCTTGAGGTCACCAAAGTCTCCCACCCCCCAATTGCGTTGGGAGCGAAGGCCATACAGAGAAATGGCTATTCCCGCTCTTTTGCCATCTCCTTGGAGAGCCGGAGGCAGATAGGCCTGCTCGGGACAAATAATAACCAGAGTTGTCTGTTGATGCTTGTGGTTTTCATATGCAACAGTAAGCTTGAAATGGTAATAGTCAGTGGAAAGTGCAGTGGGGAAAGGAAAGGACCAGCACTCATAGGTAATGCCATCAAGCTGGTGATCCTTTTTGAAGATCAGCTGTTCAAAATGATAAGAGTGGTTGAGTGGGGAGGTGTTTTCTCCGGTAATCTCCAACCGAACCTGGAGTTCTTTTTCCGACATTGCGCCGGGAGAACTGTTGGATGGCACTTGAAAAAGGAACTCGCTGGGCAGTTGATCGATTGATGCCACCAGTACCGGTGGGGTTAGTTGATTCCAGAAGCGATGTTCCACATGCTGTAAAGCCTCTTGCGGATTGCTGACATCCACTCCCATGGCCCCCAGCACCTGTTCCAGTGTCTCCGGTGGAATGGTATGGGTATTACCCCAGATGTCCGAGTAAGACGGCTGGATTCCATAAGCTGCTGCTAGGAGTTCAAGTTCTTCTTTTTCCTTGTCTGTCATTTTCATTGACCGTTATGCGGTCCGAATTAGTTCTCAAATTTTGCGGCGATTGGCATTCTCCTACCTATTCCAAAGGCCTTGGAGGTAACTTTTAGTCCCGGAACTGCCTGCCTGCGTTTGTATTCGTTTCGCTCCACGGTTCGAATCACCCACTTGACTGTTTCTGGGTCGAAATTGTGTTGGAGAATGTCAGCCATGGAGTAATGCTCGTCCACGTAGTAGTGCAGAATTTGATCCAGCACCTCATAGGGTGGGAGGGTGTCCTGATCGGTTTGATTTTCTCTCAATTCCGCTGAGGGCGATTTGCTGATAGTCTCCGGTGGAATTCTGATGGAGTCTCGATTAATGTACTGCGCCAGTTCGTACACCATTGTTTTGGGTACATCGGCAATAACACTCAGTCCGCCGCTCATATCACCGTACAAGGTGCAATAGCCAACTGCCAGTTCGCTCTTGTTGCCAGTGGAAAGCACCAGATGGCCAAACTTGTTTGAGAGTGCCATGAGAATGTTGCCCCGGATCCTAGCCTGAATGTTCTCTTCAGTGATATCGACCTCTCTCCCCTTGAAATGATGGTGGAGGGTCTTAAGGTAGACCTCATAAGCGGGGGAGATTGGTATGGTGTCGAATCTGATTCCAAGTTTTTTCGCGAGTTTTTGGGAATCTTCCACACTGCCCGGTGAGGAATAAGGTCCTGGCATGGTGACCGCCACCACGTTTTTGGCACCCACGGCAGCCACGGCAATACAGCAGGTCACCGCAGAGTCAATGCCGCCGGAGAGGCCAACAAGAGCCGAAGTGAAACCACATTTGCGCATGTAATCGCGAACGCCCAGAACCAGCGCCTGGTAGACACTTACAATCTCTTCTTGGGGGACATACGAGTCCGGGACACCATCACGGTCCACAGAAATTGTTTGCACGTGCTCCTCGAAGGGAGGAAAAACCACAAGAGGATTACCCGCCCCATCCACACAAACACTCCTGCCATCAAAGATAAGCTCGTCGTTAGCGCCCACCTGGTTGATGAAAAGAAATGGAATGCGGTGCTTGGTTGCATGGCTCCGGACAATGTTGTATCTCAGTGTCTCTTTGCCTCGATGGAAGGGGGAAGCAGCAATATTAATAATCAGGCTCGCACCCTTTTCGGCCAGAGCCTCGATAGGATCATAGGAATACGTGGGCCGGTGCCATAGGGCCGGATCATTCCAGGCATCTTCACAGATGGATATTCCCAGGGTTTCATCCTTGAATTTCACCACCGGATCCTCCGATGCTGGGTCGAAGTACCTGGGTTCGTCAAAAACGTCGTAGGTTGGCAGCAGGGATTTGTGCTGAGTAAAGAGGAGTCGGCCTTGATAGAGCAGCAGCGCTGAATTGTGCAGACCTTTGCCTGTGGATTGCTGCCCAGGTTGAGGAGCGCCCACAATAATGCCTGTTTGTGGGTACTTCTGGGAAACGTGTAAGAGCTCTTGGATGGCCTCCTCAGTCCTGGCAAGAAAAGAGGGTCTCTCCAGAAGGTCCCTGGGTGGATAGCCGACGAGAAACAGTTCCGGGAAAACAACCAGATCAGGCGAGTCCTTACTGCACTGTGACAAGGTCTGCGTCACCTTGGCAACATTGCCGCGAATATCGCCAATAGTCGGATTCAGTTGTGCCAGTGTAATTTTCATTTTACTCACCCGTCCGTTGTTCCATTATCTACTGTCCATCCGGAAACTGCCCAGTGTCATTCTGAGCGAAGCGAAGAATCTCTGCGGGCCCAGTAGCCACAGGATTCTTCGTCGTCCCGCCGTCGGCGGGACTCCTCAGAATGACATTCAAAAAGATCGTTTCTTGATGATACTATCTAATAACCGGATTTTTTGCCGGTCATACTTTCTATTTCAACCTTTATGATAACGGTGCTTTCAATTGCTGGCTCCAGATATTCGAATGATCTGCCCGCATAATGCTGCATGATTGCATCGAGCCCTTTTTTCTTCTCTTCGAGATCCTCAACCAATGAACCCTTGCCAAATCCTATAACACTGCGGTATTTCATGCTCCATTTGCAGGGTTTTTCGGCCTGAACCACCTCATGGTCAATGTCGAATTCGAAGCAGACATTACTGTTTTTTTTCAATATTTCGACTTTTTTCCCTTCGCTGGCGGAATGAAAATAGAGGGTATTATTTTCATATCCAAAAGAGAGGGGAACCACATACGGCCGATTATTATCTGATAAAGCCAGACGACAGGCAAGGGATCCTCGGATGATGGCTTCTATCTCATCCCGATCATGGATTGCCTTGTCTTCCCTTCGCATTTCACCCCCCAACGCAATAACGTTTTCCTGGCCTAAATCGATCGCCCTATCCCTAAATCAATTCAACTCGCCAAATCCACAATCACTCTCCCTTTCTGCTTTCCAGCCAGGATGCGATCTATTTCGGAGTTCAACTCTTCCAGTGAACAGACGGAAGTCTGTCGATCCAGATTGTCCAGTTTCCATTCACTGGCAATTTTTTCCCATGTCTGGCGCCGAAAGGTCATTGGAAAGCTCTGGGAATCAATGCCCACAAGAGAGATGCCCCTCAATATGAAGGGATAGACGTTAATCGGCAGATCAGGCGATGCCACATTGCCGCAGCACGTAACCGCTCCGTGGAGTTTGGTGGATCTGATGGCTGTCGATAGGATCTCACCCCCTACCGCGTCTACTACCCCAGCCCAGCGGCCTTTCAAAAGGGGCTTTCCCGAGGTGTCAGTGGCCTCATCTCTGGAGATGACTTCTTTGGCGCCAAGGTCGATAAGAAACTGCTTCTCATCCATCTTGCCAGTTACTGCGACCACTTGATAGCCGATTTGCGCAAGCA
>Ga0209013_10002199_pt1 | contig 17759 bp, 16 predicted proteins | sample Cruoilmetagenom2_FD_187291 | JGI IMG/M metagenome (GOLD analysis project Ga0209013, IMG submission 187291) | Oil polluted marine microbial communities from Coal Oil Point, Santa Barbara, California, USA - Sample 2 (SPAdes) (version 2) | ecosystem: Environmental > Aquatic > Marine > Oil seeps ...
TGCGATCTCCCGGACGAGTTCCCCCACGTCAAGGAGTTTCACACCTATCGCGTCAACCAGCCGTCGGCGTGGTTCTACACGACGAAAGTGCTGCGTCACCTGTGTGACATCTGGGAGAAGTACGGCTCCGGGCTGACCAACATGCATGGCTCCACCGGCGACATCGTGTTCCTCGGTTCCGACACCGAGGCTCTCGAGCCCTGCTTCGCGGAGCTCAGCGCGAAACGGGAAGACATGCCGAGCTTTGATCTCGGTGGTTCCGGCTCCAATATGCGCACCCCGAGCTGCTGTGTGGGTCCCGCACGCTGTGAGTGGGCCTGCTACGACACCCTCGACGCCTGCTACAACATCACCCAGTTCTGGCAGGACGAGCTCCACCGGCCGTTCTTTCCCTACAAGTACAAGTTCAAGTTCGCGGGCTGTCCCAATGACTGCGTGGCTTCGATCGCGCGCTCGGACTGCTCGGTGATCGGCGTCTGGAAGGACGACATCCAGGTCAATCAAGAGCGGGTCAAGGAGTACGGGGAGAACGGTACGGACATCAATACCGAGGTCTGCGACCTCTGTCCCACCAAGTGCATGGATTGGGACGGCACGACCCTCGACATCGACAACTCAAACTGCGTCAAGTGCATGCACTGCATCAACCTGATGCCGAAGGCGCTCAAGCCCGGCAAAGAGCGCGGTGCGACCATTCTCATCGGCTCGAAGGCACCGATCGTCGGCGGCGCGTTGTTGTCCTCGGTCTTCGTGCCCTTCCTCGAGATGGACCCCGAGTCGGACTACGAGGACCTCAAAGAGCTTACCGATGCGATTTGGGACCTGTGGGGCGAGCACGGCAAGGCCCGCGAGCGCACGGGTGAGTTCATCCAGCGCGTTGGTCTGTCCAACTTCCTCGAGGAGATCGGTCTCGATCCGGTGCCGGAAATGGTGATGCACCCACGCACAAACCCATACATCTTCTTCGATGACGAGATCTTCGAAGACGCCGCGGAATAGGAAGGGAGGAACTCATGACTGAATTTGAACGCCAAACCGACATTGGGCCCCCACATTACGAGCAGTTCCTGCCCCAGGTCATCAAGGACAACTACGGCAAGTGGGACTACCACGAGATCATCAAGCCCGGCGTGATGGTTCATGTTGGCGAGTCCGGGGACAAGCTCTTCACCGTGCGGGCGGCCTCCCCGCGCCTGCTCGCGATCACCTCGATTCGGGAGTTCTGCGACGTTGCCGACAAATACTGCGACGGCCACATGCGCTGGACGAGCCGCAACAACGTCGAGTTCCTGCTCACCGACGAGTCCAAAATCGAGCCTCTGATCAAGGACCTCGAGGCTCTTGGTTATCCGATCGGCGGCCTCGGCAGCAAGCTCTCCAACATCGTCCACACCCAGGGCTGGGTGCACTGCCACTCGGCGGCATCGGACGCCTCGGGCGTTGTCAAATCGGTGATGGACGAGCTCTTCCCTTACTTCAGCGGCGAAAAGGACCTGCCGGCGAAGACGCGGATCGCTTACGCCTGCTGCCTCAACATGTGCGGCGCGGTCCACTGCTCCGACATCGCGATCCTCGGGGTCCACACCCGGGCGCCGGTTATCAACCATGACGACCTGCCCAAGATGTGCGAGATCCCGACCCTGGTGGCGTCCTGCCCGACCGGCGCAATCCGTCCGGCAACGGTGGACGGCCAGCAGTCGGTTGAGATCGTCGAGGAGCAGTGCATGTACTGCGGCAACTGCTACACAGTGTGCCCGGCGTGCACCATCAACAACGCAAAGACGGACGGCATCTCGATCTGGGTCGGCGGCAAGGTCTCGAACTCACGGGTGGCGCCGAAGTTCTCCAAGCTGGCCATTCCCTTCCTTCCCAACAACCCGCCTCGCTGGCCGGAGGTCGTCGAAGCGGTCGTCAATATCGTCGAGGTTTATGCCGCTAACGCCCGTAAGCACGAGCGCATGGGGGAGTGGATCGACCGCATCGGTTGGCCGAAGTTCTTCGAGCTGATCGGACAGCCGTTCACCAAGTACCACATCGACGACTTCAAGCACGCGGGTGAGACCTTCACCAGAACGGCGCAACTGCGCCACTAGGAGGAAGTGATGGCCGAGGTCACCATCGAACAGATCGCGGACGCCATGTTCGAGCTGGTCGAGTCGACGCATGGAAAGAAGAACCTCAAACCGATGGACGTCACCAAGGCGATGATCGACCAATTTGGAGAGGACGCAGTGGACAAGCGGATGTGCAAGAAAGCGCTGCGAATTCTCATCGATTCCGGTCGCTGCACTTATCTCTACGCCGGCGGCAGCTACGTGACGCTGCCGGAAAAGTGATTTAGCGTCCGTCGGATCTCAACCGGCGGCGGCGGGCGACATGCACCGCCTCCGCCTTTGACGGAGGAAAAATGGCACGAGAAGACAAGATGTCGGGACCCGAGCGGATCGAGCACGCCGTGAACGTGCTCAGGCAGTGGCAGGGCATCGAAAGGGATGCCATCGAGACCACCGCCCAGATCATGGAGAAGACGGACAACCTCCTGATCCGGCAGGTGATGGAGATCATCCGCAACGACTCGGTGCAGCACCACCGTGTGCAGCAATTCCTGATCGACAGCATGACCAAGACACCGTTAACTTTGACCCCCGAGGACCTGGCCGAGGTCTGGGGCCAGATCGAGGCCCACGACGAGCTCGAACGGCAAACCATTGAGCTCGGCATGGAGCTTCTCGAGGAGACCAAGGACCCGGTGCTCAAGATCCTGCTGGACTACCTGATCCGCGACGAGCAGAAGCACGACACGATCCTCGGCGAGTTGGAGCAGTTCAAGACCCACATGTCGAAGATCTCGTGACGACCGGCGGTTTCGGGGGAAAAACTGAGGAGGCGTAGGCATGGGTCTGCTGAAAAAGAAGAAGGACTCGGGCAGCAAGATGAAGTCGCGTCTGAGCGGCGGGGGCGCTGCGGGTTCGCAGATTTCGAGCCTGCGGCCACGTTATGTCGAGATGACCCCGCCGTGCAGCGGAACCTGTCCGAGCGGGAACGACATCCGCGGCTGGCTGATGGTCATCGCGCTGCGCGAGAAGCTCGGTCTGAGTCTCGAGGAGGCCTGCGAGAAGGCATGGCGGATCGAGATGGAGACCAACCCCTTCCCCGCGGTAATGGGACGCATCTGCCCGCACCCCTGTGAAGAGCACTGCAACCGCAATGAAAAAGATGGCGCGGTTTCCATCAACTCGGTGGAGCGATTCATCGGGGACTACGGTCTCGAGCACGGCCTGCGCCCGGAGGCGATCGAGGGCGAGGACCCCAAGGACGAGAAGATCGCCGTCATCGGTGGCGGCCCCTCGGGTCTCTCCTGCGCCTACCAGCTCGCTCGCCGCGGCTACTCGGTGACCGTCTTCGAAAGCCTTCCCGAGGCTGGCGGGATGTTGCGGTACGGCATCCCGGTTTACCGTCTCCCGAGAGAGGTGTTGGACGGTGAGATCAAGACCATTCTCGACAGTGGCGTCGAGCTCAGGTGCAGCACCGTCATCGGCAAGGATCTGAGCTGGGGAGAGCTGCGCAAGGACTACAGCGCGATCTATATTGCCATCGGCGCCCACCGGGGCAAGAACCTCGGTATCCCGGGGGAAGAGGGCCCGGGAATCTGGACCGGCACCGAGTTCCTTAACCACGCAAACTCCGGCAAGACGGTGGAGATCGGTGGCCGGGTGGTGGTGATCGGCGGTGGTGACACCGCCATCGACGCAGCCCGGGTCTCGAAGAGGTTGACTCTCGACTCGGCGGCCATCTCCAAGCGCATGGGCGCGGAAGTGACCATTCTCTACCGGCGCACTCGCACAGAAATGCCGGCTATCGAGCGTGAGATCGACGAGGCGCTCGAGGAGGACATCGCCATCGAGTATTTGGCGGCGCCGAAGGAGATCCTGCGTGACGACGAGGGTCGGGTACGGGCGATCGTCGTCCAGCGCATGGAGCTGGGCGAGCCGGACGATTCGGGAAGACGGCGCCCGGTGCCCATCGAGGGCGACACCTACGAGCTCGAGGTGGAGACGGTGATCACCGCCGTCAGCCAGAAGCCCGATCTCGGTGTGATCGGCTCGGAAGAGCTCGGTGATGGCTGGTTGGAGGCGGACGACTGGGGGCGCACCGGTGTCGACGGTGTGTGGACAGGTGGCGACAATCTCAACCTCGGTATCGCCACCACCTCCATCGGCCAGGGACGCACGGCGGCGGAGAGCATCCATGCGACCCTGCGCGGCGTCGAGCCCAGCGGCCTCGAGCCGCCGCCGACAATCGGCGCCGAAAAGCTGTTGCTGAATTGGTACCCGGAGGCGGCTCGCGGCGAGCGTCGGGTTATCGCACCTGAGGAGCGCCTCGCAAACCCGACCTCGGAGATCGATCTCGGTATGACCTCGGAGGATGCGCTGGCAGAGGCGGCCCGGTGCTTCTCCTGCGGCAAGTGCTTCGGTTGTGAGAACTGCTGGATGTACTGCCAGAACAACTGTTTCACCAAGCTTCAGAAGTCCGAGCACGGGAGTTTTTACAAGCTCAAGCTTGATGTCTGCGACGGTTGCAAGAAGTGCTGGGAAGAGTGTCCCTGCGGCTTCATCGTTGGGGAGTGAGGGGCGAGAGGTCAGGCGGTGGGTGTCATGCGCGTGAAGGTCCCGCGGCTGGTCGTGGCCGGGCTCTCCGGTGACAGCGGCAAGACGCTGGTCGCCCTGGGTCTCTGCCGGGCGCTGGCGGATCGTGGGCTGAAGGTGCTTCCGTTCAAGAAAGGGCCGGACTACATCGATACCGCCTGGCTCGGTGTGGCTGCGCGCTCGACATGCCGCAACCTTGACACCTTCCTGATGTCTGACGAGGCCATGGCGCGGTCCCTGGCGAAGGCGGTCTCAGACGCCGATCTGTTGCTGGTGGAAGGCAACCGCGGCCTATTCGATGGCGTCGATGCCGACGGCAGCCACTCCACCGCGATGTTGGCCCGACGGTTGGCGGCGCCGGTGGTGCTGGTACTCGATGTGACCAAGATGACCCGAACCGCGGCTGCCATGGTCCTCGGCTGCAAGGCGCTCGATCCGGAGCTCGACCTCGCAGGCGTGATCCTCAACCGCGTGGGCAGCGCCCGCCAGGAAGCGATCGTGCGCGAGGCGGTGGCGGGCACCGTAGGTACTCCGGTGCTTGGAGCCATCCCGCGCCTCAAGGGTGATGACCCCCTTCCGGGACGCCATCTAGGTCTGGTGACGGCGGTCGAGCACCCGGATCCCGAGGACGCGATCCGGCGGGCGGCGGAGGCGGTGATCGAAGGAGTTGATCTCGACCGCCTGCTGTCGGTGGCGCAGTGGGCGCCGGAGCTCGAGTTGGCGCCTTCTGAACTCGAGGTAGGGCAGGTCCCGGTGACGATCGCCTACTTCGAGGGTGAGGCCTTCAGCTTCTACTATCCCGAGAACCTTGAGCTGCTGCGAATGGCGGGTGCACGACTGGTTCCGGTGGACCCGGGAGATGCAAAGGTCCTGCCCGAGGCGGACGGCCTCTACATTGGCGGTGGCTTCCCCGAGATCCATGCCGCACGACTCGGCGCCAACACGAAATTCGCCGAGAGCGTGCGATCCCGGGTGAAGGAGGGCATGCCGGTCTACGCCGAATGTGCGGGGCTCATGTACCTCGCCAGTGAGCTGGTGGTGGACGGTGTCGGTCATCCCATGGCCGGGGTCCTGGATCTGGTGGTGGAACAGTTCTCTCGCCCCCAAGGCCATGGCTACGAAATCGTCGTGGCTGACCGCGACAACCCGTTCTTCCCGGCCGGTACCCGTTTGGTTGGGCATGAGTTCCACTACTCGCGGGTGACGGCCGGCAGCGACCGTGAGCGAGGAGTGCTGCGGGTCGAGCGCGGCGCCGGTATCGGCGACGGCCGCGACGGCATCGTGCAGGGAAGGGTGTGGGCCTCCTATCTCCATCTCCACGCCGGGGCCACCCCCGGTTGGGCGGACGGCTTTCTCGCTCTCGCCGCGCAGTTCGTGGCGGAGCGGGACGGGTCGACTGCGGCATGTGGTTGAAGGAGGAGGTGATGGAGTTGCTGCGGCAGGGCGATTCGGAGGGCCTCGAGCGGATGGTGGGAGACTCCCCGGTCGCGGTCCGTTTCCTCCAGGGCCGGCTCTGGGATATGGATCCCGAGATCCGCGGCGAAGCGGCGAAGGCGCTCGGTGCGGCGGCAGCAGCCCACCCCGATCTCGGACGCGAGGTGCTGCGCCGACTGCTGTGGGCCCTCAACGACGAGTCGGCGACCAACGGCGCCTACGCGCTTCCGGCCCTGGGTGAGATCGCTCGCCGCGATCCGGAGCTTGCGGCGCCGTTCATCGGGCCGATGGTCGCCTACCTCTGGGACGACGGTCTGCGGCTCGGCATCCTACGCGCTCTCTGCCGCGTGGCGGAGGTCGCGCCGGAGGCGGTGGAAGAGGTCCGCGACCGGCTGCAGGAGATTGTGGATACCGAGGATCCCGAGGAGCGCGCTTGTCTCGCGCGCCTTCTCGCCGGAGAGAGGGAGGAAGTGGATGGCACCTGAGAGTCAGAGGCATCGTTTGGAGCGTTGCCTGCAGGAGGTGGAGGAGCATCCGGAGCGGGCGTCAGCCCACTACAACCTGGGGCTCGCCTACACCGTCGCGGGCCGCGTAAAGCAGGCCGAGGAGACCTACTTGAAGGCCCTCGAGCTCGAGCCCACCCTAGTGCAGGCGTGGGTCAACCTGGGTGGAGTGCGGCTCATGCGCTGGGAGTTCCAGGGCTGCCTCGAGGCTAACCAGGAGGCGGCGAAGCTCCGCGACGACCTCCCCATCGTGTACTACAACATGGGCCAGGCCTATCTCTACCTCAACGACGCGGAAAACCTGGTCCGCTGCACCGAACGGGTGCTGGAGCTTGATCGGGAGCACGGTGCGGCGCACTACTACACGGCCGTGGGTTACCTCGCTCTCGACAACCTCGGTGCCGCCGAGCGTCATCTTGGCCGGGCCATCGAGCTCGGCAACCGGCCCACCCAGGAGTTCATGCGGGCCGTGGATAAGGCCCAACGCAAGAAGGCACAGGACAGCAACGTCACCCTGATCGAAATCAGCGGGGCAGAAGCCCCGGGAAAGACAAAGGAGGACTGAAATGGCAACGTTCACCTATGAAGACATCTCCATCGACGTCGACGAGGATGGGTTCATGCAGGAGCCCGAGGTGTGGGACCAGGCGATCGCCTCGGCACTTGCAACCACCGAAGGGGTGACCGACCTCACGGACGATCACTGGAAGGTCGTGAACTACCTCCGCGAGTACTACCTGCAGTTCGGGGTCGCGCCCATGATCCGCAAGCTGTGCAAGCAAACCGGCTTCCAGCTCAAGGAGATCTACGAGCTCTTCCCCTCCGGTCCGGCCAAAGGCGCCTGCAAGGTCGCCGGTCTGCCGAAACCCACGGGCTGCGTTTGATTCGAGCTGCGGCCGTCACCGCCCCCGTCGGCGACGCGGGCGGTACGGCGGGCCCGGCACGCCAAGGGGGTCGGCATGCTCGACCGTGAGATTGCAGAACATCGGGACGAGATTCTGGGGCGTTGGATCGAAGTAGTCATCGAGGGCTACCCGGAGGAGACCGCGAAGTTCCTGCGGTCGAAGTCTGATCGATTCGCCAATCCAGTCGGCGCCAGTCTTCGTGAGGGTCTCGCGGAGTTGCTCGATGGCGTTCTTCGCGGCGTCGAGCCGGACGAGCTCAGCTCGGCGCTGGACCAGGTCATTCGGGTGCGAGCGGTACAGGAGTTCGCGCCATCCGCTGCTGTCGGTTTCGTGTTCGACCTCAAAGACCTCCTGCGCGAGGTCACGAAGGGTGCGGGCACCGACGTCGCCGGGTCGTTGGAAGCACTCGACGACAGAATCGATCGGCTCGGATTGTGTGCCTTCGACGTCTATATGCACTGTCGCGAGCAGATGTGGGCGATTCGCGCGCAGGAGATCCGAAACCAGTCGCTGGGCATCCTGGAACGGATGCAGGAATGGCGCGAGAAGCGCGTCGAGAACTCGGAGAGCGCACCACGGCCCTGACGAGGTGTGTGTCACGGCCCTACGGAGCTGAGAGGAAGGAGGGATCGGACGCATGGGAGCGTTGATATCTCTTGTCGCGGTGGCCGGCGTGGCCCTGCTTGCTGCGGTAGGCGCGAGCGCCGGCGACGGCCTGCGGTTCGTGCTTGGAGTGATCGTTCCCGGGGCCGCCTTTGCGGTGTTCCTCGGTGGGATCATCTTCCGCGTGGTGCACTGGGCGAAATCGCCGGTGCCATTCCGGATCCCTACAACCACGGGCCAGGCAAGATCTTTGCCGTGGATTCGTAACAGCGAGCTCGAGGCGCCCAGCGGGTTAGCCGGAGTGATCGGGCGCATGGCCCTCGAGGTGCTCGCCTTCCGCTCGTTGTTCCGAAACACGAGGGTCGAGATCCTGTCCGAAAAGCAGAAGCTGAACTACATCGCCGACAAGGCCCTGTGGGCGGCGGCGATGGCCTTTCACTGGGCGATGTTCATTATCGTTCTGCGCCACTTCCGTTTCTTCATCGAGCCGGTGCCGGCGTGGGTCGAGATGCTGCAAGGCGTCGACGGCTTCTTTCAGATCGGGCTGCCGGTGTACTACGGCACAACCTTCCTGATGGTGGTCGGCCTGGCCTACCTGCTGGCCCGCAGGTTCTTCGACGCCAAGATCCGGTACATTTCCTTACCAACGGACTACTTCGCCCTCTATCTGCTGCTCGGGATTGCCCTCACGGGCATTGTCATGCGTCATGTCGAAAAGATCGATGTGGTCCAGGTCAAGGCGGCGGTCGTCGGGTGGGCGTCATTCCAGCCGGTGGCCCCGGTCGGCGTCGGTCTATGGTACTTCGTGCACGTCACGTTTGTGTCCGTACTGCTCATTTACTTCCCGTTTTCGAAGTTGCTGCACGCGCCTGGGGTTTTCCTGAGCCCGACCCGCAACCTCGCAAACAGCAATCGTGTCCGCCGCCACATCAACCCGTGGAACCCGGACATCCAGGGTCACTCCTATGCCGAGTGGGAGGACGAGTTCCGCGACAAGTTGAAGGCGTCTGGTTACGCGCTGGAGAAGGAGTGAGTCATGGCGGAGAAAAGTCCCCAGGAACTGATCCAGATTGATTTCACTCCGCCGCCGAGGAAATGGATGAACCCGGCCGTCGATTTCGAGGCGCGGCGCGGATCCTGGTCCTATCCAACAGCGGTCAAGAACCTCAACTATCTGGGCATGCCCAACCCCCGCGAGTGGTCACCCACGGATGCCGACTGGCAGCTTCCGGAGAACTGGAAACAGATCATCCACGACGGCTTTAAGGATCTGTTGAAAAAGTACCGCACGCTCGAGATCTTCATGGACATCTGCGTGCGCTGCGGCGCCTGCGCCGACAAGTGCCACTTCTTCATCGGGTCGGGTGATCCCAAGAACATGCCGGTACTGCGTGCGGAGCTCCTGCGCTCCATCTACCGCAAGGACTTCACCACCGCCGGCAGGATTCTCGGCTCGCTGGCCGGCGGACGCGAGCTCACCGAAGAGGTCTTGAAGGAGTGGTACTACTACTTCTTCCAGTGCACCGAATGCCGAAGGTGCTCGGTCTACTGTCCCTACGGCATCGACACCGCCGAGATCACGATGATGGCCCGCGAGCTCATGAACCTCGTCGGTCTCAACATCAACTGGATCCTGGAGCCGGTTGCCAACTGCAAGCGCACCGGCAACCACCTCGGCATCCAGCCCCACACCTACAAGGACAACGTCGAGTTCCTGGTCGAGGAGCTCGCCGAAGTGACCGGGATCAAGCTCGATCCGCCGATCAACCGCAAAGGGGCGGAGGTGCTCTTCGTCATCCCTTCGGCCGACTACTTCGCTGACCCCGGGACCTATACCTTCGTCGGCTACCTCATGCTCTTCGAGCACATCGGCCTCGACTACACCCTGAGCTCGTATGCCTCGGACGGCGGCAACTTCGGCCTCTTCAACTCTGCCGAGAACATGAAGAAGCTCAACTGGAAGATCTATCACGAGGCGAAAAGACTGGGTGTGAAGTGGATCCTTGGAGGCGAGTGCGGCCACATGTGGCGGGTCATGCACCAGTACATGGATACCATGAACGGTCCTGCCGATTTTCTCGAGGTGCCAAAGTCACCGTTCACCGGCACGGTCTTCGACAACGCCGCCTCGACCAAGATGGTCCACATCTGCGAGTTCACATCGGATCTGATCAAGCACAACAAGCTCAAGCTCGACAAGAGCCGCAACGATCAGTTCCGCGTCACCTTCCACGACTCCTGTAACCCAGCGCGGGCGATGGGCATCCTCGAGGAGCCGCGTTACGTGCTGAAGAACGTCTGTAACCATTTCTACGAGATGCCCGAGAACACGATCCGCGAGCACACCTTCTGTTGTGCCGGCGGTGCCGGTCTCGGCAACGACGAGAACATGGAGATGCGGATGCGCGGCGGTCTGCCGCGGGGCAACGCGGTGCGTTGGGTTCGCGACCACAACGATGTCAACCGTTTGACGTGCATCTGCGCCATTGACCGCGCGACCCTGCCGCCGCTCGTCGAGTACTGGTCCCCCGGGGTCGATGTCAGCGGTATCCATGAGCTGGTGGGTAACGCTCTCATCATGGAGGGTGAGAACGAGCGCTCCACCGATATTCGCGGCGTGCCGCAGCAACCGGAGAAGGAGGAGCAGGACGATGTATGACGCCAGCAAGATCGTCGCCGGCCTCGCCGTCTTCGTGGTCCTCGCGACCTCGCCCCTGTGGTTCAACGCCCTCAACGCCGCATCGCCGAACGCACCGGAGCTCCCAAAGCCGACCAACGGTTCGACCGAGTGCGTCGAAGCGACCGAGTTCATGCGGACGAACCACATGAACCTGCTCGACCAGTGGCGCGACACGGTGGTGCGTGACGATGTCCGCACCTACACCTCCGAGATGTCAGGCAAGACCTTCACCATGAGCCTTTCCGATACTTGTCTGGGCTGTCACACGAAAAAAGACCAGTTTTGCGATGCCTGTCATACGTACTCGGCGGTCGATCCCTACTGCTGGGGCTGTCACGTGATTCCAGAGGAGGCCCAGTGATGAAGAACAGCAGACGAGGATTCCTCAAGTTTGCCGGTCTGTCAGCCGTCGGAGTGGCAGGCTCCGCCGCCGTCGCCACGAGGACGAGGGCGTCTCAGGAACACGAACCGCCCGCAACCGAAGGCAAGCGCCTGGCGCTGGTCGTGGATCTACGCAAGTTCTCCAGGGACGACGCACTGCTCGACAAGATCACCGATGCCTGCCACCAAACGCACAACGTGCCCGACTTCTCGGACGACCCCAAGAACGAGGTCAAGTGGATCTGGACCGAGGACTTCGAGACCGCCTTCCTCTCGCAGGAGTTTCACTACATCCGCGAGGATCTCAAAGGAAAACCGACGCTTCTCCTGTGCAACCACTGCGACAACCCGCCGTGCACCCGGGTGTGCCCGACTCAGGCGACCTGGAAGCGGGCTTCGGACGGTGTGGTGATGATGGACTGGCACCGCTGCATCGGCTGTCGTTACTGCGTCGTCGCCTGCCCGTACGGTTCGCGCAGCTTCAATTGGAAAGATCCCAGAAAGGCGCCGAATCTGGCCGAGATCGACAGCACCTATCCAACGCGGATGCGCGGCGTGGTCGAAAAATGCACCTTCTGTGACGAGCGCCTGGCGCGCGGCGAGCAGCCCGCCTGCGTCGAGGTTTGCGAGAACGACGAGATGGTCTTCGGCGACCTCAACGATCCGGAGTCGAAGGTTCGCCAGGTCCTCGCCGAGCATCTGGCCATCCGACGCAAGCCGGGCCTCGGCACCCAACCCGAGGTCTACTACATCGTCGAGGACCCGCGCACCCTGCAGGAGTTCGCACCAGCGGCGGAGGTCTTTGGAGAGGAGGGTGGTCATGCTTGAGAAGGCTCTCTCGGGCTCCCGGGGCTACTGGTCCTGGATCTTCGCCCTGTTGGTGATCATCGGCGGCGGAGTGGCGTGCTGGTTCTGGCAGTTCACGGAGGGCCTGACCATCACCGGTCTCAGCCGCGACGTGGTGTGGGGCCTCTACATCGCCCAGTTCACCTTCTTGGTCGGGGTTGCCGCATCGGCGGTGATGGTGGTCCTGCCCTACTATCTCCACGACTACAAGGCGTTTGGCAAGATGACCATTCTCGGTGAGTTCCTTGCCATCCCCGCGGTCATCATGTGCATGCTCTTCATCTTCGTCGACATGGGCATGCCGAACCGCATCCTCAACGTCTTCCTCCACCCGACCGTGCACTCGATGATGTTCTGGGACACCGTCGCTCTCGGCGGCTATCTGGTGCTCAACATCGTCATCAGCCACTTCACGTTGTCGTCCGAGCGGCGTGAAGAACCGCCGCCCAGGTGGCTCAAGCCGATCATCCTGCTCTCGATCCCGTGGGCGGTCTCGATCCACACTGTCACTGCTTTCCTTTACGCTGGTCTCGCGGCGCGGCCGTTCTGGCTGACGGCGATTCTGGCGCCGCGATTCCTGGCCTCGGCATTTGCGGCGGGTCCGGCCATTCTGATCCTGCTCGCCTTTTTCGTGCGCAGGATATCGACCTTCGATCCGGGCAAGCAGGCCATCGACACGCTGGCCAAGATCGTCACCTACGCCATGACAATCAACGTCTTCTTCGTGCTCATGGAGCTCTTCACCGCGCTCTACAGCGACATCCCCGAGCATGTCCATCACTTCCAGTTCCTGTTCATGGGTCTCGAGGGTGAGAACACCCTGGCGCCTTGGATGTGGGTGTCGTCGATCCTGGCGATCGTGTCGCTGATCGTGCTGATTAACCCCAGGACCCGCGGCCACTACAGTTGGCTGCGCTTCGGCTGTGTGGCGGTGGTTCTCTCTTTGTGGATCGACAAGGGCCTTGGCATGGTGATCGCCGGTTTCGTGCCTAACCCCCTCGGAAAGGTCGTCCACTATTGGCCGACCGCGCCGGAGTTCATGATCAGCATCGCGATCTACGCCATCGGCGCCCTGGTTCTTACCGGGCTGTACAAGATCGCGCTCGAGGTGCGCGGACAGATGAAAACGAATTCGGAATTAGGAATTCGGAATTAGGAATTCCGGCGCGTGGGGGCTAGGGCGGATTGAGGCGTGTTATCCGCGCATGGGCGCGCTGAACGGGACGTGCCATGTACGTAATTATGAGGAGACCGCAAGGCTCGAGCAGCTCGTTGCTCTACAATTACGTACTTGGCAATCCGCGGGAAGCGCGGCGACAGAAGGTCGCCTCGAAATCAGCGGCCCATCGCCGGAGTGGGGGCAAGCGCGTTCACCGAGTGTGCCTGGCATCCTCTCGGGGAGCGCGCTGGTAAAAGGTCACGTCGAATCGACCTCTCGCGAGGCAAGAAATGAAAGAGAAAAAACGAATCCTAATCGTTGGTGCTTCCGCCGCCGGACTGCGGTGCGCGTGCCGTCTTCGTCGTTTGCAGCCCGACTGGTGGATCACGGTGGTGGAGGCCAACGATGTCTTCTCCTACGGCGCATGCGGCCTTCCCTACGTGCTCTCCGGGGACATTGACGAGCTGGCAGCGCTTCGCCGGACCGTCTACGGAGCCGAGCGGGATGTTGACTACTTCACGGCGGTCAAGGGGATCGAGGTGCTGGCGCCGTGGCGGGCGAGCGCGGTGGATGCCGAGGCGCGGACCCTCCAAATCGAGGGTCCCGAGGGGGAGCGTGAGCTCGAGTGGGACGAGCTGGTGATTGCGACCGGAGCGTCGCCCCGAAGGCTCCCCGATTTTCCGGACCACCCGCGGGTCCACACCTTCCACGTGTGGGACGACGTGAAGCCCCTGAAGATCGGGCTCATGCAGGGCGAGATCGACCACGTGGCGGTGGTCGGCGCCGGTCTCGTCGGTTGCGAGCTCGCCGAGGCCTTCCGCAGCCTGTGGGGCGCCGAGGTGACCCTGATCGAGGCCGCAGCCACCCCACTGCCCGAGATCCTCGACCCCGAGCTCGGCGCGGTGGTCGCGGCTCAGATCGAGAAGAACGGCGTGAGGATTCTGACCGGATCTCCGGTTTCCGAAATCGCCGCGGACGACGATGGCGTCTCGGTGACGGCCGGTCGGGAAAAGGTTCGGGCCGACGCCGTCGTGGTCGCGGTAGGGGTTGAACCGCGGGTGGAGCTGGCGGCGGCAGCCGGCGTCGCGCTCGGCCCGACGGGCGCGATCCAGGTGGACGCAAGGCTGGCGACCTCGGTGCCGCACGTTTGGGCGGCCGGGGACTGCGTGGAGTGCCGGCACGTGGTGACCGCAGGCCCGGCCTACCTGCCTCTGGGTTCTCTGGCTAATATGCAGGGACGGGTGCTCGGCAACGTCCTCGCCGGCCGCGACGATGCCTTCGACCCGGTGACCGGCGCCACGGCGGTCAAGGTCTTCGATCTCAACGTGGCGGCGGTCGGTTGCACAGCGACTCGTCTCGACGGCGACGGCCACAAGGTTCGCTGCGCTTGGATCAGCACCGAGGACAGGGCCCACTACTGGCCGGAGGCGCAGCTCATCCTCCTCGGCATGGTCTACGACCCAGAGTCACGCCGCGTGCTCGGGGTGCAGGGTGTCGGTGAGGAGGGGGAGGTCGCAAAGAGGATCGACGTGGCCTCACAGCTGATCGCTCGCGGCGCCACCATCGGTGAGTTCACGCGGGTCGAACATCCTTACGCGCCGCCCTACGCTCCGGCCATCGAGCCCCTCGCGGTGCTGGCACACGCTGCCGAGAATCAAACCGAGGGCATCGACATGGTGTCGCCACTGACCGATCTCGAGACAACCACGGTGCTTGACGTTAGAGTACCTGAGGAACGCGAGGAGCGGCCTCTGACGGCTGGTGAGCTAATCGAGATCGAGGTCAGCGAGCTTCTCGGTCGCGCCGGAGAGATCCCGGAAGGTCCGCTCGTGGTCGCCTGCGCCCACGGGACCCGCTCGGCCGAGGTCGTGCGCTGGCTGCACCACCGAGGCAAGGAGTCGCGCTATCTCGGCGGCGGCGTCAGTTGGCGTGTTCGAACGCGCTGCGAGAGTGATTGAACCAAAATCCTGTCGGGGTCAAGGAAGTGGTCTGAGTCACATCTGATTCTTGATTTTTTGGTTGCAAGTGGTCCGTGTTTTGAGTTTCTCATGAGAAACGCGCGAAATTTCCCTTCGAAGTGGCCCGAGTAAAGATTTCCTGGCGGCTGTCCGAACCTGAGATGAGCCTTTTCCGATAGGCTGTTTGCAGCACGCTCAACGCGCGCTCGGGCCCGCGGCAAGCCCTCCTCGGTGCTACACTTCCCCGCATCCAACGGCCCGGCTGGGGTCGTTAGTCCGAGGTGGTGTCCATGTACCCCGTGATGCTGGAGGTCAGGGATCGTCGGTGCCTGGTGGTGGGAGGCGGTGGCGTTGCCCTGCGCAAGGTGCAGGGGCTTGTGGAGGAGGGCGCACGCGTGATCGTGGTTGCGCCCGAGGTGGTGGAGCCCCTGATCGAAATGGCCGGGCGAGGAGAGATCGTTCTCGAGCGGCGGCCCTACCATGCTGACGCGGTGGATGATTACCACCTCGTGTTCGCCGCCACTGACGACCGCGAGGTGAACGCGCGGGTGTTCTGCGATGCTGAAGAGGCCGGGATCTGGGCCAATGTCGCCGACGATCCCGAGCTTTGCTCCTTCCACCTTCCCGCTCGCGTGCGACGCGGTCCGCTCCAACTGGCCATCGGCTCGGCAGGCGAGGCCCCCTTCGTGGTCCGTCGGCTGCGCCAGCTCCTGGAACGCAGGTTCGGACCGGAGTGGGGCGAGTGGCTCTCCGCTGCCGCCCGCTACCGCCGGGCGGTTCGAGAGTCGGCGGTCGACCGCGAGCTCCAAGAGGTGCGCTACGACCGCTTCTTCGCATCGACGGTCGACGCCAGGGCCCTGACCGCTCGGGTTCCCACCGCCGCCGAGGAGCAGAAGTGGCTCGAAACACCGGTGGATCACCTCCACCCTGCGGCGGAGCCGGTCCGCGGACATCGTGAGGATGCGGACGGCAAGGGAATCGTGTCCCTCGTCGGCTCGGGACCCGGGTGCGCCGGTCTCCTCACGCTGCGCGGCCACCGACGGCTGATGGCGGCGGATGCGGTGGTCTACGATCGTCTCGCTGCCGCCGCGCTGCCATGTGATCTGGCGCCCGAGGTGGAGCTCCATCCGGTTGGCAAGGTCGCGGGGACCCACCCGGTGCCGCAGGAGGAGATCAACGCCCTCCTCGTTCGGCTGGCTCGCGACGGGAAGAGCGTCGTCCGTCTCAAGGGTGGCGACCCCTACGTCTTCGGTCGCGGTAGCGAGGAGGCGGAGGTCTTGGCGGCCGAGGGCATCCCGTTCGAGGTCGTACCCGGAGTGACCTCGGGGGTGGCGGCGCTGGCCTGGGCGGGCATTCCGGCAACCCACCGCCGTGAGGCGGTTCGCCTGACCCTGCTCACCGCCCACGAGGCGATCAAGAGCGACGGCCCGCAGGTGCGCTGGGACCTGTTGGCTGCGGACCCCCACGCCACCCTGGTGGGCTACATGGGGGTCACTGCCCTGCCGCAGGTAGTGGCGAATCTGCTCGAGGCGGGGATGGATCCGGAAACGCCGGCCGCCATGGTCGAGCAGGGAACCACCGCCGCTCAACGACGGGTGGTGGCGACGCTTGCGAAGCTTCCGGGGGCTGTCGAGCAGGCCGGCCTCCAACCCCCGGCCGTTTTCGCCATCGGCCCTACGGTGGAACATGCAGAGGTGCTGGACTGGTATTCGCAGCTTCCCCTGGCTGGACACCGTCTGCTGGTTCCGGCCAACGGCCTCGATCTGGCTGATGGCCTGGAGGTGGCAGGAGCGGAGCTGGTGCTCCTGCCGCTGCCGGTGACGCCGGCGGCGCGGGTGGTGATGGGGGCCCTGCCGCTGACCGGATGTGTGGTCAGGAGTGCCGCCGAGGTCGATTGGCTGGATGAGGAGCGCGGAGGTCCGGGATGGGAGGAGGGAGTCACCGCCTGGTGTGTCGGGCGCGAGGCGGCTGAGCGTGCTCGGGAGCGGGGATGGCCCCAGGTGCACGAGATCGCAGCAGGAGTCGACAGTGCCGAGATCGCGGCGCAGATCGCTGGTGGTGCGGGAGCGGGTTCAACGGAGAGGCCTCCGCGATGATCAAGCTCGGTCTGCGGATTCGCTTCTTCCTCTACTCCAACACCCTGATTGCGGTGACCATGACCCTGGTCACCATTTTTGGCGCGATGCACGAACGGCGAACCCTCAACGAGGCCATCATCAGCCGTGGGCGGAGCATCGTCGAGGCGATGGCGATACCCGTTTCCGCCGCCCTCAAACACGATCCGTCCGGAGAAGCGGGGGAGATCCGGCTGATCGAGGACTACATTTCGGAGATCTCGGCCCACAACCATGACGTCATGCGGTATGCAATCGTCACGGACGCCGAGGGCTTCGTGATGCACTCCAGCCGGGGAGATCTCGTGGGCGGCGCGTTCGAGCGCGCTTTAGGACCGGGAGATGCGGGAAGCGGGCCCCAGGTTGCCGATGATCGGACCGGGACCGGGGAGGACCTCCTCGAGGTTCGTACCGCCCTCACCGACGCTGACGAGTTCTTGGGTTCACTGGCTGTGGGGTTTTCGCTGGAACCGATCGAGCAACAGGTGCGGGAGGTGGCCGGCAAGGCTGCCCTGGTGGCGCTGGTGCTG
>Ga0209013_10002200_pt1 | contig 17757 bp, 19 predicted proteins | sample Cruoilmetagenom2_FD_187291 | JGI IMG/M metagenome (GOLD analysis project Ga0209013, IMG submission 187291) | Oil polluted marine microbial communities from Coal Oil Point, Santa Barbara, California, USA - Sample 2 (SPAdes) (version 2) | ecosystem: Environmental > Aquatic > Marine > Oil seeps ...
GTGTAGCTTATGCAAGGTTTCCACGACGATCGTATGTAGAAATACGATTGTATCAAGCGTGTTGGTCAGGGTATTCTATGGTGACGCGTGGTCGAATTTACAGATGGGGGTTGTGGTGTGATGGGGCAGTTGGTTGAATAATAATGTCCCAAAGCCAGATGCCCAGACAGTGATGCCAGTTAAGCCTCAACACTTACCAAGCATCTTGCACGCCTGACAGAGCCCGTCCGTACATGGCTCGCCGCAGACCTGGCACGGCACAAGCGATGCTGGCGGATACGCATCGCCAAGCGCACCCACCATCCTGTCGAATCCGCGCATGATCCCATGCCTGGTGCCCGGATGATGATCCTCAAACTCGCGCAGGAATATCCGTATTCCAAGCCGGTATGCTGCATCCACGTACGGGCACGCCTTCGGACAGACCTGCAGCCCAACTGCGCTCGCGTACGCCAGAACCTCGCTCTCAGGAACATGTCGCAGAGGCTTGATGCGCGGAACCAGTCCCGGCTGCACTCTCGCGTGCGACAACCGGACGAGCCGCCGGATATCACCGCGCAGGTGGTTGGCAAGGATCGTCTGCGCCTCGTCATCCAAGTTATGCCCGATTGCAAGATGAGTTGCGCCGAGTTCTTTTGCGGTTCTGTTGAGCAGGTTCTTGCGCAGCACGCCGCAGACCGAGCAGGGCGGGCGATCGCTCTCTTCCATGAGATCGTCGAGCGTTCTTCCGAATGCGTCCTCAAATGTTATGATGGTGTGCGGAATTTCAAGGTTGCTTGCGAGGTTGCTTGCGTTTTCTACCGTCTTCGCGCGGTAGCCGCTGATGCCCTCATCGATTGTGATCGCAACGATTTTTATCTTTCGGCTTGGCGCGAGGATCTTGTGCAACAGGTGCAGGAGCGCGGAGCTGTCCTTGCCTCCGCTCAATGCGACAGCGATTGTGCCCGGCTGGATGTTGTACTTTCGGAGGTCCCGCTTGGCTTTTCGCGTGATGTCGTCGATCAGGTGCTGCTTGCAGAGGTGCATGCCTGAGTACGGCTGGAATATGACTGCGGGATTGCCGCATCTGGTGCAGGGGTGGTTAGTGGCGATTTCGATACCTTCTGTTGGGCGGTTAAACTGGGTTTTAGTTATTGACGATGTCCCGCGCAAAGCTCAGAAACTCTCTGATCGCCTCAACAGGCTCATCGCTGATCGAACTATCACAAACATCGTATTCAGAACCGTTATGAAAATGTTTTGGAAAAGTTTCGACATATCCCCATTTTTCGTGAGGGACATTGTCATGCCTGTAAACAGTCCCGTTGAGGTGCCTACGCTCCCAGTGATACGCATACCTTCCTTGGATCTTGCGTGAAAACCAGACATCGATATAACTTCCGTCCCTGATGTATATCCGTAGTTTCTCTTCAAGATCTTCTGCAAACTCGACAACATCAGAAAATTCAACTTCGGCGATCTCGGATAATTTCCGGTTCAAATTCACCGGATCGCCCCTAATGCCTCTCTTATCGAGTCTCTTTCTGCTTCAAGATGATCCAGCCTGAAGAAATCCTCCCATGTTCCTTCTTCCTCTATAGTTCCTCTTTTATACTTCTCTTCAAAGTCTTCGATTGATGAAACGCCGTATTTCCTTGCGAGATTGAATAGTTCGGACTCGCAGCGTTTCAGTCTGATGTGCAAGTACGTTTCAAGGCTCTCTCTCTCCAGTTTTTCCGGTGTTATCTTCAGGATTGGAGCGATTTTTGGTATTGAGTTCATGTTGTGTCACCTTCTATAAGCGATTGAGCACAGTTTAAAATTTTTGATATTCATATAATTTTCATTTCCAATGCGTTTTAATATATCTATTTTGTTCTTCTGCATCGTAGGCTTGTGAGCGATTTCCAGACCTAACAACAAATATCGTTTTTCCTTCAGATTTCAAAAAAACAGGTCCAGGAGATTTATCGATCTCTATAAAACAAATACGTTTACCGTCAGCCATTTCAAACGAAACGTGAACGAATTTTCGATATTCTTTGCCAAGATCGCCATTCACAAGATCAGTTATGTGCAGTTCAAAACCATCTATGTTTTGTTTATCCTCTCTTAACGTTTCGAAATCTTTTTCAATTCCTTTGATATTTCCCTCGTCATCCACGCCGATCAAGAGAATGCCACCAGATGAATTCAAAAAAGCTGAAATTGTTCTTGTAATCTCATGTTCCAAGTCTTTGTTTTTGGTACTCTTTTTGTAATCCCACCGCATAGAAGATTTGAATTCAACTCTTTCGCTTTCACCACCTTCAATAAGCTCATATACGCGTGATTCTATTCTTTTCCATACTGCACCGCTTTCGTTTAAAAGAGAAATTTCCCCATCTTTCATAAATGGTTTCAATGCGTTTCTCGCACCACAGAAGATGCATTCCAAGCTTAATACGACTCGCCCACAATCATCGATCCAAACTCCAGAAACCAACATAGCTCCTTTACCGTCTTCTCGTGGGCTTTTTTTGCAGAAGGGGTGTAAAATACTAAAATAATCAGTTCCGGTGTAAACAAGTTCTGGTTTCTGTGTTGTCCAATGTCCATGGTGTGGTGGATTACCATTTCTGACCAATCCTTTCGTATCAAATTCATCCGCTCTTTTATTGACACATTTGGGACATACCAAATCACGTTCGTATCCCCATGTGCAATTTTCTGGAGTGTTTTGAATCTCCAAACCACAATCCGGACAGACTAACGTTTCAACATCCGCTTTGCAGTAGCCCACCGCAATCAGAAGATCACATCCAAAGGTGGGGAAACTATACTTTTTCTCGGTTGGAATATTCGGATATTCTTCTGTCGTACCTGCCAGAGCCAAAGGCTTCCATATCTCAATGGAGTCGATTTCAGGATGCTCCTGGATAAATTCGTCCGAAAAATTAGTAGTTTCATATTCATATCCTTTAAAAACACTTTCTATCTCGTCCTCTGCGAACTGACCATGATTGATCAGATCAGTCATAATTTTTGTCTTCGCATATTTTGGTCTTTCCATCCAACCGTCAATTTTATGGAACAATTTACTAATTATCATTTCTAAAATTAATTTCCTATCAGAACTTTCATCAGACGGTTCGTTATTAAAATTATTTATAGGAAATTCTACTTTTGATTTTAGTTTAGATTTAATATCCCGTAGACATTCGTCACACACATATAGATTGCCATTCACATATTCCTTTGTCAATCAAGAACACCTCGTTGTATACGCCACAATAACCTTTTCAAGATATTAATCCTTAGCTCTCTACTACAACCCGGCTTTAATCAATTGTCGTATCGATTTGATTGCATCGTTCATTGCGATGCGCGCATCTGGCAGCGCGCAAATCCGCCTCTTCACCCAACCAAAAAGTCACTCCCCGAATGTCAGGTCCAGTAGCCGCTTGTGAACGAGTCCGTTGGATGCGAGCATGTTCACCCGCGATGTGATTGAGAGTTCGCCACGAAGCGGCATGCCAGCGGCGTCGGTGACACTCCCGCCGGATTCCTCTATTATGAGCTTTCCCGCGGCGATATCAATCACCCTCAGAGACCTGCGAAAGTCCACAAAAGCATCCAGAACGCCTGCCGCAACGTAACAGAGTTCCAGCGACGAACTCCCCAGAACCCGTATCCTCCGCACGGTTTTCCCGAGATCAGCTACTTTTGTTGAGTCTGTTCGATATGCATAAGCAGTCACACTCAGTCTCTGCAAATCATCGTTTGTTGATACGCTGATTCTCTTGTTATTGCGGTATGCCCCCTTCCCAACCTCTGCATGGTACACCTCACCTGAATGCAGATTCTGCACGAACCCGCTTGTGATATCGGAAAGATCACAATCTCCGACTGCAATGGAGACCGAATAGAACGGGATTCCAGCAACCGCGTTGAATGTTCCGTCGAGTGGGTCCAGAACGAGTGTAAACTCGATGTCCTTGTCATCGACATCCTTCCGCGCCCCGTGAATCAGTTTCTCGCCGCATTCCTCGCTTACGAGCAAGATCTTCCTACCATCGTCAATCAAAACATCGAGTGCGGCATTCTCTGCCACCTCATCGATCTTCTTTGTGGGGGTACCATCGGCGCCTATGTACAGTTCCTCCCCGGACTCCGGTGTGCCGATCACGGGTGCGATCGCATCAGTGATTGCAGAAGAGATATCTTCGCAGAGTGTCAGCATGTCCATATTTAATGATGCGGCTCATGGATATAAAAGAGGCGCGATCACCCGCCGCACAACAGAGGATCGCCGTGTCACCGTGCAATTGCGATTGTGACCCGCCCGTAACTCCTCTTTTCCAGTATCAATTCCTTCTCGTTAGAGAGCGCGAGCGCAGACGGCTCTGCCACGCCAACGAGACCGAATCTGCTTGCCTCAGACGGTGATCGCGGCGTGCATGCATTGATCGTTTCATCGTCCAGAAATACAATCTCACGCCCCAGCGAACGTACCGCATCGATAATCCCGATCTCGTCCTCTTTGAGCCGCGATGACGCAAACATCCGCACTGAATCAAGATTAAGCCCGGAATCACGCAGTGCGCATTCAATCGCAGCGCAGACCTCTTGAGCGGTCACACCGCGCCTTGCCCCGATTCCAACGATTACATTCATGTCTTAGTTGGCAATCGACGTCTTCACATAAATCGCTCGTGTATGCGCTGTAGGTATGTGTGTTTAGCCAACCCACAATTACACGGATTTCCACGAGAAAGTGCGAGGAGGCACGATATCATGTACTGCCGCCTTCCTGTGTTACTCTCGTGAAATCTCGTGGTTTTTTCGCCTCACCCAAACATATATCGCTTCAACTTTAATGCATGCACACACCTGCACGCGCGCTCACGCACTCGCCCTGCGCAGCAGTGCACGTATCCGCGTCTTCAGTTCCAGGAGATCAAACGGCTTCGTCACATAATCATCGGCACCGATCTCGATACCAAGCACCTTGTCCTTGATCTCGCCCTTTGCGCTGAGCATGATGATCGGGATGTGCCGCGTCAGCGGATCTTCCTTCAGCTTCATGCAGACCTCATAACCATTCAGCTTCGGCAGCATCAGATCAAGAAGAACCAGATCGGGCGTCTCATTCCGCACCTTTTCGATCGCTTCGGCACCATCGACTGCTTCGATCGTCACATAGTTGTCTGCCCCAAGCGCACGGGTCAGCGGGATCAAAGTGTCGGGTTCATCATCGACGACCAGTATCTTGGTTCTGGTGTCGGCAATCCGATCAAGCCGCTCTCTAACCTCTTCTTGCGTGATTCCGAGTTTTTCGGAAATCGTTGCGTCCGGAGTCGTGTCATCCTGCTCCAGCATCGCGAGAATCTCTTTATCGATGTCATCGAGTTTCATCCGTGTCACCTACACCATTTCAGTCATTACCTCTGTTGCCCATACACGTAAAAGTATTTTGGTGCGTGCAACCACAGACGACTCCCTGTCCGGATGCCCGCGCCTTACACAAAGATTTATTTAGTATTGCAGTATTATTATCTATGGAGTGGTTTGATGGACACAACGTATCTGCTATTCAGCGTCTTTATTGGAATCTCGCTCATCGCAGGGTTTGCAGCCATGTTCCTCTGGGTCATGGTGCATCAGAACGTGCAGAAAGGATCGGTTGCGTGGCTGCTGCTCGCGCTCACAGCCGTGTTTCAGATCACGACATCAATCTTCCTCATGATTGCGAGCCAGTATTCCGGGATCGAAGATGCGACAGATGCAATGATCATGTTTCTTGCATTTTGGAGCGTTGTTTACACATGTACCTTTGCAGGCGCTGGCTTTCTGATTTACCGGGCGTTTAAAACCATTCCAAAGGAGCATATCGGTGAGTACCTCATGGACGGGATGGTCTGGTCTGTTCCTGAAGCTGATGAGGTGAGCCGCCTCTTTGGCAGGTCTGTTCTGCTCGAGTACACCCCTGAGAGCAGATACGAGGATGCGGTGATCGAGGTCACGCTCAGAATCTTTGGTGAATGCAGAAATGCGGTACTGATCTCAAACGAGCCAAGGATATCGGAGTACAAAGGCAAATTACACGATTTAATCGATATCGGCGCGATGAAATTTATAGAGATCTCATCCACTGCCAAGGAGATCACAGATAGCGATGGTGTGGTCACTCTGCCACTGGATCAGATTGAACAAGTCTCAGATATGTTTGAACAACTCCCTGAAGGGATGTGGGTCATATTCGAGCCTATAAGCCATCTTATTTCCGAACACGGGGTTGACAAAGCGTATGATATCATCTCAAAGTCTGTTGAGCTGTTTTCGCACAAACAATTCAATGTACTTGCACTGATCAACAAAGATGCGCATGACAAGAGCGTGATAAGTAAATTTGAAGGACTGTTCCTCAACCAGGCGCTTCTCACAACAGATAAGATCCGGGTGCAGAAGGGGCGAAAGGAGGAGTACATCCGGATGATGGTTGGGGACAACTTCTTTATCCACGATGACCGGGAGCCTGATCAGTAGGTGGGGCATTGGAGCGGGGTGTTGCGACGTCGCTTGTCCATACTGATTGTGGTTGCGATGCTGCGGGCGATGGTTGTTGCGAGTTTGTTTGTCGGGGTGAACCAGGTTTACTTTGCTATAAAGAGGGTGCAGAGGGACGTTAAGGGGATTGTGGTTCTGAGCGGGGTGATTTTTGGGTTGCTGGTGGGCTTGGGGTATCTGTTCATGGGGCTGTACGGGGTTGTGGGGCTCGGGTTTGGCGCGACGGTGGTTGTGGGTGAGGTGTGGCGGGAGGTGTGGGTTTGATGGTGATGTGCCGATCTGAGTTTATCGTGTGAGGTGGGTAGTTACAAGGTATGTGTTTAGATGGGGCAAAAAAACCACGAGATTTCACGAGATTGACACAATACGATAGTAGTACATACAAGATATTTATAATATGTTTGCATCTTATATCCTACCTCCTCATACTTTTTCGTGGAAATCTGCGTACTCTTGTGGTTAGCTAAACACGGCACTGTCGATTTTTTCAGCAAGATCACTATCCCCTTATATTTTACCACCGATTAAGAAGGGGGCGGTTACCCGCCCCTCCTCATCTCAGAACGGTACGAGAAAGTTTCCCTTCATACCGCTCAAGCATCTCATAACCCTTTAAGTATCGGGCAGCGGTTCCGCAATTTAAAGTAGTCTTGGTGCCTTCGGCGCTGCTTCGCAGTCAGTAAAGGGATTCTTATCCAATTTCAAGCCAGCATACCGGACAATTTTCGTGTCCGAAAATGATTTCAATCTATTCACTCCGGTAGAAAACACCCACTTCCGAGTTCCTACAGGATGCCAATATTTATTGGCAACCCACGTGTTACGTTTGTCCGGATGTCTCCTCTTAGCCCATCTCCAGAGCATATTCCAGACAATATGATATAATTTGCTGAATATCTCTTTAGATACTGCCGATCGATGATAATTCGACCAGCCAGTAATGATGGGGTTCAGTACACTGATGAGTTCTTCCTGTTTCCATGCCTTCGCTCGTTTGATCACATCACTGATTTTACGAATGATATTCCCATTTGATTTCCGGTATGGCTTTATCAGGAGTTTTCCTGCGTATTTACGGAAGTTCCAGCCTAAAAAGTCAAAGCCGTCATCGATATGAGTGATATGAGTCTTTTCCTCTGACAATTCCAGACCGCGTTCCTTCAGGAACTCTTTAATCAACTGCACAAGTCCCTTAGCAGTCTCTTCTGAGTTTGCGGTAACGATAAAATCGTCCGCATATCTCACAAAATTCACCTTGTCGGGATTGTATCGACTCTTATCGATTTTCCCATTCTTACCGACGTGATACACAGATGAGATGGCTTTTCCCATACCATCCAGTGTCATATTCGCCAGTATCGGGGATATACTTCCCCCCTGAGGTGTTCCTGCGGTGGTGGGATTTAAATGTCGATTATACACAAATCCCGCCTTAAGAAATTGCTTTAGAATCGATTTATCCATCGGAATATTGTCCAGAAGCCAGTCATGGTTGATATTGTCAAAACAACCCTTGATATCACCTTCCAAAACCCATTTTGCAGAATATTTCCCTCCAAGGCAGCAGAATCCATATTGGCGCGCATCATGCGTACTCCTATGTAATCTGAAGCCAAACGAACGTGGATCAGCTGTTGTTTCTGCAATCGGTTGCAACGCAAGGGCGTGCAGCGATTGCATCGCCCTATCGTGCATGGTTGGGATTCCCAGAGGTCGCTTCTTAGTTGTACCAGGTTTCGGAATGTAGACTCGTCTCAACGGCTTTGCCTTATACTTCTTATCAGATAATTTAAGAGCAGCGTTCACTTTGGAGTTCGGTGTTGTCCACTTCGCGCCATCAATTCCAGCTGTTCTCTTCCCTCTATTCTGAGTTACGCGCAATACTTGCCAACAATTTCGCGTAATGCGAGTTGATTAGCAGATATCGTAACCTTTTGACCAAATTCCACTGTTCTTGCTTAACTGCTTTTGCAATTCTGGTTTGCAGCCTGTTAACATGTTTTTCAACCTCATCCCAATTGACGTTAATCCATTGATGTTTTGGTCGCATGTATGTAAGTCTCTCGCCTTTTAAGAGCGTAATTGAATTACTTACATTCACAGGTTTGCCTCCGTTCATGCAATGAGACACCACCCGATAAGTCAGCACCTTTTCGGGTTGAGGCAAATTTTGAACCCCTATACATCTCATTACAAGCTGCCATTCGCTTTTTACCGATTCCTCTACCCACTATGCCATCGTTTACCCTCACGGGGTCACTACCCGGATTTTCCGGGAGCATATTGGGCGTGACCCGGGTTCTACATCACAGCTATTTATGAACGCATTAGTTGTCATCTGTAAGCCGGAAACCGTATGTCCATTCCCTACAACGCCTCTGCAGTCATTGTAGTCTGATTTCGTACCTTTTGGTATAAGCGAAGGCAGTCCGTTTTCGCTTATCCTGCGTTACGACTCTTTCGATGGTTCGCATTACGCTCTTCGTAGCATTCTTATCCTGGCAGTTGATCCGAATCGGACTTTCTGATTTTCCACGTTGTTCCGCAGGCATACTGCGTGGGCGTTGCCATCCACGCATTCTGCGGTAGGATTACCCCGAATGGAGGGGGTAGCCGGTTAGGCAATCTGTGATGCAACTTCTTGTCAACAGGCAGAGGAACGCAGAGGGTTGAAAACGGTCTCAAAACCCTTGCGTCCCTCCGCGGTGGTGGATCACTTGATTGTCAGACAGTGCCGCTAAACATGTGTGGTGGGCACACATCCTCAAACTTCCCTCAGCCCCGCTCCGATCTGCTGCATATCTCGGGCGAACCCCGGGTACGAGACCGCAACTGACTCCGCGGTATCAATCTCCGTACCGCCAGCCACCATCCCTGCAACGGCAAGCGACATCACGATCCTGTGATCATCCCAGCCATGAAGCGACGCGCCCTTTACCTCGCCGCCATGAATCACGAGTTCATCTTCAGTCTCGCGGATATCCACACCCATCTTCGCAAGCTCTACAGTCATCGCATGCAGCCGATCGGTCTCCTTGTAGCGCACATGTGACGCGTTCACAATCCGCATCTCACCTGATGCACACGCGCCGAGCACTGCAAGCGTCGGCGTGAGATCGGGCGTTTTGCCGACATCGACTGTCACGCCGTGCAGATCGCTCTTAGTGATCGTTACCTCACCCTTCTCCTTGTTCCATGCGATATCCGCACCCATCTCCTCGAGAACCCTGATGATCGCAGCGTCGCCCTGAGCAGACGGATACAGATTCCTGATCGTGACGTTGTCACCTACGAGCGCACCAGCGGCAAGCAGGTACGATGATGATGAGAAATCTCCTGGTATTGTGTATTTTTTGAGATTGAATCTCTGATCCCCCTCAATTATGAACTTTAAACCCTCGGAATCGTTTCTTTCCTCGATTATGATCCCTGCCTCGTGCAGCACCTCGATTGTAACATCCACGTATGGTCTTGACTTTAGTTCGCCCTCAATTGCGATTACGGACTCCTCCTTTGCGAGCGGGCATGCGATCAGGAGCGCAGAGATGAATTGTGAACTGATCGAGCCGCTGATCCGCGTTCTTCCACCCGTAAGAGGTCCCGTAACCACGATCGGAGCGGTTCCATCTCCTCTTGTTGAGAATGCGTTCGCGCCGAGATTAGAGAGTGCATCAAGAAGCGGGGTGTTCGGGCGCGTTCTGATCGATGCATCGCCTGTGAGCACACTCGTTCCCGATGCAAGCGATGTTATCGCTGTGAAGAATCGAAGCGTCGTTCCCGAGTTCATGACATCGATTACGTCATCAGCCACCTCCGGACGCGGCACGCCTCGTATACTCAGCCCATCACCTGATCTGGTTATCGCAGCGCCGATTATAGTTGCCGCAGAGATTGTTGCCTCCGTGTCCGCAGACAGGAGCGGGTATGCGATCGTGGACTCATCCGAGAGCGCTGCGATTGTGATTGCACGGTGCGTGTAACTCTTGGACGGCGGTGCGGTGATCGTGCCGCCGATCGTTGATCGGTCAATTCTGATGTTCATGATCCTCATTCGAACTACAAACATTTATAAACATTCCATGCGATTTATTTTTGGTGAGTGTGTGGGTGTAAGCGATATGATACGAGGGTTAGGCATCGGCATCTGCGTTCTGGATATGGACATGCGGATACGGTATGCCAATTCATGGTATGAGCAACTCTTCGGCGACGATACCGGCAGACATTACTACGAGATCTGCGGGGCGAAGCCTACTATCCATGACGAGATTGTGAAATCGTTTGAGAAGGACCGATCGATGGGTGTTGTCCAGACCGTGCGTGACCGGAATGGCGGGACGTTTGATGCAATGCTTTCGATCACACCGCTTCTGGACTCCTTGGGCAGGAGGTTTGCCGGAATCGAGATCGTCCATGACGTTCTTATGCATGCGAATGTGCGCAGCAGAATCGAGACCGCATTGTCTGAATCGTCGGGATCGTGCGAATCATTGGAATCGTCTGACGTCCCAACCGCACTCTCTGGCATATTCGTAATCGACGAAGACGGGAATATTACAGGCATAGACCAGCCCGGAGCCGAAACAGAGGGTGAGTCCAATCTCCCTCTCGGGATGGGTCTGATCGCACCTCCATCTCTTCTCTTCGGGCGATCCGGGGAACGCTGTACCGTGGACTCGGGCGAGCTATCAGGGCTGAGCAAGATTGCCGATAATCTGGCACAGTCGAACATCGAACTCGCTGACAGCATCCGGTCAAGAGACGAAGTCCTGAACACTGTGGCGCATGAACTCAGGAATCCGATCACAATTATCCACGCGTACTCGGAACTGCTGCACGAGGGAAGACTTGGCGATATCAGCGAGAAACAGAAGAGCGCCCTTCTGAAGATACTTAAAAATAGCGATCGAATCACTAATCTGATCACTGACATGCTTGATGCCAGTAAAATCAGGTCCGGAAAGATTGTTTTGAATTTGGAAGAAGTCAGCGTGAATAAGATGATAAACGAGATCGTGGATAACCTGAGATCGCTCGCAGACGAGAAGAAGATCAAACTGAAGCGCGATCTGCAGGACCTGCCAGCAATTTTGATCGATCGCAACCTCGTAGGACGGGTGGTGATCAACCTGCTCGACAACGCGATCAAGTTTACATTGGTTGGCGGGGATATTGTGGTAACAACAGTGAATAAGGGCGATGTTGTCGAGATCGCAGTCTCTGACACCGGCATAGGAATTCCTGCAGGGAAACAGCATGCCATATTCGAGGAGTTCGAGCAGGCTGAGACTAATCAGGGCACAGGTCTCGGTCTTGCGATTGCAAGGAAAATTGTTGAGATGCACCAGGGATTACTCGAACTGAACAGCGTTGAGGGCTCGGGAAGCACATTCACAGTCATACTGCCAGTAGGTGGTGTAATTGATAATAAAAACAGGAATCAAGGGATTTGATAGAATAGTCCAGGGTGGGCTCATCCCGAATCGGACGTATGTTGTGAGCGGTCCTCCCGGCAGCGGAAAGACCACGTTCGGAGCGCAGTTTCTGGCAAACGGGGCGAGCGCGGGAACCGCCGGGTTGTACGTATCGCTGGTGCGCGGTGCAGAGACGACAATTGCGAACTTGAACAATTACAGCATGAACATACCGATTCTGATCAAGCGGAACCGGTTGTTTTTCATAGATGTTCCGTCAGTTGCGGTTTATGGGCACTCCGAGACGCAGATCGACCCGTCCGTAATCTATTCCGAGATTGCGAATTTCGTAAACGTTCATTCAATCAAGCGTCTGGTGATCGACCCGATGTCCGCGCTGCGCTTCAGCATCAGGGATCCGGGATTAATGGATGGTGAGGTCGGACGGTTCATACAGCACCTCAAGCTTCTGGACTGCACCACGATCCTGCTATCTGAGCTGATCGATCCGAGCACCTACTCAACAGAGCAGTACGCATGTGACGGACTCATCTTTCTCCACAACTTCATGCGCGGCGGCTCGATGGTTCGCGCCATACAGATAACCAAGATGTGCGGCACCGCACACGACTGCAAGATGCGAAAACTCGATTTCGGCGGGGAAGGGTTGTTTGTAGCGGGAGAGATCGCATAACATGCCGGAAACAGGCGAGGATCTGCAGGGCGTAATCAAGCGGGTATATGCGCTTGGATATGATGTCGGATACCACCACCACTCCGAGATCGGCTGGATTTCTACGGCATACACTGATCTGGTCAGCCATGTCGATGAAACGGTACAGAGGGATCTGCTGCGCCAATATTACGAGTTGGGGAAGAAGGATGGGAATGAGCGCAGAAAACATGATATCTGGATACGTTCCGAAAAGAAGGTCGGAAGCAGCACCGATTCCACCCTATTTGATTATGATGCTGCATCAGTCATAAACACATTTCTGCAGCAGCCACAGGTGCTTGCCATGCCGGGATGCATCACGCAGACCACATTGTTTGATCAACCCCTATTTCTCAGGGGTTTCATAGTGTTGGACTATATGGGGACCGGCTGATCTCATAAGGAGGACCGGAACAATCGATATTAACCATCACCGCACAGACCTAACATCATGCCAGATCATGTCACATTCTCCCGCAACGTCTTTCTGCCGATTACAAACGTCTGCAGAAACCGGTGCGGATACTGTGGGTTCAGGCGCGACCCCTCGCATCCTGAAGCGAATCTGATGGCTATCGATGAGGTCCAACAGATACTGGAAGGTGGTGCACGGTTCGGATGCACCGAAGCGCTCTTCACGTTCGGCGAAATGCCGGAAGAGCACCCGGCATTCAAGGACCGGATCAATGAACTTGGCTACTCAAGCGTAATCGATTATCTAATTGAACTATGCGAGATTGCAATCGGGTTCGGACTGCTCCCTCACAGCAATCCCGGCGTTCTGAGCTTTTCTGATCTGAAGCGGCTGAGACCTGTAAACGCCAGCATGGGGCTGATGCTTGAGACAACCGCAATTCTTCCGGCACATGAGGGGTCGCCAGGCAAGATCCCATCTGAGCGGATCAGAACGATCAGTGATTCCGGGAGGCTGAAGATCCCGTTCACAACAGGACTATTGATAGGAATCGGCGAGAGCATGGAGGATCGTATCGAATCGCTGACCGTAGTCAGAGATCTGCACCTCAGGTACGGGCACATCCAGGAGGTAATCATACAGCCGTTCTCTCCAAAGCCCGATACGGCGATGGCAGACTCCCCGGAGCCATCCGATCAGGAGATTGCGGATACGGTGACAACGGCGCGCAGAATACTGCCCGACGAGATCACAATTCAGGTACCGCCAAATCTCACCGGATTCTCTGATCTGATCAGGTGTGGGGCATCCGATCTCGGTGGAATATCGCCGTACACGATCGACTGGATCAATCCTGAAGCAAAATGGCCCCGGATAGCCGAACTTGAGAGCGAACTCGGAAGAATCGGAATTAGGCTCAAGGAGCGGCTTCCGATCTATCCGCAGTATGTGCTGAACCGCTGGTACGATTCCGGGCTTGCGGATCTGATCGAGCGGTACTCGGACGAGGAGGGTTTTCGGAATGGAGACTGATACTGACGTCCTCGTAATCGGGGCAAGCCCCGCGGGGATCAGCGCTGCGATCGCTTCTGCCATGCGCGACATAGACGTGACGTTAATCGAACGAAAGAAAGGTATCGGAGACCCCCCGCATCCGGCAAACACGTTCTTTGACGGGATGTTCGATCGAACAGGAGAGATCGTCCGCTCCGAGTACGTAACGCGCAATATCGAGGGGATGCGGATCGTATCGCCCGCAGGCAACAAAATCACAATTGATACTCCCGGATACGTGATTGATCGGAGAAAATTCGACAGACATTATGTCAAAGAGCTGATAAAGAACAACGTGGATATCAAAACCGGTGTTTCTGCCAACAGCATCATCAAAAAGAAGAATATCATCCGGACAAGCACAGATGACCGAACATTCACGTCAAGCGTTGTTATAATCGCAGACGGCATCCGCTCCAACATGTCAGCGGTCTCTGGACTCTCTCCCACGAAACATCCCACCGATATCGCATGGGCGGTCGAGGCAGAGGTTGAGGCGGACGGAATCGGCGAACCTGATCATTTTGAGTACTATGTCGGAAGCATCGCTCCCGGATGGAAGGCAACGTACTCGCCATGCGGCGGCGACCGCGCATATCTTGGAGTCTTTGTGCGGAGACACGGAGAGGACGTCTCCAGGTTTTTCGACCGGTGGCTTGCGAAATTCAAGATGGAGAAAGAATTATCCGATCTCAGAATCGTCAACAAGCATATCGGAGGCGATCCGATCGCAACAATCCCGAACGAGATTGTGGCAGATGGGATCATGGTAACAGGCGGCGCGGCAGGACAGTCCGGAATCGCTTATGCCATGCGTGCGGGCGAGATCTGCGGAACGGTTGCGGCGAAGGCTGTGGAAGCATCAAAGACCTCCAGGAAGATGTTATCCGAATATCAGAGGCTGTGGGGCAAGGAATTCAAAAGCGAGCATCTTCTCGGGCGGTCAGCTCTTGAGACCCTGCGAAAGATGGATGATAAGGACATCGATCGATTGTTCGAGATATTCGCTGGTGTAGACGTGCAGCGACTTGTGGGAAGTGGCTCGCCTGTTACAAAGGCGATCAGGGTCATGAGGTTCATGCTTCAGGAGAGACCACGGTCTGCGCTTTCGTGTCTCGCACCCATAATCAAAGCAGGATACCTTTAAGTACATACATCGGTTAAGCATATCTTAATGATAATCGACCCAAGGAGATTTACGTAAATGGGAAATCGACCGCTTGATAAACTGAATGATGCGCTGGAGAACTCTGTTCTCGTCCGATTGAGAGGTGCTCGTGAATTTCGCGGGACATTACAGGGCTATGACATCCACATGAACCTCCTGCTTGAAGATGCCGAGGAACTCGTGGATGGTGAGGTGACACGCCAGATCAAAACGGTTATTGTGCGCGGCGACAATGTAGTATATGTTTCTCCATGAGGTAGTATAAGATGTCTAAAGGAACTCCATCGATGGGCAAGCGTCAGAAAAAGACGCATATACGCTGCAGGCGGTGCGGCAGTGTCTCGTATCATAAGACGCACCGGGTCTGTGCGGCATGTGGATTCGGAAAATCAAGAAAGATGCGAAAGTATAGCTGGAGTGAGAAGGGATAACGCATATAGGAGTCAGACTTCGACGCAAAGGGGGTGCATTGCTCGGTGAGACTGGTTATCGGAATCTCGTTGCTGTCAACGCTGTTTAGTTGCGCCTCTGAATTGACAGCTGTATCAGGGTGATGGCTATGACAACCGATCATCAGATGACTGTTTTTACGTGGTTTTTTAATTTCGTCCGGGTGAACTCAGGTTATGACAGCAAAGATTAACCACAGAGGACGCGGAGGGCACAGAGAGTTGTCGTTTTATCTGTGTCATTTGTGCTCTATGTGGTTCTTCCGAACCCCTTCCGGAAGCTAATAAAAAGTCTCGTTTTTTATTATACACAAATTTCTTAAAGGTGATTCTATTTGAAGGATGCATGTGGAGTTGTCGGCGCGGCATTTCCCGGATCAGATGCGGCGCTTCCGATCTATTATTCACTGTACGCCCTCCAGCACCGCGGGCAGGAATCCGCGGGCATTGCGATTGCGCACAACGGCGTTACAAGGTCGATTAAGGGAACAGGCATCGTGCCATGGGTCTTCAAGAGGACTGATCTCTTATCAGTTCACGGCAGCGTTGGGATCGGTCATGTCAGGTACTCGACCTCTGGCGGATCCGGAATCGAGAATGCGCAGCCGCTGACCGTCAACTTCGGGGGCGGAACGATTGCGATTGCACACAACGGGAATCTCGTAAATTCAGGGGAGCTCCGCCGCGAACTGGAGCAATTGGGGCACGTTTTTCTCTCTGACTCGGATACCGAGGTTATTGTGCATCTGCTTGTGAAGGAATTGATGCGAAACGATATCCCCGAATCCATACGCAGGCTGATGAGGTGTCTCAACGGATCATACTCCATGGTGATAATGGTAAACGACATACTGGTCGCTGTGAGAGATCCGCTTGGTTTTAAGCCGCTCTGTTTCGGAAAAGTTGACTCTGAGGACGGGCATGGCTACATCGTGGCAAGCGAGAGCGTCGCAATCGAGGTGCATGACGGAGAGTTCATACGGGATGTGCGCCCGGGCGAGGTACTGGTTATAACCGGCGCCCAGATGGAGAGCCATCAACTATACACGCCGAAAAACGCGGCGCACTGCGTCTTTGAATACGTCTATTTCGCGCGCCCCGATTCCATAATCGATGGCAGACTCGTCTATGATGTCCGGCTGAAGATCGGAGAGCGTCTGGCAGCCGAGCATCCTGTGGAAGCAGACATGGTGTCCCCGGTACCTGATTCCGGTATCACCTCCGCGATCGGATACTCCAAGAAGTCAGGTATTGAGTACATCGAAGCGTTGATGAAGAACCGGTATGTCGGACGCACGTTCATCATGCCATCTGATGCCGTGCGAAAGAAAGCGGTCCAGTTGAAACTGAACACGATAAAACCGAACATCGACGGCAGACGGGTGATTCTGATCGATGACAGCATCGTACGTGGAAACACGTCGCGGAGAATCGTCGACCGGGTGAAGAAAGCCGGAGCGTCCGAGGTGCATGTTCGAATCGGAAGCCCCCCAATCATATCGCCGTGTTATCTTGGAATCGATATGCCGACGAGAGCGGAGTTGATCGCATCGCACAAGAGCATACCCGCGGTAGAAACTGCGATTCATGCAGAAACTCTCGGATATCTGAGCGTCGAAGGTCTGGTTGAAGCAACAGGCATTCCTGCAAGCGATCTCTGTCTCGGCTGCTTAACTGGCGTGTATCCTGTCGAGATACCGGGTGAACGGTGTGCGTTGAGGCAGCTCAGGCTGGAAGAGTTTGATTCGGGGGAGTAGGTGCGGTATGGGTCTATTCTGGGGGTGCGGGGTGACCTTGTGGCAGCGGTTTTATGTCTTCTGCAGGTAGGCGCAGCGACATGCGTGAAGGAAGGAAGATATGTATGAAAGTGTCAGCATGACTATGCCGGTGGTTGCGGATATGGGTGGGATATGGACCTGACATTCCGCACGTATCTGTTAATCCCAGATCATTTTTACCGATAGCGGTTTTAGCTATCAGAAAAAATATTACATTTACACTGTAACTTAGATTCC
>Ga0209013_10002201_pt1 | contig 17747 bp, 18 predicted proteins | sample Cruoilmetagenom2_FD_187291 | JGI IMG/M metagenome (GOLD analysis project Ga0209013, IMG submission 187291) | Oil polluted marine microbial communities from Coal Oil Point, Santa Barbara, California, USA - Sample 2 (SPAdes) (version 2) | ecosystem: Environmental > Aquatic > Marine > Oil seeps ...
ACCCTGCAATACATCGGATTGAGGAGGTGTAAAGAATATTTCATTGCTAATAAAAAAAATATTCGACCTGCTGCCTTCTGTCAGATATCCTTCCTGATTTACCAGTATGGCTTCATAAACGTGATGGTTTATGATAAATTCATCGGCGTCATTTCGTAACTTTTTATTCCTTGTTTTAATGTTCGGATTAGTTCGTTTGGCAGGGAGCGTTTTGACGGACACGCCTTCTGTGTACTGTTGCTTTGATGGGTATGCAGCCGGAATGAACCAGGCACGGAATTGCTTCGTATTGTTGCTGTTGAACTGAAAGCGTATATTTCCGAATGAAATATTGTTTTTTCTGATAAGTTTCCTGATCCTCTCCGAGATAAGTTGCGTGTTTACAACGAGGGATTTATCTTTATATACAGAGGCTAGAGAAGATAAAAAACGAGCAAGATGCTCTTCCAGAAATAATGGGGTAAATTGAACAACGCACACTACTTCATAAATCGTATCATCCTCATCTCCAACATAGTTGTCAATAAACTTAACCGGAATAAGGCTGTTGTGTGTAATAAAGTGCTTACCTGTTACCTGTATCATATCAAGACTGTTAAAACAGGGGAGTACCGTGACGCACAGGAGTTATATATGTAAAAACATATGGCTGATCATGATCAAGCCTTGTTATTTCTGCTTTTTAAATATTCATCCAAAAAGGTTTTCGCCTTTTCATAATTTACGGCTTCTACATATATCTGTACCGCATCTTCAGGAGCGCCGTCAGCCCAGCCTGCCGTGAGACTGGAAGTAAGTCTGTCTTTATAAATTGCCCCGATGCCATTTTCTTTGAGTAATTCTACCAAAAACAGCCCTTCAGCCCTGGAACCCGTATAAACTAATTTAATATCATCTGACATAATACTACATATTTAATTAATGAATAAAAATAAGGAATTTTATCCATAAAATCTATCTATATATTTATGAATTTAATTTTATGATAGCAAATACCATTACAGCAGCACTAACTAACTGAACAGGAGAGAGGATAGAGCCGTTAACAATATAATCGAAGAAAATAGCTGAAACCGGAAACAGAAGTTCACTTATGGTAGCAATAATTGCTTTTACCCGCCTTAGTCCGTAGTAATAAATAAAAATAGCTCCCGAGCCTGTTGTCAGGCCAATAATAATAAAAAACAACCAGTTTGCAGGAGTCGTGTGTTCAAAGTACACGTATTTCCCGAAAATTACGATATAAATAAACATCAGTACCGTAGTGAAGCCGTACCTGAAAAAAGTAGCTGTAACAAAATTGTGGTGTAATAGGAACTGTTTCGAAAACACCGTAGAACTTCCGAATGAGAAAGCGGCAAGGATGGCAAAAAATGAAGCATACAGAACATTGGACTGGCTTCCTGATTTGATATCGGGCAGATTAAATCCGAATGTAAGAAAATAACTGGCAACAACGGCAACAGAAGCCCAGAGAGCAAAGTTCTTTCTGATTCTTTCTTTTAATAGGATGGCCGCTAACAGAATGGCGAAAATAGGTTGCAGTTTCTGTAAAAGAACGACAACGGAAAGCTGCTGAAAATCAACAAGAAATAGAGCTTTTACAATCGATATTGTGCCCAGCACGCCTCCAAATGAAGCAATTAAAAGCATGGATATGAAATCCTGTCGTACAAACAGCTTGAGCTGACCGTATTGTTTGAACAGGAAAAGATTCATCAACAAAAAAGGAATCAGATGAAGTATGAACACAACATAGCCGACATCCAGGTTGTTAAGTCTGGGTGTGAGTACAACACCGTCAAATCCCCACAGTATCGCTGAAATACTAATGGCAATTGTTCCTTTGAGTACCGTTTTGTTTTTGATGTTCATGCTTAGTGTATGAAGGTGCAAAAATAATGAAAACGGGGTACTTGTAACGCACAAGGACATTATTAAGCCGATATTGAAAATAAAGCGGGGAATTTGGCTAAATTTGGGCAAAACGATGGAAGAATGGATTTACAGATAAAAGACAAATTATTTATTGTAGGAGGTGCCGGTGATGGTTTTGGTAAAGCGGTAACCCGGGCACTTGTCGGTGAAGGAGCGCATGTACTTGCTGTTAGCAGAACGCAGCAAAAGCTTGAAATTTTAAAACAAGAATTTCCGGAGCAGATTGATTACATCACGGGCGACATTACATCCGATAAAGTTCAGGATATAATCGTAGGTAAAGTTGGTTTTACAGGAGTTTCCGGAATTGTTGTGAATGCAGGAGGCCCGCCTGCAGGAGGATTTCAGGAAATTTCAATGAATCAGTGGGATGGAGCGTGGAGAACGGTTGTGCGATGGAAAATAAGTTTTATGAAAAAACTAATACCTGTATTACTTGGGAACGGTTACGGCCGTATATTGTGTATTGAGAGTGTTTCGGTCAAGCAACCTGTGGATAATCTGATCCTGAGCAATGCATTACGACCGGCAGTTGTCGGTTTTGTAAAGACTGTAGCCCGGGAAGTAGCTTCTGAAGGTGTTACGATAAATATTCTGGCTCCCGGTTATCACCAGACTGCTGCCATGGAACGATTGTTCGTAAAGAAGAGTGAACGGGAACATATAAGTGTTGCCGAAGCAAAAACTCAGCTGGAGGCCGAAATACCGGTAGGAAATATGGGCAAACCTGAAGAATTGGCAAATATGGCTCTGTGGCTATTGTCACCTTTATCCAGGTATGTGACAGGACAAACCTTTACCCATGACGGTGGTATTGTAAAGGGATTTTTTGGATAAAACCTGGCTGTTTTAATGGCTGTTCGGGTATGTTACAAATGTAACCTAAAATAATATATATCTTGAAAAACATAGCGTAAAACAGGTCATATCAAATAGATATACAAATGTAAACAATCGATTAATTCTCGATCCAGTTAATAATTGTCGGATCGTTTGGCTTGATTTTCGGCTTTATCACATTCACTAATTTTCCATCCTCAGAAATGAGGTATTTCTGGAAATTCCATTTAACCGAAGAATCACGTATTCCGTTCAGTTCTTTAGAAGTTAACCACTGATAAACTTTGTGCATATCTTCTCCTTTCACTGATATTTTACTCATTACGGGGAAAGTGACACCGTAGTTAACCGAGCAGAATTCTTTAATTTCTTCATTGGTACCCGGTTCCTGGTGCATAAAATTGTTGGCGGGAAAAGCAATAAGGACAAACCCCTGCTCTTTATACTTCTCATATATTTCTTCCAATTGCTCGTATTGCGGAGTATGACCACATTTTGAAGCTACATTCACGATCATCACCTTCTTCCCTCGTAATTGACTGAACGAGAAGCTATCACCATCGATGTCTTTAACGGTAAAATCATAAAAAGCTATTGTTTGGGAGGAACTTGTCTGTGGGAATAGCAACGCCAACACCAACAACAAAAGGATGACAGGGTAGACTTTCATAAAAAGATATTAGTTACTATACTATATGGCACTTGATATGTTCAATGCCGGTACAAAGCTATCATTATTCCAGTACTATGAAAAAATGCCCGGTGAACCTACTTCACCGGGCTGCGGCTTTGTTTAATACAGAGAATAATAAACTAACAAAGTAATTTTAAAGATCTTTTATACAACCTGGGATGCACATTGTTTTATAATAATGTTATAAACAAAAATATTGCGGTTGCAGGCTGTAGTTCAATTAATTAACTTCTATTTTGAATCGGTCAAATGCCTGATTACAAACAGCACAATGGTAGTCATACTTTTGTAATTCGTACTGTGCACTCATCTTCATTGATGAGTCAAAGGGCCTCCTTAATAGCGGCAACCCGCAATTAGGACATAAATAATCGTTAGTAATTTCAACTGTTTTTACAGTTGCCTGATTACTTCTTGTTTCTTCATTTTCTTTGTTCCAGAACATAACTAAGCAATTTAATTTATACTATCAGTATTTTAAAAATTTACATGTTTTTGTTTGGCCATTGTTGTTTACAACGGCATAATAGATTCCTTTTGGATAATAACTAACATCAATTGACTGTCGATTAAGGCCCATTTCGAATTCTTTATAAATCGCTCCTAATGAGCTAATTATCCTTACCAGCACCGGCTCAATGCTGTTCGTAATCTCAATATTGAGTGTATTCGCAGCAGGATTTGGGAAAGCTTTAATCTCCTGTTCTTCCATATCTGATATGTCAGCTTCACCCACTGTTATATAATCTTCTGAGATTTTCGTGTCTATCCCAAAACTGTTACGGGCAGTCAGGATAACTTTATACGTACCCGTTTTAGCATACTTTATCACAGGATTTTGTTCCGTACTGTAATTAGGAAAACCTCCCGGGAATGTCCATTCCCAGGAGGTTGGATTCCCCTTGGATTTGCATTCAAATACGACTTCGTCTCCAACGGAGATTTCTGTATTACTTGCTTGAAAATCAACAACAGGTGGGGAATTCCCATCCATTCCACTGATTATTAAAGAGAAATTTTGGTGTTCGTTTAAAAGATGACCTTCGTGTGTAACGGTGATTGTATATTCTCCTTCTTCAGGATTTATAATATCAATAACTTCGACGTTGTCGACATAATTTTTTGTTATGTTGGTGGCTGGCTGTTGCGGTTTCCGGGGATTTAAACTCCACGGGTGATAAGTAGCGTCATTATGAATGATTCTTAGGTCCAGATCATTAACTAACATGGCTGTTTCCGGGTCGAGTTGTGCCGGCAGGGGAGTGCCGGGCACATCTGTCCAACAGATCGTTACTCTAATCGGAGACATTCCGTCTGATTTGATTGTTTTTGTATAAGCTTCACCTTCATTGATAACGAGCTCATTAACAACTTCTTTCCATTGATTCTGAGATATTTTCAAAGCAGCTTTTTCGGTATTCATTAATCCCCAGCCATATTCGTAATCAGGGCCTTCCGAAGTGCCAGCTTCGTCTGCCGTGTGGATAATTAATCCTTTCAGGGTAGCTGCCTGCATGTAATTTCCTTCACCATGGATATTTTCCCACAATTGTTGCAGCAGAGCTAACGACCCGGAAGCAGAAGGTGCTGCGGTTGATGTTCCGCATAATGTCTTATAGTCGTCATCGGCATCATCGTCAGTTGAATATACACTCATACCCTGGGTAACAATGTCAGGTTTAATTCTCCCGTCGTCCGTTGGCCCGCACGAAGAAAAGTCGGCAATACGTACGTCACCAGGATCCTGATATTCGTTCTCAATCGGATATACAGCTCCTACCGTTAACACATTCTTGGCTACTGCCGCATGTGCCATGCAATCAAAGGGCCCATCCACAGGATGTCCTGTTCCCGGGCCATCATTACGATCGTTCCCGGCCGATTTAACCATTAGATAATAAGGAGCATGATAGGCTATCTGGTCCCAATCTTTCGCCTGATCATCATAGAACCCGAATAAATAGTCTTCTTCTTCACTGATCTCGCTGTTACCGTACCATTCCCACGTGGAACCGTTATTTACCCAACCTCTGCCATATCCGTATGAATGGTTGGATATCAGTGCACCTCCGGCAGCTTCGGTAGCCATCTCCGCTGCATCATAGTTCCAGTTAAATGATTTAAGCTGTGCATTGTATGCCATACCCTTTGATAAAGGATTAACCCCTTTGGCGATCATCGTACCTGCCACATGTGTTGCATGCGCATTGCAGGAACTGCCGCTGTCTCCTAAAGTGATACGACCCTCAAATTCCTGATGCGTCTCCCTGACTGCGCCAGCATCCCAGAGAATAAGCTGAATACCACTTCCGTCTAGTTGAAGATCGGAACGGCCACCATCCTGTACTTCAGATGTAGAGATTGTTATTGCTGCATGAGCATTATCCGAAATGTAATACATCGGAATGCCATCATCGTTGATAGATTGTAATTCGTGACAGGTACCCTCATTATCCGTGAAGGATAGGGGAAGATTGTTTATCTCTGCAAAGATCTCAGCCGCTTTTCTGTTTTCCTTTGCTTCATTTAACTTCTTTTCACTAAAATTAACCAATGACGATACATCGGTAATTTTTTGCCCCCTAAGGGGAGATAACGCTGAGATTAGAGCAATGCAAACAATAAACAAATGCTTGTAATGCTTGTTTTTCATTATTGGTGCTTGTTGTGTGTTTTGTTTTGCTTCTCATAATCAAAATCAAAAGTTGCTTGCTTTGCTTGTTATCATAATCGACAAGTTCACTTTGTTTTTCATAATTGGGTGCTTGTTTCCCTGAGTTTTATATTTGTGAACTTGTCGTGTATGATTACGATAACCCTTTTAAAAGGTTGCAACATTTGTAAAATAAATTTAAATCGTCTCACAGAAATGTGAACAGGAAAGAATAGTAAACACACATAAATAGCTCAATAAAAGCTATTTACAGCTTAGTGCATTGCAAAATCAGAACACTACATTGGTAAAATAAGTGTGATAAAATTGTGTGGAATTCTGTTTTGTTTGTTTTTCTTTGTTTACGTTTGTTTTCCATAAGTCACCTTTACAGTGAGTAATTCATAATTTAAAGACCGCTTGTTTCTTAAAAAATTGCTTATTTCGCGTCTAAAGTATAGTAAAAATTATATAAATCCAAAAAACAGCATGATTATTTTATATAAAAAGAACAATGAAAATACATAATACGCAATAAAACAGTACGATACGGTTTTGTCCCTATAAGGCTATTTTTTGGAAATAAGAGTAATCACGGGGAAATGATCTGAATAATGATACAATTCCCTTTCATATTGGTTAACAATGAAATGATCTGAAGTAAAGATATAATCAATACGTAGATAGGGAATATTGCCTGCATACGTCCTGCTTAAACCATTTCCTTTTTTGATAAAACTATCTGTAAGATAATCACTTAGCATGTTGTATATATAGGATGAGGGCGTATCGTTAAAGTCACCGCTTAATATAATAGGGAACGGGCAGTTATGGATCTCCTGAAGAACATAGTTCATTTGTTGTTCTCTTAAAATAAAAGCATTCTTCAGTTTAGAGTAAATGGTCGCTGAATGGCTTTTAAATTCTTCCTTATCAGTGAATTTGGGGCTCAGAACGAAGCCTATATCAGATTCCTGTAAGCGGATACTGGCTAGGTGGATATTGAACAGGCGTACCGTGTCTTTATCGATGACAAGGTCTGTATATATACCAAATGTTCTTGACCCCGGAAACTTTAATTTTCCTTTATTTACTGCTTCATATTTAGAAAATATAACCAAACCTGAAAGCTGATCATAACGTGGATTATAATAACTTTCATAATAATAGGTCTTTAGATTTAATGTTGTACTTAGCTCTAAAAGAGGTAAATACACATTTCTGTCCATTGAGTGGTATTCTTGTAAACAGATGATTCCGGCTTGTTCAGATGCTAAAAAACTGACAATGTTATTTTTTAATATCATTGAGTCTTTGCCGGTTTTATCTGTTGAAAACAAACGAACGTTATATGTTATAAATTTAATGTCCTTTTCTTTTTCTGCATAATCCCGCTTCAACTGAAACTGGAAGTTATCCATAAGGTTATTCATCCCAAGAATGATGACGATGAGCGAAATAAGCCAGTATTTGCTTCTAACAACAAACCAGAATAAGAAAAATGAAAGATTGATAACAAGCAATATGGGATAGACCAGAGATAAGACGGAAAAGATGGCATATTGAGAAGGAGGTACAAAAGTTGCCAGTTGTGACATGGCTAGGAATAGAGCAGCTAGCACATTGATTAGTACGATAAATCCTTTGAAAATAGGAACCTTTCTCATGAATTGAATCTTCTGGAAGATGTTACCTGTAAGGTAAAGATAAACGGAAAATTCGGAAAATTAGTTTTTTTTGCTTGTTTTAAAAAGAAACTCTTTTTCTTCTTTTGTTAAGCTGCTGTAGCCCGATTTTGAGATTTTATCCAGAATATCATCAATCTTCTTTTGTTTTTTAATTTTCTGCTCATTGTATTCATCATCACTTACAGGCCGTTTGTATTCCTGTTTTTCATAAGAAAAAGCACTTTTAGCTTTGCTTTTGTATGCAGATACGTTTAGAAAGCGATACATGTCGGAGCCTTTTTTGAGTGACAATGTGTAAATAAATCCCCAAAAAGCGCCCCCCAAGTGAGCTATATGCCCTCCGGGATTCCCAGCAGGGATGCTCAGCAAATCAATGATAACGAATGCAATAGCTACATACTTTAGCTTAACCCGTCCCAATATCATCAGGTGAACGGTATAATCAGGCACATAAGTAGCCGTAGCAACAATAATGGCAAGTACGGATGCCGAAGCTCCTAGAGCAACTGAAACATCTCTAACCTGGGCGAACACAGGAAATATATTGAACGAAAACAAATAAAACAAAGCACCAATAACTCCTCCTGCCAGGTAAGTCCATAACAATCTTTTTTCGCCAAGATACTCAGTGAAAAGAATTCCCCCAAAATAAAGCATAATCAAATTAAAAAGAATGTGAAGAAAGCCCTCATGAAGGAACATATATGTAATAAGGGTCCAGGGTTTGGAAACAAGTGCATGAAACGAAGCCGGCAAGGCCATATATTGTCCGATCACACTAAGAGGCTGGGCCGGATCGGAAGAAAACAAGAATGCGAACAGGCTGATTATTTTGACAAGGATAAAAACAACAGAATTGATCTGTATCAGCCGAGACAGTATACTGTTCCCAAGAAACAATTGTTTCAGCATTTCACCCAAATTACGATATGGTTGCCCGTAACCGTTCATTTTTTAGTATAAAGTTTAATGGAAATCAGCTCCCATGATAAAAAGTTCCTTTTTTCTTCCAGTACATGATCAAAAAATATCCGAAGAACATCCCCCCAAGATGTGCAAAGTGCGCTACATTGTCTCCCGTCCTGTTCGAGATACCCGAAACCAGTTCGATCACTCCATACAAAATAACGAAGTATTTAGCCTTCATTGGGAAGGCAAAGTAGATGTAAATGAGCGAGTTTGGAAACATCATCCCAAAAGCTAAAAGGATACCGAACACAGCACCAGAGGCACCGACCGTTGGTACATTCATCATAATATTGTAAAAACTCATGGCAGGGTTTGCATAATTTCTGCCACTTTGCAAAACCTGATATCCCTCATTGTAAATCATTTCCAGTTGGTCCGGTGTAAGTTCATAACCGGAAGATAATATACGGATATAAGCTACCAGAAGATGCGTAAGCCCCGCCCCGATACCTGTGATGAGGTAGTAATTGAGAAATCGTCTCGGTCCCCAAACGTTTTCCAATACATTCCCAAACATCCACAGGGCGAACATATTGAACAATACATGAGTGAAACCTCCATGCATAAACATATAGGTTACCAGTTGCCAGATGCCAAATTGATTAGAAGACGGGTAATACAAAGCCAGGGTTTTGAACAAATCAATTCCCATACTGTCCAGTGCAATGGTCGCCAGGAAAAACAACCCGTTGATAATCAACAGGTTTTTAACAACCATTGGCAATACATTAAATCCTCCCGGGCGAAATTGTTGCATTCTTATTTCTTTTCGTTTATGAAACGTTCCAAATCGTTTAATGGTATGATAGCTAACGTCCGTTTACCGTCAAGAGCTGTTTCAGGGGCTTCGCAGGCAAATAAACTGTCAAATAGTTCCGCCATTTCTTCTTCCCGAAGTTTCATCCCCGGTTTAACAGCAAGGTTTGTAGCCATCGAGCGTGCTAAATTAACGTTTTTATCATAATTAATATCTTTCAGATGCTTCTTGTGATTCTCGATAATCCGCTCCAAAACTTCCGCCGAGTTATTCTCCTCAAGGTCAGCAGGGATGCCATTAATAACAAAACCATTTTTGCCTAAAGGTTCCAGAATGTACCCTAATTTAAAAAGGTCATCTTTCAGTTCTCTGATGACCTCCGCATCACCGGGCGATAACCTCAAATTTTGCGGAAACAGCAATTGCTGTGAGCTCTGGGGTTTGTTCTTCAGTTTTTTCAGATAAAACTCGTACAGTACTCTTTCGTGCGCCCGGTGCTGATCAATTACCATCAGTCCCGATCGTACATTGCTGGCAATATACGTTTGTTGTATCTGGAAGAATCTTGATGATGCGCTTACAGACCCTGTTTCCGGTAGTTCCGTTTCCTTATGACCTGCTTGGCTGCTGTGCGTGTCTTCAGGCAGGTGATGTTTATAAAGTTCCTGCCATTTATCGGTCTCATTTTTTGATTGTCGGGGGCCTGAAACAACACCTTTGTTACCTTGCTCAAACGGGTTGTAATCGGGATTGATAGTTATCTTTGGCTGATCAACCCCTACTTTTGGAGTGCTGCCTAACGCCATTTCAATGGATGGATCAACATCAAAATCTATTTTTGGTGTCAGGCTGTACTGCCCTATAGATTTCTTCACGGCTGCCCGCATCACGGCATAGACATATTTGGCATCCCTGAAATTGATCTCTGTTTTCGTCGGGTGGATGTTGATATCGATCTCTTTCGGGTCAATGTCCATATTTAAGAAATAGGATGGAAATGAGTCGGTAGGGATCAGTTCTGAGTATGCATTGGCTACAGCATGGTGTAAATAAGCATGTTTGATGAACCGTTTGTTGACGAAAAAATACTGCTCGCCCCTGGTTTTCCTTGCGTACTCGGGTTTTCCGATAAACCCTTTGATGCTTAACATTTCTGTTTTTTGTTCGACAGGTAACAGTTTCTGGTTATAGCTACTGCCGTAAATGCCGACAATACGGGCTTTTAAGCCCCCTTTAGTAAGTTTAAAAACGGTTTTGTTGTTGTGCATCATCGTAAAGGCAACGGTGGGGTGCATGGCGGCTACTCTGATAAATTCTTCGATAATATGACGGGTTTCTGCTGTATTCGATTTCAGGAAGTTTCTCCGTGCCGGTACATTGAAGAAGAGGTTTTTCACCAAAATATTAGTTCCCGGGCTGCATTGGCAGGGATCCTGCGAAATAACTTTTGAACCTTCTATTTTCAGGCAGGAGCCCAGTTCATTTTCCGGGGGTCTGGTTTTCATCTCCACCTGTGCAATAGCTGCAATTGATGCCAGTGCTTCGCCACGGAATCCCATGGTTCGTATGGCAAACAGGTCGTCGGCATTACTGATTTTTGATGTGGCATGACGTTCAAAACACATCCGGGCATCTATTGCCGACATGCCGCAACCATTATCAATCACCTGTATCAGCGTCTTTCCTGCATCTTTGATGATCAGCTCAATTTCAGTAGCGCCGGCATCAACAGCATTTTCCAGCATTTCTTTAACCGCTGAAGCAGGACGCTGGATGACTTCTCCTGCAGCAATCTGGTTGGCTACCGAATCGGGAAGTAATTTGATGAAATTCGACATCTGAAATTTTCTTATTTATCTTATGCCAAACAGGGCCAGTAATTTTTCGATGAAGTCGGTAAAGAAGATCATGTATATTCCGCCGACAATGAAAGCTACTATAAAGGTATAAGAGATTATTTTTGATAAGTTGCTTCTGCCATAATCGTCTCTACCACCTTTTCTCCATTTTTTCGACATTTGAAACTTCAGCGACTCCCGGTGTGATAAACTGGAATCGTATCCCAGTTCTGCTTTTCGCTTTTCAAGGGCTTCTTTATCCTCGTCATAATAACGGGGTTTGTAGCTGAACTGCTTTGGCTTAGGTGTTCTGAACGTTACAAAACGCATAATAATTGAACTTTATTTGTGGCAAATTTACCTTATTTTTGTATTATAAATGATGTTCAAATGACCGAATCCAAAACAAATCCTGTCGATAAGCTCATTGTTGTTGGCGACAGGGTGCTGATAAAACCGAAAACTGAAAAGCATAAAACCAGGGGAGGGCTCTTACTACCACCGGGATATAAGGAAAAAGAGGAAATTCAAAGCGGTTATGTAGTAAAAACCGGTCCGGGATATCCTATTCCGTCACCAACAGACGAAATAGATGAACCTTGGAAACATAAAAATAAGGACGAAGTGATCAATTATATTCCATTACAAGCCCGTGTTGGGGATATGGCCATTTTCCTGAAAAAAGGCGCTGTCGAAATTCAGTATAACAACGAAAAGTATTTCATTGTACCGCAGCATTCCATTCTCTTATTGGAACGTGATGATCTTTCGGTTGATTAAAATATATAAGATGGTATATCAGCGCATTATATACTTCTTGTTGGCAGTTGCTCTATTGAGCATCTTTTCGTGTAATCCAAAACAAAACAGGCCCGGAATCGCATCAATATTTGAAGCTATACCTGACTCCCTTCTGGTTTCCAAAGTTAAATATGCCAAAGGGTTTGACCTGTATGAGGCAGAACAGGTCAGAAAGCTTGTCGTATATCATCCGGAATTGCCCGAAACTATTATTGCCACCTTTTATATTACTGACAGCTCCGTGCTGGCAGCATACAATATGAGTGATGCCCAAAACGTTGTCAAGATAAATTCTAACCGAACAGCGGTATTTTCGGCAACACAGTTAAATGCATTTGACAAACTGTTGCTATTGGGTCATGTGACAGGCATTACCGAAAGTAAGTACATCAACAACAAGCATATAAAAGAAAAGCTGAAAAAAGGAGAAATCATTGAACTGGGTGCTAACAATCATTATTTTATCGAAAAAATCATGTCGCTGCAACCCGATTATATCTTTTATTCACCTTATAAATTTACGGCGAACCATCTGTTGAAAGCAACAGGCATTCCTTTAATTCCATTTTATGATTATCATGAGAACACACTCTTGGGCAGGGCGGAATGGATTAAATTTACAGCTGCATTTTTCGATGGGTATGCCCGCGCTGACAGCCTGTTTAGAGATATTGAACGACAATATGTTTATTATCGATCACTCACTAGTGGGGTGACCTCGAAGCCGACGGTTTTTTCCGATAAGTATTTTAATGGTCAATGGTATGTGCCTGGAGGTAAAAGTTACATAGCAGCTTTATTTAGCGATGCAGGGGCTGATTATCTGTGGAAAGAAGATTCGCATACAGGCAGTTTTCCGCTCGATTATGAAGTGGTTTACAGTAAAGCACACGAGGCCGACTTCTGGCGCATTGTAGGTTCCTATGGCGATCAGTCATCTTATGAGGCTTTAGCCGAAGAAAACAGTTTATATGAGAATTTTAAGGCGTTTCATAACAAGCATGTTATTTGGTGTGATGCCCGGAAGACAGCATATTTTGAGCAAAGTTCGCTGGAACCTCATCTGTTGCTGGCCGATTTGATCTTTGCCTTCCATCCCGAAATTTTGCCTGGCTATCAGCCGAAATACTATCATATTTTAAAGTAATTTTAGCGCAAGATACGGGCGTATGTATAAACGGGGTAATTCAGGTATTTGGTTTCTTATTTTTTTAGTGCTGGCAGCGGTATTGTTTCTGGCTAACCTGTGGTATGGTTCCGTGCTGATTGCCTGGAAAGACGTGTTGGCTGTACTGTTGGGAAGTTCCGGGAAAAATAAGGTCTACGAAGTGATTATCCTAGATTACAGATTGCCGCAGGCGGTAACAGCTTTGGCGGTAGGCATGGCTTTAAGTGTAGCCGGATTGGTTTTGCAAACGGTTTTCCGCAATCCGCTGGCAGGTCCATCGGTGTTGGGCATCAGTTCCGGTGCCAGCCTGGGGGTAGCTGTTGTGGTTTCGGCAGGGAGTTTAATTGGCCTTGAAATGCTTAACCAGTCGTATTTACTCTTCGATATTCCGTTGGTGCTCGCAGCTGTTACAGGCTCTTTGCTGGTGCTTCTGATTATTATCTTTGTGGCTCAGCGTATTAGTAATGCTGTAACAATCCTGATCATCGGTATTATGATCGGATATGCTGTGTCGGCGGTTGTTGGCGTAATCCAGTTTTTCAGCCGGGATGAAGAGCTCCATGCCTATATTCTGTGGGGGCTGGGAAGTTTCTCCAATACAAACAATATGCAAGCGGTCTTTCTGCTGCTCACCTCTCTGGCAGTAACAGCTGCTGTTCTATTATACAGCAAAAGTTTGAATGCTCTTCTTCTGGGAGTTGCTTATGCCAGGAATTCGGGAATTAATGTAAAAGTTGCACAGAATATACTGATTATCCTGGCTGGGTTGCTTATAGCATTGGGGACGGTATTTACGGGTCCCATTGCTTTTGTCGGACTGGCAGTACCCCACCTGGCGCGTAATTTCTTTAAGACCTCGTCACACGGTATATTAATTCCGGCGGTCATTATTATGGGGACTTCGTTAACACTGGCATGTAATCTGGTAGCCAGGTTACCTGGTTACGACACATCGCTACCCATAAATGCTGTAACCTCGCTAATTGGGGCTCCGGTAGTGATCTGGGTGATTGTAAAACGTGGAAAAGTGAAAAAAGCATGAACGCGTTACTGAAAATAAAAGGACTGGAAACCGGCTTCAGAGGAAAGAGGGGTAAAACCGTCATCTTGCACAGCAATTTAAACTTTGAGATTCTTAACGGGCAGTTTGCTGCCGTTCTGGGGCCGAATGGAGCCGGGAAATCTACGTTGCTGAGGACCTTGTTGGGATATCAGAAAGCATTGGCAGGGGAAGTGTTTTACGGGAACAACCTACTGGAATCTCTGTCGGTGAAAGAGTTAGCCAGGGAAGTAACGGTCGTGTTAACCGACAAATTGGATGAATCTTTCCTGACGGTGTTCGATATCGTAGCCACCGGAAGATACCCTTACACGGGAATAGCCGGGCGCTTGACCGAAGATGATAAAAATTTGGTGGAAGAAGCCGTAAGTTTAGTTGGAATGATAGATTTCATGAACCGGTATGTTCATCAGCTAAGTGACGGCGAAAGGCAGAAGGTGATGATCGCCAGGGCAATTGCCCAGCAAACACCGTTAATCCTGCTGGACGAACCTGTGGCCTATGTGGACGCGCCCAGCAAAATCGAGATTATGGAACTGCTGTTAACGCTCAGTCATGTGCACGGTAAAGGAATAATTATGGCTACACATGATCTGGAAGCTGCTGTCCGCTTCGCAGATAGGCTTTGGCTATTGGGGACGCATGCGGAAACATCTGAAGGAACACCGGATGATTTGCTGCAAAACGGAACGATAAACCGGTTTTTCGACAAAAGCAATATTGTCCTGAACAAGGAAAAAATGATCTTTGAAAAGAAGTTATAATTCAACATAAAAAAATAAATCAATGAGACTTAAACTGAACAAAATCATCACATTATTTATATTAGCAGCTATGATGACCTCGTGTGCACAGACAAAGCAAAAAACTGACTTGATCGTAACCAACGCCCTGGTTTATACTGTTAACGACAATTTTGATACCGCGGAAGCATTTGCTGTAAAAGACGGAAAATTCGTGGCTGTAGGAACAAATGAAAAGATCATTAATAAATATACATCCCGCAGGGTTGTTGATGCCGAAGGGAAGATTATCTATCCCGGCTTTAATGATGGCCACAGCCATTTTCTGGGATACGGTTTATCGAAAACAATGTACGCGGAACTTGTCGGAACTACATCATTTGAAGAAGTGATAGAGCGGGTAAAACAGCATCAGCAACAGTATGATGGCGCATGGATTTTAGGCAGAGGGTGGGACCAGAATGACTGGCAGGTGCAGCAGTTTCCGACAAACGAAAAGTTGAATGAAGCTTTCCCTGATCAGCCGGTTGTGTTGCGCCGTATTGATGGTCATGCGCTCATCGCCAATTCGGAGGCTATAAAAAGAGCCGGCGTAACAGTTGAATCTAATGCTGATGGTGGCGACATAGTGAAAGAAAACGGAAAGCTCACAGGTGTTTTCATTGACAATGCTATGGATCTGATCGAAAAAGTAATACCACAACCTTCAATGGAACAAAAGGTGAAAGCATTGCAAAAGGCGGAAAAAGATTGCTTTGCTGTGGGCTTGACAACAGTAACCGATGCCGGTCTTAATAAACAGGATATTCTGCTCATCGACTCGTTGCAGAAGGCTGGCGCTTTGCATATCAGGGTTTATGCCATGCTCAGTCCGACAGAGGAAAATTTTGAACATTTTTACAAAAATGGTCCGTATTTTACGGGAAAACTTACCGTCAGCTCTGTAAAACTATACATTGACGGAGCCCTCGGATCGCGAGGCGCTCTTTTGTTACAACCCTATTCGGACGATCCTGATAATTTTGGTTTGCAGTTGAACCCCGAATTGTATTATCATGACATGTGTAGTCGGGCGTACGATGCAGGATACCAGGTGAATACACACGCGATTGGCGACTCGGGCAACCGAATAATGCTTAGAACATACGCACAGTTTCTGGCAAGGCCAAATGACAGACGCTGGCGTGTGGAACATGCTCAGATTGTGCATCCGGCAGACATGCATTATTTTAAAGATTACAGCATTATCCCGTCCATACAAACAACACACTGTACCAGCGACATGTACTGGGCTGATGAACGTCTGGGGGAAGAACGGGTAAAAACGGCTTATGCTTATCAGGATTTATTGCGGCAAAACGGTTGGGTGATCAATGGTACCGACTTTCCGGTGGAAGGGATTGAACCATTGCACACCTTTTATGCAGCTGTAGCCCGAAAAGATATGGAAGGCTGGCCTGAAGGTGGTTTTCAAATGGAGAATGCCCTGAATAGGGAAGAAGCTCTGCGATCGATAACGATATGGCCGGCAAAAGGAAGTTTTGAAGAAGAATATAAAGGAAGTATCGAAGCAGGAAAAGCGGCCGATTTTGTGCTGCTGGAAAAAGATATTATGCAAATTGCGGAAGAAGGTATCCCATCGGTGAAGATTGCAGCTACGTACCTTGGCGGGGAGGTTGTTTACCAATCTGAACACTCAACCGAAAAATAGCAAGTTGTTTAAAACAGATCAGCTTTGATCATGATGTCCTTCCGGTTCCACATGGATCGTTACTTTCGATAATATAATCATCTGAAGATGATCACACCCTCCATCGTAGTCAGGAGACTACGCTGAGGAGAGGAGAAAAATTTATATAGTACAACTCGGCGTAGTCTCTGACTACGCCGCAGGAAGTTACAATCTTCAGATTGATTTTTTTCATAAATTAGCTAACAGATTATTTTAATATGTCTGAAGCCTGGAAAATAAGAGATCAGCATGCGCTTTACTTTTTAACTATGCGGGTTGTTTTTTGGCTGGATGTTTTTACACGCCAGGCTTATCGCGATATCATCGTAGAATCTCTACAGTATTGCAGAGAGAAGAAACACCTTGAAGTTTTTGCTTACGTGCTCATGTCCAACCATTTGCATCTTATTGTCCGTTCAAAAAACGGGACGCTTTCAGATACAGTAAGGGATTTTAAAAAATTCACGGCAACCAGTATTCTGGAACAAATTGAAACAGGAAATGAAAGTCGTAAGAAATGGCTTTTAAGTGAAATGGCATTTGCTGCCAGAAAACATAAAAGAAACTCGAATTATCAGTTTTGGACACATGAAAATCATGCAGTTGAATTAAGCACCAATGAAATGATAGATCAGCGTTTGAATTATACTCATCAAAACCCTGTTAAGGCAGGAATTGTTGATAATGCAGAAGATTATATATACAGCAGTGCGCGTAATTATTGTGATGACATGGATTGTTTAATTGAGGTTGATATACTGTAATGATCATCTGAAGATGATGACACCGCTCAGCGTAGTCAGGAGACTATGCTGAGGAGAGGAGAAAAATTTATATAGTACAACTCGGCGTAGTCTCTGACTACG
>Ga0209013_10002202_pt1 | contig 17739 bp, 25 predicted proteins | sample Cruoilmetagenom2_FD_187291 | JGI IMG/M metagenome (GOLD analysis project Ga0209013, IMG submission 187291) | Oil polluted marine microbial communities from Coal Oil Point, Santa Barbara, California, USA - Sample 2 (SPAdes) (version 2) | ecosystem: Environmental > Aquatic > Marine > Oil seeps ...
TCTGCTGTAAACGGTACAATTTTCATCTATGATATTTCTCCTTTTAAATAAGTAATTTTTAATAATGAATCAAATAAAAAAGCAATAGTGAATACACAAGGCATCCATCTATTGCTTAATTAATTTTTATCCCACAAATAGATTTGATGTTTCTAACTTGCCGCATCCTTGTAAAGAAACAGTATAAGAAGCTTCAGAATCATATGCACCTTCAATAGGAAGAGATGTGATTAATGCTAAACCTTCATACTTTTTGTCTCCTCTACGTAATTCAACCATAATTTTAATTTTAGCTTCATAAGCTTCTTCTAAAAATTCATAGGCTACATCATCAAGGAACAAAATCCCATCACACTCTACACTCCAGTCTGAAGTTGTTGCGAAGTAATCTGTTGTTCCATCTCCACCTTTATGATTGATTGAAACAAGTTCAGTTTCACGCTCTAAAGATGCCCCACGTTGTCCACCGACCATTGACCAAACTGGCTCAGGAGCAAACTCATCAATTTCTGTGTTGACATATAAAGCAATGTCTAATCCTTTAAGTACTGTCATATATATACCGCCTTTAATTTAATTTTTTTGTTAGATTTATCTCAAATTCTAAGATGCCATGATAGACATTTCCATCAGTACCTTCTTCTTTGAGTGTCATCATCATTTCTAGAGAAACTAAATCAAGACTGAAGCTAACAACTTCAAATCCTGTTTCAATAAATTCCTTTACAAAATGATTCATTGTCTTTGACTCAAGGCTTGTTGTGCCTTTAGAAAAAGTATGAACTGTAATATTATGTTTTGTTCGTTTATAATCTTTAGTTTTATTGTTGGTAGTGGTAACATCTTCACCAATCAGAATATAAGGAAATGGTTGATTAACTGGCTTAGACTCAAACACGTTATAGTTGGTTTTCAATCCGTTATGGATTGCTTTTTGTAGCTCTACTGTTGGAATAGCCATTCTAATCACCCACTTTCTTCATAATCTTTTCCATGCCTTGTATGAACTTCTCTTTGTTTTTGACAAAGGCTGGGTTCATATAAGGCTGTGCTGTTTGTTTAGATGTTCCATACTCAACTATGAAATTGTATTCAACATTTGTTCCGACTTCTGCACTCAAACCATCAGGCTCAATCTTAGTATTTATAGAACGTCTAAGCGTTCCAGTATCTACAGGAGTGAGTTTTTTAGCATCTGCTTCAGTTTGGAATGCTGTTTTCTTTACTAATGCTATCGCTTCTTGCTCGACTTCATCAGCAATTGAATCAGCCCATTTGATGAATTCTTCAAGCCCTTTAATTTCAGACATTTATATCACTCCAATTAGGAAAATGGTATAAATAGATTCCTGATAATCAAGAACATCAATTATTTTATATTTGTCATTTGTGTTAATATCCAGAAGCTTCAGTGATTCATTAGGATTGATTGACTCTTTAGTAATTAATTTAAATGCCTTAGAAGACACTAAACCATATTCTTTGAGAAGCGTTTCTACTTTGACAGGAGTTTTGTGACAACTAAAAGGAGTCCCAAATATTTCCGTTTCTGTATATCCGCCCATTCCATCATCTAATTTTTCTGAATCAACAAATTGAAAAATTGAATCAAACATCATAGGAATTTCACCCTATTGCTTTGAGTCTTATTCATTTTGTATTTCTCTAAATAAACTCTATATGGTTCAAGTAATTCATCATGAAAAGTCTGTGAAACTACATCAATCGACTCTGATTTTAATCCTTCTTGTCCGCGTTTGTTCCATCTAGCACAAACAATTTCAACAAGAATAAACTCAAGAGAAGTAGGAATAGCAATTTCATTTATTTCTAGAAGGATTGCTTGAGTATACATATCTATAAATTCATTTAAAATAAATGAACCTTCATCGCTTGATGAAAAATCTAATCCAAGAATGCGTTTAATTCTATTTAACATATAAACGCCTCCTAAACCTTAGTTTTTCTTTGACGAGTGTTTTGAGTTTTTTCAACAGGTTTTTCTTCAATGGCTTTCTTTTCCTGTTGTTTCTTTTTCTTCTGTTCTTCTTTTAACTTTGCTTCTTTCTCCTCTTGGAGACGTTTCAAAGTATAGTGAATTAACATGTAGCCACCTACTTTCTTTATCAAAAAAAAAGGCAGTCATCCATATATGAATGAACCGCCAAATTTATTTTTATATTATTTGTTACTGTTCAGTATTACTTAATATTAAACTAAAGTAATTTTTACTACTTTTGATGCGTCACGTAAATGAGTAGCAAAATGAGATGATGCACTGATTACAGTTTGAAATGCTAATGTATCACGAGCTGTTTCAACGTCTACATCTTTAGACAAGTAAAGACCTACTGCTTCAGGTTTCATGATATATGCAGATTTTACAGGAACACGATTAGAAGAAACTACATCCATGTCAATGAATTGACCATTTACATAGTTTGGATCTTGTTTCAAGTTAGCTAATTGAGTAGGATGAACAATAAGGAATTTAACTCCATCCTGATCCTCACCAAAAAGATTAAGAGCTTCAAATACAGCTGAGCCATTTAATGCTGTTTGACCGCCCACATAAGATAATGTTGCATCTGCAAGAGATTCAAACATTTCTTTTTCAATCCCGTTAGCGATTGATTTAGTTAGTTGCTCTTCAGCTTGTCCAATAGGATTACCAAAAGAACCTTTAGCTGCTTCGTCTGTAATTTGAACCGCTTTAGCTACTTTACCAACTGTTAAAACATCTGCTGTTTGAGAAAGTAAAGTAGGATCTACAGGCATTCCTTCAGCTAATAATTCTGCGTCTCCGATGTAAGCATACTTAGGAACATTGATTGAACCTGATTGCTCACCTTCAAAGTTTTGCACGAATGCCATTTGATAAAGCTTGATTGCATCTCCTAGTTTAGCTGATACTGCATCAGCAAACACCTCTGCGTTGATTAAGTTTGTTAATTTAGTTTGTGCCATTTTAATATGTCTCCATTCTATTTTTAAGTTTTATGTGTGCTTTATCCACGTAATTGTTGATAAAGCTCAGGATCTGATTTTTGGATTTCAAGTTTTTGATGATAATTCATCTTCTTAAAATCTTCTTTAGTAACATTAAGTACAGTTTGTTTTTTATTACTTGATGAGGGTGTAGAACCTTTTAATTTGTCCTCTACCGCTTTAGCAAGTGCGTTTTCCCATTCAGTTTTGAATGATTTTATATTGTTAGAAACATTTTCAGCCGTTTCAGCCATTACATAATTTGAAAACTCAACAGGTAAATTTGAAGAAGCTAATTCTTTGATTGCTTGATTCTCCAAGCGTTCACGATTGAATTGTTTGCGTTCCTCTAAAAATTGTTGACGTTCTTTTTCAAGTTCACTTTTAAAGCGTTCTTCAGAAGTCATAGCTGCCAATTTTTCTGCTTCAGACTTTTCTGATTCTAATTTGGTCTTATACTCTTCTTCCCACTTAGCTTTAGATTTCTCTAATGCTTGAGTGACACGCTTATCTGATTCAACTTGAAGCATCTTATCAACTTCTTCTTTAGAGAACGTTTTGACTTCATTCTTTTCCTCTTGTTTGTTTTCTTCTTGCTCTAGCTCGTGCTGTTTGTTTTCTTCCATATTGTTCATTCTCCTTTTGCCCAATTAGTTGCTAATGCCCCTAACTGTTCATAGTTTTTAGTTGTTGTTAATACATAAAAAAAGAGACACCTAAAAGGCATCTCAATTTAATGTATGAGTGTGGTTGTGGCTTGAAGGGTTAGCCACAACAACAGGATTATTCATTTTAAATATCTCTTTGCCCATTCTTCATAATTCATGTTTTCAACAATGACTGATTCACCATCAACCTTAGAACGTCTTTCACCTTGTTCTTCATCAGAGAAGTAAGGAGCAATAGCTGATCTACAATTAGGATGCATTGGAGGACAATTAACCCCTACCTGTTTATCTTTTAGATTGAATACTTTATTGTCTAATGATTGACATATTTTAGAAGTTTTGTTATCTAATGTACCTACATATATATATAAAGAAATGTTCGCCTTTTCATAACCCTTAGCAGTGGCTGAAGTTATGACATGAGCTGTTTCAGTATTCACTAATCTTAAAGCGTTTTTATAAGATGAATCCATTTTCTCTTTAAGTTGTCGAGCTGCCTTTTGTACAGATAAGCCTTGGATTATACTTTGAGTAATTATCTGTCTCATCTCATTAACAAGCTTTGTTCTATTGCTCCAAATGCGTTCACTGAATTGATCTCCACTCCAAGGAAATGTTAATGCTTCATGAACTGCTGTAGGATTGATTTGAGCCATCGCAAAGCCCACACCTGTCCCCGTTTGTATAATAAAAGCAGTCTGATAGTAAACAGATTCATATGTTTCTCCTAACCACTCTTCCATTTCAATTTGTTGTTTGTGTCCTAGTAAGATTAGTTGAGCATCAATCTCAGCCATTAGAGCATTAAAACGTGCCACTCTTCCAACTTGAAATAGTTTTTCCATCTCAGCAATAACAAATGGATTTTTAGTTAATGCTGCTTGTCGCTTTAACAAATTCATTCTTACACCATAATTTGAAATGTCATAAGCATCCATATGTTTCATTGCTTCTGAATAGCTCACACTGTTTTCTTCTGCATATTTTGTATAGAAAAGAGACAAGGAAGCTTGTACATCATCTAATGCTTTTCTGTACTCTTTAGCTAAAGACTTCTCAACCTTCTTAATATCCTTGTATTTCTCGTCTTGAATTTCTTGGCTACGTTTAATCCAGTAGTCAGAACCATTTAAGCCTTCATATTTTCCAGTTGCCATTTTCTCACCTCGCTCTCATTTCCCGCTTCTTTATTCACTAAAATTTGTGTATTCAATTCCCTGCTTTTCCATCTCCAAAAGTTCCTTCTCAAAGTTCACATCCTGAATGAATGGTAACAATTGAAGTAGAGTTGAACGTGATACAATTCCATCTAATTGTTTAATTAAAGCTGCAATGCTTTCTAAATGTGGTGGAAGATTTCTAGTGAAATTCATTGTGATTTCTGAAGAATTGAATGAACCGCCTTTGATATTCAAGTAGTTGACAATAATCTTTAAACGGTTTTCTAATGAATGTCTCATCATCGCTTCTTTAATTGATACATATGACTCTAAGCCGAAAAGTTTATATTTCAATGACTCGCCTGAAGCATTACCAAACGTTTCTGATTGTAAGTCTGGAGTAAATGATAAGGCATGGATATCATTCTTTAAACGTTCTTGGTACTCTCTCATAGATAAATAATCTGTTTGCTTAACTAAGAAATCTGCTGAAGCCCCTTGAGGAAGTACCATCAAGCGTTGCTCTTTAAGATTGTCAAAATCAGTTTCATCCAATTCTGCTCCAGTCACCATTAAATAAGCATCTGAAAAATAAGCATATGAATTAGCTTGATCTGAAATGGATAGCTCATAAGCATTAATTAAATCAATGACTTTTTCATAATCGCCTGTTGCTTCATCGTTATTGAAATAAACATTTACAGGTACTTCTTTTAGGTAGTGGACTTGTGGCTCAGCTACTTTAACGAGTCCTTCTTTATCTTGTTTGAATGATTGAACATAATCTTTAGTGTATAGCTCAACAAAAAGCTGATTTTCATTAGTTAAATAATCCTCAACTTCAAAAAATCTAACAGCTGCGATTGGATTAGATTGAATTGTATTGTCATAAATCATGAATGCTTCTGTGGGATCAAGATAGACAAATTTTAATTGTGTCTGCTCATCAACATAAGCTAGTTCATATCCTACTCCTGTGATACTGATTGATTTACCTATGCGTGAGTTTAATGTTTGCTCATGGTTGTCATCAAGGATAGGTTGAACACGATCCATAAGCTCATCAACAGATGAAATGTAACTGACTGGCTTACCTAAGAAGAAAGCGTTAATTGTATTAGTTAAGTACTGAGGATAGCTAGTAGAAATCATATTGTTTGGCTTACTCTCATCACTCATCGTGCGTTGCTTAATGTCTGTATTAGCGTTGTAATACTCCTGAAGTCGTTGAAGACGTTTTAATTCTTTCAGTTTGAATCTTTCTATTAGTGAGTTAATTAACTCTGGTGATAAATCGTCAATTGTTGATACTTTGTATTTTTCCATTTAGGCTTTTGCCTCCTGTGATTTTTTTTATTTAAAATTGAACAACAAAAAACACCTCAGCAATTGAAGGCTGAAGTGTTTTTGATTACCATTTACTTGTTAAAATTATGCATTTATCTAGAATGTCTTTTGATCCAAGAATCCCATAATCATCGAAATATTTTTTCAATTCTTGATCCTCACCAAGAATGATGTAATATTCTATAAGTGTTATTTCATGAATTGAAAATTGAGAAAAGAATATATTTAAATACTTTTCTTTTTCACGTTGATTAAAAGCATTCATAGAAAGTTCATTATCATTCACTAAGGAAATTATTGTTTTGATACTTTTAATATAATGTGATAATGGATATTTATCATTCTTTAAAGCTTCATAATAAGCTAGTTTCTGATAAGAGAAATTACTGTCGTCAAAATATTTCTCGCTGAAGAATATCGCTATTTCAGTTTTGAAAAAAAGTTTTTTATAATCTACCATAGTATCTATATCTACAGGAAACTTCAATAAACCATATCTATGTTGTTTTATATATGCACTAATATTAATTTTAATTTGTTCTTCATCAAAAGCATGTACATCTTCCGAAATGTCTTCCATGGAAATATCACTTAACGTCAATAAATTTCTTCTGAAATTATAATATGCATTTACTAAGAAGTCATTATTATCAAAATTAGACATCAAAAAATCTTTAAATGCTTTATTTAAATAAACAGTTGAAAATAATTCATTAATATTTTCATAGTGTTGATTAATTACTTCCCGTCCTTTTGCATCACCTAATTTCATGTCATTCAAAAGACTATTATGCATATTTATCATATTAAAGAATGTGGATTCAAATTGTTGTAGTCTCAGTGTTTTATTACTTAATTCATGTTCTTCTCGGGTCTTCTTCAGTTCATCTCTTGTTAGTTGTAACTCTTCTCTTTGCATACTTAATTCATCTTTTTGCATTACAATAGCTGCTATAACAAATAGCATACTGGCTAGACTAAGCAACCCCACCGTTGAACCACCAAAAAAATCTCCTACTACTCCTAAATTTTGAAAACTTGACAGATTAAACTTTTGCTTCGAGATAGCCATAATTATAAATGGACTTGAGATTGCAAAAGCACCAATAAATACACCAAAAAATATCCACTTATTTTCTTTTTTCTTGAACCACTTTTTTATCAATTTATTTCTTTTCCTCCATTACCTAGTAAATTATTATAATAAAGTAATTTCTCTTTATTATTTTACCATTATAATGAAATAAGAACAGACTATAATCCTAATTTACCCAAATTTAGAACTTTAACCTTTTTGTCATGCTTATGTTCTTCTAGACTGTATCTAATTGGATCAATACAGTGATTGTAGTTATCTACTGGAGCATTTAAGTATTGCCCTGTTGTCTTATCTTTCTTAAAGCTATAGTTTTCAAACTCGTCAATTGTATGTTTACATGTAGGATGAATAATAACATCAAACTGCTGTATGAACTGAATACCTGACATGATTGAACCAGCACCTTTTTTAGCTGCTTTGATTCTAGGAACTCCATATGATTTAATCTCGGCAATTGATTTCTGTTCTGCTGAGTCTGCTACAATTTTTTCTTTTGAATAGCCCATTTCAATTATTCTTTCAGCTAATTCATTATTGAGTAATCCATGCTCATACATTTCATCAAATACATAAAGCTTTCTATTTTCTAAATCAACTAGGGAACAAATTAGAGTAGAAGCATCTGCCACATATCCAAAGTCCATCCCAAATGCTGATTTAATTAGATGATTAGATTTAACAATTTCATTCACTTCAAACTCTTCAACTTTATAATTAGTAAATACTTTCTTTCCAGTTGATCCCCATTTACCTAATGCATAGACCTCATACTTTTGTGGATTTCTTATCTTCATATCTTCAAGAGTTGCAATTGTTTCTGCATCTAAATGAGCGTTATCTAAATAGGTAGAGTGACAAACAACTGAGTCATTCTTAGGCATATCAAAGAACTCAGATTTTAACCAATGAAGAGAGCTGATTGGATTAAATGTTAAGTAGAATTGTTTCTTATGTCCTTGCCCTCTAAGTCGCAACTCAAGTTGATTAAATAATTCCTTTGTTAGCTCAGAGGCTTCTTCAATCCAACAAGTATCTATTCCAGAAATTGAAAGCAGTTTTGATTCATCATCAGCCCCTTTGAAAATTATTTCAGAATTGTTTGGAAATGTAATCTTTAAAGTCGTCTTTGAAATCTTAACTAAATCTAATACTTCCATGCGTTCTAATGCTGATACTATTTCAGTGAATACTGATTCTTTAACTGATGAAAATGTTTGTCTAACTACTAGAAGCTTCTTCTTATGTTGTAATAAATCCAATACTATTTTAGTAGCTACAAAAAATGATTTACCTGATGATGAACCACCATAGAAAACATTGTATCTATAGTTTGAGCTGATATATGGAATATACTTTTCATTGAAAAATGAACGGTCAATATTAAGTTTTATTACTGCCATTGTTATTCTTTTATCTCCTTTGCTATTTGAATTTGCACATAGAAAAAAGACACCTACTGAGTTGTAAGTGTCTTAATTGTTCTATGTGCTATTGTTTGGACAAACTAATATGTTGATTGTTAGATGCTAAATGAACATAAAAAAGAACCCTCAAATAATTGAAGGCTCTAGCTTTAGTTTCATAGTTCACTGCAAGATAAACGTTTCAACCCAATCAGACCATGTTCTAATATCATTGTAATACTCATTAATCTGGATTTCTTTCATATGACTGAATCCAGTACAAACAAACTGATTATCCAGCAATACCATTTCCCTAATAATGACCATTTCAATATATGAGGCTTGCTGAACAGACTTAGCTAATTCTAATTCAGTGAAGATGCCGCCCATATTGTAAAATTCATCATCCTCAAACATGTATTCATGAATCACATAAATTTTCATTAGATGTTTCTCATTGCAAGAAGCAAATCAGTATAGAACATCTTGCAAACTCCTTTGTCGATTAAATCAATCTTGTAATTCTCTCTCGATGTAGCAACCTCCACTTCACCAAACAACAATCCACTATCCATGCTGATTTCTTGGATATGTTTAAGGAATACTGATGTTACCTTCTTCTTACTTAGCACCGCATGATTAAATACTAAACGCTCATTAGTAATGAAACAGAACTCAAATGCTAATCCATAAATGTTAAGTAATTCTTCATCAGGTAACAACAAATCTTCAACTTTTGATTTATATTTCTCATATGCTTTGTTAGCTTGCTTCTCACTATGAGCGTTCATCTTGTCAGCCGCTTTTTCATTGTGAGCTTTCTGTGCATCCTTTAATTTGGTAAACAATCTTCATTCCCCCTAATTGATTTGTATTGGTGGTTCATTGTTGCTAAATGTTAAAATACACCGTCTTCAAATGTCTCAAGTTTCTCAAACGAATAGCCAAATGTCTGAAGCTTAACTGATTCATCATTATGATTAACCATTGAGATGTTTAACTCACGATTCATGATCTCATTAAACTTAGTAGTGAACTCCTCAATGCTCATTCCTGCAATGGCAATTTCCACTTTCATAATACCGTGTGTAGTAATTGCTTTTGTTTCTTCATTGATTGCTGCTGATTGAGTTGCTGACATTTGTACATTCCCCATTCTGATTTTAGTTAATTAGTATTATTTACATGTAACACAAACATGTAATACTTCTAATGAACACAATACCATGACAAGAAATATATGGCAACAACTAATTTAAGGATATTTCAGATAACTTAAAATAGCTAGATAATTCTACATATATTCCTAATAATTAAACCTTTAGATGGTTACATGTGCCCATGCCTTTCCTGATTTAATCTTAGATATAGCTGAGGTAGCTACTTCAAACTGTTTAGCAATATCACGTCCAGTAACCACTCCTTCTTTGAGTAGGAGTTTAATTTGTATCACATCATCTTCAGACAGTTTTGAATTATGATGGGTAGTACCTCTACTCATATTCTCATTGTTCTGTGGCTTGTAATTCAATGCTGCTTGCTTGTCCTCATACTTCTTAACTTCTAATCCAATCAATCGTTTAAGCGTCTTCAGCGATGTAATATGAATAGGTAGATGAGTATTATAACCACTGGCAATAGCATCATTGAATTGAATCCAATATGTTTCTTTCAATGTTAATTCCCTAACTGTATTAGCTCTGTCTATGATCTCAATTGTAAATGAATCTAATCCACTCTCAGCAATGTCTACATACAAAGGAAGATGATTATACCTCCAATCATTCATCATGTCATGGTGATACATTCTCACATCTATAGGAAGGATAGTTGAAGCTACATAACATTTACCATTTGGATTAGTTAGCTTATATACAATCATTCCAGAAGGATTAGAGTTAGTATCAATGCGTTGAACATGACTCCAAATCCTACCTGATTTAATTGCAGAAACAGTTGCAGGTTTCACATTGAACAATTCAGCAATATCATTTATCTTTACATTGCCTTCTTCTATAAGAGTCTTAATTTGTATCACATCTGACTCAGTTAGTTTAGTTTGTGATTTACCTGCCAATGTGAACACTCTCCTTTTGATTGATGAATAGAATTATGTACAGAAAAATGAACCATCTCAAAATGAAATGGCTCACTCAATTATTGTTATTATATTCCATTACTTAGTATTACTTACATGAATAAAAGACCATGTTTTTATGCAACAATTTAAGAAAGCTTGATATAGCTGACTCTTCAAAACGTTGTTAAATCAACGGTGTATAAAAAATGAATACTCCAAGTTAATGATAGTTCTTGAAGTCAGTCATATCAACGCTTCTGAGACAATCAAGTTGACATAAGTAATCTTATGGGAAGCTACAACTGTATGTTTATTCATTCCCTTTTATTTACCATTTGTCAATAGGTAGTAGAAAATCGCTAATTATTCATCATCATTTATATCTTCATATTCCCCATCAATCGTTTCATCTTCATAAGATAACAATGGATCTTTCTGATTGATTATGTTGCTGCCTATTTGCTCAATCCCATTCATACCTAACAGATTAATCTCAAAGTCGTGAGAGTGTGCAATTTTAATATTGTCAGTTAGCATTCCTTTATTCTTACCTAATAACTCAGATGCTTTAATTCTATCTACTGTCTTTCCATTTGGATCAGTCATAGTAGCAGTCCAGAATATTAATATGTCCTCTTCTGTAGCTATGCGTTTATTAGAATGTATCTGCTTTTTTCTCTCAGCTAAATATTTAACCACTTTTTCTTTCTTCATCATCTTACTTGCTCCTACACTTGCTGCACTCTGATTATCTTTTTCATATGCAATAGCATAGGATTTTCCAAGCTCCCCACTCTGTATATACAACTCAGCAAAGTGTGCTTGTCTATCATTCAATCCCAACTGTCTCGCTAGGGTATCGTTTCCATTCTTAGACGTTTCATCCACTTATTTAGTCAACTCCTTTACTTAGTTGAACAAGTCTAAATTCTATATAGAAAGTAAAATCATTCAACTTTTTAATATGTATCATTATTTGTCCATTGCATTAGTAGGCAGCATTAGATGGCATAATAAAAAGCCATGCACATTTAGCCACGACTTCAACATTCATTTATTTTCTTTTAATGTACTCATGGAATAACTTATTATTAACTGAGTTATCAAACATGCTAACCTGAGCATTCAGTTTTTCTTGTATTACCTTAGCACCTTTAATATTTTTGGAAACTTGATATTTATTTTTTTCTATTAATTGCTTAAACCTACTAAAATTAGATATCTCTAAATCTGATGAGGATTCATTACATCCATGACTAATAACACCATTAGTTGGATTTATCTCAATTAACTCAGTTGAGTCGTTACTAAATCCTGTATAAAAAATTTTACCTTGTTCATCTAAACCGCCTATTAAAATATGCATTGATACTGTAATCTTTTCATTTGCATTTTTAATCAATTCATTGAACATTGAATTAGCAAAACTTCTTGCGTTTTGTTGATCATAGCGATGTAGAATTTCATTTAATAATTGTGAAGTCCCTTTATTACCTGCAATTCCGATAATAATCTTGTCGTTTACTTTAGTGATTTTTTTATAATTTTCCGTGTCAATCTCATTCTTCTCGGTATCTATTGCCCTTCCATCACTCATAAATGAAATAAAGTTTTCAGTTGCAATTAAACTTATTAAACTCATCTCTAATCCTCCATCTTTTAAATTCATCATAGATGATTTCAAAGTATTAGACAAAAAAATCACACTCGCTTGAATGTGACTTGGTCGTTTAATTTTCTTTATAAGGAGAGATTTTTTCTGTTAACATACTATGAAAACTATCTACATCCTCAATTGAAGTTAATTCACATCTCTCTTTTGTCTCTCCTAGTGTTAAGAGAACATTTATCACTTTGCTTTTACTACAATCTATGCTACCGATATTTTCAGTTTCAAAAGGTCTTTCGACATTTTCAAATTTAATCTGAGTTTTTAAATGCTCTTCATCAGTTTTATCATTAGCTAATTCACTATACATTAATTTTTGTGAGTCCGTTTTATGGTATTTATTAATTTCAAACGTTTTTTTAATATTAGAATGGTTTTTTGGGCTATAAATTGATACATCTGATGTGTACTTAGTTAATTTGTTATCTAACGCTATCCATATTTCATCAATATTGCTATTCACTCCATCAACCTCCAATATTCTTAACCCTAGAATTGAAAACAGGAATTTTAACCACCATTTTTTATTTTATAATAAGCCAATCCAGCATGGTAAACCGCTTTACTCATTGTTAATAATTTTTCAGCAGTCTCAACGTCTCCAACTTTTTCAGTAATCTGTTTCATTACTTTCTTATATTTACTTTCTGCTTCTTCCTTATTTGTAGCTGTACCAATCGTGAGTATTTCTTGCATAAGAGACAATACTTCTGTTTGTATTACATTATTAGATTGTAAAATTTCCACCATTAAATTAATGCTTGATGTATTGTCAACAATTTCAGATAATAGCTTTTCTACATTTCCCCTATGTTTCATCTCTAGTTGTTTTTCAATTTCTTTTAATTCATTTTCTTCTCTTCGTGATTCTTCCATCTCCCGATCAAGTTTCTCAAAGCTTTCATCCAAAAAAGACATATCAACTTTTGGAACTTTCATATCAGCCATCTTCAATTCAAACTGTTTCATAAAGCACCTCCATTCTAATCATAGAATAGCAGGAAGCTTTTTACATGTCATTAAGAATATTCAGAAATTAAACTTGTACACTTGGACTACTTCACATTCCTAATTCCCTCATTACCTCATTAAAGGTAAATTGTTCTTTTTCATCTTCATCCATCCATTGTGTCCAAGCTGTTTCATATGAACAGGTGAAAATGTATGCACGATTCAACAAGATTTCAGAAACTTTGGTGATATTTAAATCCACCACTCAACAAACAACCTTCTTCACAATTTCCATCTCATCATGCTCATCATATCCATTACCGATAAATACCTGCGTCATCTCTCGCACGTGTTTCAGCAACTTATCATTCTCCACTAATGCCAAATGCTCACCTGAAGCTATTCCCTTAAAATGTTCATCCTTATTCAAAGTAATAAACACTATACCTTCATCAAGCTTGAATCCTCGTCTGCCTTCACTAAAGTCATATGATCGCCATTCAAGTTTCAATAAATCCTCATCATTTTGAGTCATCTTCAAACGATAAGACTTCAAATCTGGCTTAGCATCTTCCACTTCAAGCTCCTTCATGTACTCATAAAATTCTTTCATGTCTTCCATGTAGATTGTTCCTCTCGTTTTAATCTTTGTCCCATTTACATCAATCTCAACTGGCACAATTGCAGATGCTGTATATTTGTCTATTTCCGTCATTTTCTCATTCTCCTCTTTGTTGTTTTTCAATCCATTTACCAACTTCCTCAAACTATCCTCACTAAATAACTCTTTCTTCATCTCTTCGCTCATAATTGGCTGATGCAAATTCATTTTATAGCTCATTTTCCAAACCCTATTTTCTCATTTTGTAAAATGGCATCTTCTATGCTTCTTGATGCTATTCTGAATGCAATTTCTCGTTCCATATGGTTATTCAACCGCTTAATTTCAGCCTCTAATTGTTCAATCTTTGTTTCTAACTTTTCTAGTTTTTTCTTCATGTTCATTTCTCCTTTTAATTTGTTTTGTTTTTCTATCCCAATGTCAAAGAACAAAGTCAGGATTTCTATCCTTGACCAACTTCAGCCAATGATAAAACTTGCTTATTTGTCCACTTTCTCCAATTACTTCTCCACGTTTATCCCTTATTGCTTCTTCTAATGTTCTTTTCAAATAATCATCTTTAAATAAGACGTTTCCATTAATCGTTTTAGTTGTAAATGTTTCTTCCATATCAAACTTCAAAAACAAATGGCTGCTATGCTCAAACTCACGCTTATAAGTAGCTGTTACTGGCTGACCGTCTCTATATCCTTCAATTAAGTAGCCAAGCTTACTCTTATTTTTTGCTGATGCATTGCTGTAAGTGCTGTTCTTCAATAAATGTAAATAGAAGCGTTGTCCTCCAATTTCAACTACAATGTCAACTCCAAGAATCAAATCAATCATGTGACTGCTTATGACTCTAGCTGAAGGATATAACTCTTTTAATCTCATCTCAGTGTGAAATTCAATGAGCTTACTTCTCCATGTCCTTGCTAATCTGTTTTCTATTGTTCTCCACATGATTTCTTTTATATCTACATCTTCATTTTTACAGTGCTTACTGAAACTCATCATTCCATGCCACACATAAGCAATTTGATTAGGTATTAATTCAATGTGGTTATTAACAAGCTCCCACATTTTTGAGAAGCCTAAAATATTGTTTTGCTTTTCTACCCAAGCAACCGCATCTTTCTCTTCGTCGCTCAGGTTGTAACGATTAAAATTGCTATCACCATCAACTGGCATATAAATTGGATGAGAGAGGATTAACTCAAATTGAGCTGTATCCTCTATTTCCCTAGTGTCTTTTGATATTTCATATGGATCATAATTCATGCTTGACCAACCCCTTCAAGTTGTACTATAATTAAAAGTATCATAATCTAAAAAATGGGATACTTTACCCTTTTTTAGATATTAGATGTTAAAAAAATAAGGCATTCTCTTCTTCTTCATTATTAACATCAATCTCTACTCCACCTGGAGTTAAACGTTTTTTCTTATAGTTCTTTTTCTTATTAGGATTTTCTCCTAATTCAGTTAGCGTTTTAGTTTCTTCATTCCAATGATAAAGATCTGGATACATAAAAGCTTTCTTATAGTTTGCATACTCTTCATGCTTATCTTTCGTCCAACCACCTAGAGCTTCTTCAGGTTTCTTGTAAAATGCAACAACTGATGTATCCATTAACTCCAAACCATTTAAATGATTTTCCACTAATTCAACAATTTTATAAATTGTTTGTGCTGGAATCGCTTCATTCTTGTAACCTTTAACTAGATTGAAAATGTCTTCACCTTGCAAGTTGTCATAAATTAAATCATTTAATATAGGTTTGTCCATATTCTCTATAATCCAATTTGATATCATCCTATTTTGCTCATCAATCATCTCTTCGTCACAATAAACCAAATCAATAAATGGAGTAAATAATTCAATTTGTCGCTCTTTGAAACGTTGCAAATGTGACTTTTCACCAAATGGAAACTCTTGATTGTATTTTTTCAATAACCGCTTGCCAATCGTCTGCTTTTTCTCTGTGATTGAGTTTTTTGCTAATCCAGTTACTACTGAAGCATCATTAACTGTATATCCACCTGTTCCTCGTTTGTGCCAACATTTTTCTAATTGATCCATAAACTTCAATTGTCCAGAAGTTAATAATCGCTCACGATTTTCTCTATACCATTCTAAAAAATGTGAAGGCTCATTGTTCTGATGCTGATAATATAAACCTTCTTCTTCGCTTAATAACATCATCAACGACATCATTCCATCTTCAGTATCCATTTCTTTGTCATAAGATGAAATAATCATAGAAGTGTAAGTTGATACAGATACTTCTTCACCTTTTTCGCCTTCATATCTATTTTGTTTAGTTGTGTTATTCATTTCATCTTCAAAATCCATTGTTTGAGTGGTAACTGCTTTTTTCAAATATCCAAATAAGTAACTCATATGGTCTTTATCTCCTGAAGCAAATAGCTCCCAATTCCAATCATCTTTTCCTTTTGCTTTAAATTTCATCATTGCTAATTGACAAGCAAGAGCTGCTTCTTGAAACACATCTTCACGATCAATTATTTTGTTTCTTTGCTTCATTGAGCTATATAGTCCCTGAACAAAATACCCAAAAATTTCATTAGTGCAATGTAAACGATGATCTACATATTTGTTATATCTCAACTTTTGTCCTTTAGGTGCACTTATTAATCTAACTTCCCATAAATTCTCCAAAAAATCAGCTTTGATTTCAGCAATTCTTTCATCTGTGATTATTACATTATTGTTTTCCATTTTTCATTAACCCCTCAAGTTTTATTCTACTCTCTCTGTCTGAACTGCTAGTTGCTATAAGTTTCAATAAATTCTTCTAATCGTTTTAGCTTGTCTTCCTTAAAATTAAATCTGCCGTGTTTCCAGCTCGATAATGTTTGAGCAGGAATTTTTGTGGTTTTAGCAATATGGTTGTATCTGATTCCGTGATTTTCAGCAATGTGTATTAATCGCTCTTTAACTGACTCGTTCCAATCGTTCATCTTTGTGCCCCTTCTTTCTGTTTATAATTGTGCTATTTTTATGATTTACTTATATTTTTCTTCACTATTTCCCTAAATAAAAAGTGTCTTCTAGGTTGCCTTGCTGAAGGGCAACCTTAGAATAAACCACTCTGGAGGAGTATAAAAAGGAAAAAATCAGTAATCGCAGAAGTAAATCTTTGATATTGATACAGAACATTTACCTATAGTGAGGGTTTTCCGCCCTCACTATTAACCTCAATAAAGGTTCGTGTTTTTGTCATATTATTATTTGATTAATTAGCTACTGCCAACATTTCTTTTTCCAACTCCATTAGATATAAACTCGACTTAGGATCAGCTTTTTTAGGTGGAGTTTTGTATTGTCCTTCAAGTGGCATTAATCTCTCATCTAGCTTTGGTTGTGACATAATCACAAAATTCTCAGCACCAAATATTTTTGCTACATATTCCTTCTTCTTGGGCTTTTCTTTATCTAATCCAATTGAATTCATATCAATCGTCCCCATTTTTTGAGTATTGTTGATTCGCTTTGCGTTAGTTGCAACTGGCTTAATTCGTTTTTTGCTCTTAGTAATTGGAAATCTGTTCATCCAAGCAATTTCTTCTCTTGCAACTTTTGGTTTTACTTCTTCTACTGGAGCAAATAAATCATCAAAATCAACTGGAATATTAATCTTTTCTGTTTGTTTTTCAGCTTTTTCTCCAAATGCCCATCTAACTTCTTCAACTTCCTCAATACTGTTTTCACCATATTTGACAGCATAATGATATTTACAATTATCAAT
>Ga0209013_10002203_pt1 | contig 17732 bp, 24 predicted proteins | sample Cruoilmetagenom2_FD_187291 | JGI IMG/M metagenome (GOLD analysis project Ga0209013, IMG submission 187291) | Oil polluted marine microbial communities from Coal Oil Point, Santa Barbara, California, USA - Sample 2 (SPAdes) (version 2) | ecosystem: Environmental > Aquatic > Marine > Oil seeps ...
AATGCAATTTGGATCTGCTTCTCGAATTTCCAAGCTAATGAATTTGACAATAAACGTCACCCTTAGGCGTGACTAATTGACGAACTATAATTTGAGACAGCAAAAACTATAGGGTCTGATTCTAAAATTATAGTTATTCAAATTCATTATCTTTCCATTCTTAAAGCAGAACTTCGTTTAGCAGGACATTGGTAGTAATTTAAAAATCACAAATGAGAATAAAACCCCTTTATATAATTACACTTGTATCATTATTAATTTTTTCTTGTTCATCAAATGATAATAATATTAATAATTCACAGATATATCCTTCATTTGGTTCTGAAATTGAAGTAACAATTAATGGTTTATCGTTTGATGCAATGGAACCATTTGTATCACCTAATGGAAGTTATTTATTCTTCAATAATTTAAATGATGGGATAAATACAAAGCTATATTATGCGACTAAAATTAATGATTCAACTTTTAATTATATTGGAGAGCTAACAGGTGCAAATCAAACAATAGCACCTCATTTAGATGCAGTTGCTGATATGGATGTTAATGGGAATTTTTATTGGACATCAACAAGAAATTATCCTACTGAATTGAACAATCTCTTTCAAGGAACCTTTAGCGCTGGTAATGTTAGTGATATTGAAAGAGTACAAGGAGACTTTAATATGAATACTCCTGGTTGGTTAGTAATGGATCACGGAATAAGTTTGGATGGACAATATTTGTACTTCAATAATGCAAGGTTTGATGATGTGAATTGCCAAGGTCCTTGTGAAACTACATTAGGAGTTGCGCAAAAAGACAATGCTTCAACATTTAGTAAACTTCCAAATTCTGCATCAATCTTACAAAACATTAATGACACAAATTATATTTATTATGCGCCTTGTATAAGTAGTGATAATCTGGAATTGTATTTCACAAGATATTTAAAAGGACAAATTACTTCGAATACCGTTTTTGAAATATGTGTTGCAGTTAGAAGTAATTCTTTATCCGAATTTTCAATTCCTAGGGTTTTATTTTCAGAAAATATTTCAAATTTAATAGAAGCTCCTACTCTAACTGTAGATAAAAACATCATTTATTATCATCAAAAAACTACCAATTATCATAAAATAATGATGAGATATCGAAGTTCTTTATAAAGTGATGTTAAAACCAATAAAACTACAGCCAACATCATTTATAGTTCATTGCTTCTGAATTTACTATCGGAAATTTCTCGTACTTTTACTATCTTAGTTTCTCAAACCGAAACTCCTAGAGGATTTTCACGCAACGAAACCATACACAAAACCATTAGCGTGCATAAAAAAACCACACTTCTTAAAAAAACAACAAAAAATATCAGACAAAAAGTATGACAGAGAATATAGAATTAAAAACTGAATTATTAGGAGGAACTAATTATAAAGACTTTTTAATCGACCTAATTATTTATATCTCTGTAATGTTTTTGGTAAGAGAAATATATATACCAAAGGTAGGGTTTCTTGCAAACGGCCTTTTTTGGTCATTTACAACTTTGGCTGTTGCAACTTGGAGAATGAAAGTTAGAAGAGTTACTTGGAAAGATTTAGGATTTCGTAGACCGAAGAGTTTAGGTAAAACATTAGGAATTTCAATTTTAATTATTGCAGCCATAATGGTTTCTATGATAGCCTTTGAAATTATCAAAGACCATCTACCTTTTTCTTTAGCGCCAGATACTTCATCTGAAAATGCATCTTCAAAATTTGGAGACCTTAAAGGAAATTGGTTGCTTTTCTTGTCAATTATTCCAATGGTTTTAGTTGAATCACTCTTAGAAGAAGTCTTAGATAGAGGATTCTTAATGAATTGGTTTGAACGCCTATTTTCTATGACTTCGTTTGCTACAATCATTGCAGTAGTATTACAAGCAATAATTTTCGGATTTAGACACTCGTATGATTTTTCTGAAAGATCAATAACTGCTGGTATTATTGGATTAATTATGGGAATAGCATATATCAAATTTGGACGAAACTTATGGCCATTGATTATCGCCCACTGTTTACTGAATACAATTTCTATGATAGGTAGAGTATGAAATATCATATTAATTGCGCCAACAACCTAAAATAAAAATATTAACTTAAATTACGGCTGATTTCATAAGCGGAATAATCTTGCGAATGATTCCACAACGAAATCATAGACTAACTGTTGTATACAATGCGAAAAAAATCCATTTACATATTAATATTTCTGTTTAGTTCGATAATTTTTGGTCAAAATATCAAAGCCATAACCGAATTGAAAAAGGAAAATGACAGTCTTGTAAAAGTCGGCAAGAGTGAATTTGATAAGTTTGGTAACTTAACTAAAGAAGTGAAATTTGGCGGATATGATGCTATTTTAAAAACATTTCGAAACAAAAACCGAATTTTAGAATACGAGAACGGAAAAAGAGTTGCGGAATATAACTGCGAAGATTTTGTTTCAAAAGATACTTGTGTAATTCGTTCATTCTCAACTTACGAAATCAATCAAAAAACTAGAGTGGAAAAGCAAACCAAATATGAAGCCGATACACTAATTCGCTTTATTCGAGAAGTGAAAAAGAAAAACAATATGACTATTTCCAAAACTAATTCGTGGGAATTTTTTCCAGTAAAAGAGCCAAACTATGAAAAGGCATTGGTTTTAATTGATACATCTTATTTCGACAAAAAAAATCGACTTTCGAAACGAATTAATTATAACAGTCGATCAAAAAAATCATATATCGAGAAATATAAATATTCTAAAAATGAATACTCTTATCAAACTAGTGGGACGGCAAGAGATACAATAATCACATTCGATTATACAAAATTGCAAAAAAAAGTGGACAAGAAAAATATAGATTATCAGTTCAAAACTGATGATAAACATGAATACAAAATTGAATATTATTGAGGAAAGCACTGTGCACAACAATAAATCATAGCAAAACCGCTGTGGGTAATTTAAATCAAACACTATGCAACAAATAAAATGGTTTGAACGAAGATTTGACTTTTCTTTCAAGCAAAACATTTTTCCTGCAATTATTGAACGACTAAATGGAACCTCCATACGGTTAAAAATAAAAATTGAGCAAACCCGATCTGAATTGTTGGAAATAAAGCCAGATCAAAAATGGTCGATAAAAGAAAATATTGGACATCTAATAGATTTAGAACCAATGTGGCAGGCACGACTTGATGACATAATGGATAATAAAGAATATTTAAGGTCAGCTGATTTGGAAAACAAAAAAACTGACTTTGCCCAACATAATAAAGCAGATATTAACGATTTGTTGTCTCAATTTCAAGAATTACGAAAATTTACTTTAGGCAAACTGACTGAACTGAAAGAACAGGACGTCTACAAAACTGCCCTACACCCAAGACTTGAGAAACCAATGAGAACAATGGATTTATTTTTGTTTGTAGCTGAACATGATGATCACCATTTAGCAAGGATTACGGAAATAAAAACTAACCACAACAAAGAACTCCTGAGTTAAAATCCGCTACTTTTTATATACAAGGCCGTTAGCCTTCATTATGAACAGATTTTAAAGTATTAAAAGAACAGAATTATTTTAATCCAATTATAAAAACTATTTTAAACAAATAGAATATTATGTTCTCTATAACTAATAAAATATAAAGTCATGAAAAAAATAATTGTATTGCTCATTTGTACTTTCTTATCATTTGGAATTAAAGCACAAGGTTTTATTGGAGCTTGGGAAAGATATCACACCTCTGAAAACGGAGAGAAACTTAAAAGTGTTGTTATTTTTTTTGATGGATATCAAGTGATAAGCACTTATGATTCAAAAACAGGTAAATTTATTAGCACTAACGGTGGAACTTGGAAGTTAATAGGCGACACTATGACAGAAAAAGTAGAATTTGATACAAATAATTCTGAGCGTGTTGGTACAGAAGTGAGTTTTGAAGTGTTTATAAATGATTCTATTATGGGAATCGTTGGTAGTGAAATGAAATTTAAAAGAATAGATAATGGTGTGTCTGGGAAATTACAAGGCGCATGGTTAATGTCTGGTAGAATAAGAGATAGTGAAACACAATTAAGGGATACAAGTAGACCAAGAAAAACTATGAAAATTTTGTCTGGAACACGTTTTCAATGGATAGCTTATAATACAGAGACAAAACAATTCATGGGTACAGGCGGTGGAACTTATACAACCACTAATGGAGAATATACCGAAAACATAGAATTCTTTTCAAGGGATGATTCCAAAGTAGGTAATAGTTTAAAATTTAATTATAGTTTAGTTGATGGTAAATGGCACCACTCAGGTTTGTCTAGTAAAGGAGACCCAATCCATGAAATATGGAGTGTAAGGGAATAATTTTGTTGTAAAGGAATAACATATTAAGAATAAAACTAAAAATAACCAAAGGCTAACAAAATATATAATCCATACCCAACGGGATACGGCTCATATACAAACACGTTGTACCACATTAAAACCAATCTAAATGAAAAGAGCAATTACAATTTTATTTATTATTCTATTCTATGCATACTCGTACGGACAAAAACCAAGAGCTAGAGATTTAGGAGTGCCATTTGTTGGCAAAACTGGTCAATTTAATGCTATTACAGATGTTGAAGGGGTTGAGGTAGGTTACAGCACTATTATCTCTGGAAAAGGAGAAAATATAGTAGGGAAAGGACCTATAAGAACCGGAGTCACAGCAATATTTCCAAGAGGGAAAGCAAAAAAATTTAGCCCCGTTTATGCAAATTGGTATAGTTTAAATGGCAATGGAGAAATGACGGGCACAACATGGGTAACCGAATCAGGTTTTTTAGAAACACCAATAATGATCACTAACACAAATAGTGTTGGAGTTGTAAGAGATGCTGTTTTAAAATGGTATGTTGATACGGATTGGTATAGTGGAGAGGATTGGTGGTACACTTATCCAGTAGTTGCTGAAACATATGATGGGTTTTTAAATGATATTTATGGCTTCCACGTTAAAGAAAAAAATGTGTTAGAGGCGATTAAAAATACTTCAAGTGGTAGAATCGCAGAAGGAAATGTAGGTGGTGGAACAGGAATGATGTGCCTGGGCTTTAAAGGAGGAACAGGGACTTCTTCAAGAGTGATTAAAATCAAGGATTCAATATATACTGTTGGAGCTATCGTTCAATCGAATTTCGGTGCAAAAAGAAATCTTTCAATCGCTGGAGTTCCTGTTGGAATGGAATTAAAAGACACCTTAAATTATGTGTTCAATGCACCTCCGAAATCAAGACGACAAGAAGGCGACGGGTCAATTATTGTGATTGTAGCAACCGACGCTCCGCTTTTACCACATCAATTAAAAAGAATCGCACAAAGAATTCCCTTGGGAGTTGGAATAGTTGGCGGACGTGGTAGCAATGGTTCTGGAGATATTTTTTTAGCGTTTTCTACTGCAAATGAAAATGCATTTAACAGGAAAAATACAACAGAAGTTAATTCATTACCTAATGACCTCCTCATGCCAGTTTTCGAAGCAACAGTTCAGGCAGTTGAAGAAGCCATCATTAACGCAATGGTAGCGGCCGAAACTATGGAAGGAATTAATGGTAACAAAGCATATGCTTTACCTCACGAATTGCTTATGGTAACATTAAAGAAATATAATCGACTGAAAAAATAACGTGAAGCAACAATGGCTTTAATTCATTGCGGTTTTCCTTCACACTAAAGTTTAGTATATTTAACACGGCTGATTTCTACAGCGGAAAATCCTAGTCTAACCTTTAGCAACAAGTAAAAAAGAGAATTTTGAACATCTAAAAAATTAAACAAAAAGAGTAAATCAAAATGGATAAAAATTTAATTGCTTCACAAAGTATAGAAATAAACACGAAAGCTGAAAAGGTTTGGGAAGTTCTGACTAATCCAGAAAAAATTAAGATCTATTTATTCGGCACGGAAACTATTACTGACTGGAGAATTGGTAGTTCAATAATATTCCAAGGCGAATATAATGGTCATCAATACAAAGATAAAGGGAATGTCCTGGAGAGTACTGAAAATAAAATTTTATCCTATAATTACTGGAGTGGTTTTTCGGGACTTGAAGACAAAACCGAAAACTATTCATTGGTTACTTATAAAATCAAAGATATTGCAGAGAATAAAGTTAAATTTACTTGGACACAGAAAGGATTTGCAAATAAAGATGGTCAATGTCACACTGAACAAGGTCTAAAAACAATGCTTGAACAAATAAAAAAATTGGCTGAAGAATAAAAAATACTGCCAAAAATGGTTATAATCTATTATTTGGTATGGTGTTTAACACAAAAGTTTATGTAAATTTACCTGGCTTGATTCCTGCTTCGGAAAATTTCTGCGGAATTTTACCCACAACGGAATCACAGTCGAGACGCTGTGTGCTCTTTTTAAAAAATTACATAAATGGATAGTAAATTAAGAATTGCTTCTATAATTTTATTGCTGGTGATTGGATTTGCTGCGATATACGGAGGCTGGATGCTAATAGTTGATCCAAGTGGTCAAAAACTTCAAATTCCTCTTAATCTTCTAGAAAAAACACCTTTCAACAATTATACGATTCCGGGCATTGTTCTATTTGTAGTGATTGGAATTTTTAGTCTTTTAACGGTAGTATTGACGATAATAAAAATTAAATATTATACCTGGTTAATTATTCTCCAAGGGTGCTTTCTAATAGGCTGGTTAACCCTTGAACTTTTATTTAATAAAGATTTTTTCTCTCCAGTACTGCACTATCCTTTATATGCAATTGGAATATTGCTTTTAATAATAGGCTATACGGAAAGAAAATATAAGGCAGAATAAAAATAATAAATATACTGAATATGGAAAATCAGATTAATATGACTGTAAAAAGGACAACCGGGTTTTGGCTCTTAATTGGTTTTGGAATATTGCTTATAATAATTTATTTGCTTGGACAGACAATGGCTATAATTAATTATGGTTTTGCGGTATCAATCGACCTGCAGGAGCCTGTAAATGAAATAACGGAAATAGGAGTTGCTATGAATAAGGGGTTTGGATTTGGAGATACTGTTTTCTATATACCACTTTTTGTAATTGGTATAGTTGGGTTGTTGAAAAGATCTGCATTGGGACTTTTCGCAATGTTAGGTACTATGGCTATTACTGTTTATTGGCCAATTGTTTCATTGTCTACTTTATTTTTTGCAAAAGGGGCTCCGGGATGGTATTTCACAGACTATACATCTTATTCAATATTACTTTCACTAATTATCCTTTATGGAATCTGGGGTTTTTGGTTTCTATATAGAAACAGAGGTGTTTTGGTGAAAAGGTGAAGGGAATAAAAGAACTAAACAGCTCACAACAAACACTCATAGTGTATACCGAAATTAGTTGTACATATGAAGTTTATGCATATAAAATATATTTGTAAAGAGAAAAATACTTTAAATCAATGAGGAGCGCAGCATAGTGCAGGCGTTGGCAACATGCAAAGGACAAACTATAAGAATTAAACAAAGCCAAGATATATAAATGGGAATTTTAAATGTAGAAATTAAGGCAAAATCTGAAAATCAAACCGAAATTAGAAAAATACTGAAATCAAAAAAAGCGGAATATAAAGGAACAGACCATCAGGTTGATACATACTTTAATGTTGAAAATGGACGATTAAAATTAAGAGAAGGAAATATAGAAAATAATTTAATCCATTATATAAGAGAAAATATAAAAGGCCCTAAACAATCGAAAATAATTCTTTTAAAATCAGAGCCCAATTCATCTTTAAAACAACTATTATCTACCGCTATTGGAGTATTAACTATAATTGACAAGAAAAGAGAAATTTACTTTGTAGAAAATGTGAAATTTCATATTGATACAGTAAAAGAATTAGGAACATTTGTAGAAATTGAAGCAATCGACAAAGATGGAACTATTGGAAAGGAAGAATTATTATCACAATGCGAATATTATCTTGATTTGTTTAATATTCCGAAGAGTAATTTGATCTCTGTTTCTTATAGTGATTTAATTTTAAAAAAGAACAAAAAATTATAATTGATAAAAATATTAGTTTAAGTGATAAAACAAAAAATAATTTTTAATTTTATGTCATTGCTAAACTGAAAATTAGTGAATTAAAATCCTCTGCTTTTTATATACAAGCCATTATAACCAATTAAGAAAAAGACAATTGTTTAAAACTAAACTTCTTTAAATGAGTACAAAAGACAATCAAATTAACTACGTTGAATTCAAAACGAAAGACATTGAAAAAATAAAAGAATTTTATGCTAAATCTTTTCATTGGACTTTTACTGATTACGGACCAACTTATACAGCTTTTTCAGAAAGCGGACTTAAGGGTGGATTTGTAAAAACTGAAAATGAAATTGTGAATGGAGCCTTGATCGTTTTGTTTCATAAAGATCTTGATGATATAAAAAATAGAATTATCAAATTTGGTGGTGAAATCTCAAAAGATATTTTCTCTTTCCCAGGTGGTAATAGATTTCATTTCATCGACCCAGCCGGGAACGAACTAGCAGTTTGGTCAGATAAATAAAAAATAATCATTCAGTAACCAACAAAAATGAAAGACATTGATATTATGGACAAAGCACTTAAAACAATGATTGACAATATGCCTGAAAAAACTGGTAAGTCATTAGATGATTGGAAAATAATCTTAAAGGATAAATCATTTGAAAAACATTCTGAAGGAGTAAAATACTTAAAAACGGAACATAATGTAACTCACGGTTTTGCAAACACTATTGTAACGCTTTCAAAAGACGAAAATAATTCAGAAGAAGACCTTATTGAGACTCAATACAAAGGCAAAGAAAATTTGTTTCCAATTTATAAAGAACTAATTGTTCTAATAAAGACATTGGGAACTGATGTAACAATTACACCGAAAAAAGGAAGTGTAAGTATCATTCGGAAACGGCAGTTTATTTTGATTAAACCTGCAACCAAAACAAGAATTGATTTAGGATTTAAGTTAATAGACAAACCGACAACTAAAAGGCTTGAAAATTCTGGGCCTTTTGGAGCTATGTGTACTCATAGAGTACAAATATCCGATGTTAAAGAAATTGATAATGAATTGAAAAATTGGATCAAAGAAGCATATGAAAAGTCGAAATAACTGGCTACAACAACATCTAAAAATTATTGCGGTTTTTTGGCTAAATTCCTGGGTAAGTGTATATTTATAAAATAATTAATAACGGACAATAAGAGCTGTTTAATTCGTAACAATTCTAAAACCAAACGTTGTGTGCAACCAAACAGAACTATACAGACAGAGATTTTCACTCACTTAATAAGGAAATGAAATGACAGAATTAGAATTAATAGTAGACTTTCATAAAGATGCTAAAAGACAAGGACCTGGAAGTTCTTTTGAAACTATAAAAGCTTTAAATTTTATAAACATCAATAGAAACCATAAATTAAAAATTGCGGATATTGGATGTGGTTCAGGAGATCAAACAATTGCGCTTGCTCAGAATATAGAAGGACAAATAACCGCAGTTGATTTATTTCCCGAATTTTTGGGAAAATTGAATAGTAAAGCGAAAGAACTGGGCTTACAAGATAAAATAACAACACTTGAAAAGTCAATGGAAGAATTACCTTTTGACAATGAAGAATTTGATATCATCTGGTCAGAAGGAGCAATTTATAATATAGGGTTTGAAACTGGCATAAAAGAATGGAAAAGCTATTTAAAAACTGGTGGATATATAGCTGTAAGTGAAATATCTTGGATTACAAATTCCAGACCAAAAGAACTTGAAGATTATTGGAATAAGGAATACCCTGAAATAGATACAGCATCAAACAAAATCAGAATATTAGAGGAAACCGGATACTCACCTGTTGGATATTTTATTTTGTCACAAAACAGTTGGATAGATAACTATTACAAACCAATGGAAAAACGATTTTCTGCTTTTCTTGAAAAACATAACAATTCAGAAATGGCAAGAATCATGGTAAAGGAAAATAAAGAAGAAATTAGAAATTATCAAAAGTATAAAGACTATTATAGTTACGGATTTTATGTTGCTAAGAAATTATAGACGGAATAGAAATGGCAGCATACAATAAAGGCTATACCCAATAATATAAACAAGATGAAAAAAATAATAATTATTCTAACTATTCTTCCTCAAGTAGTTTGTACTCAGAACAATCATTTTGTGCCGGACGACTTTGCAGCTCCGGACACTCTAGAGAATGAACATTTCAGAATTAGAATGCTCACTGTTAACGATGTTGTGAAAGATTACGATGCTGTAATGTCTAGTATCGATCATTTGAAAAAAATGTATCCATCTTCTAATTGGCCTTCTAAAGACTTAACACGTGAACAGGATTTAATTGATTTGGGGTGGCATCAGAAGGAATTTCAAATGAGATCTTCTTTTACGTATACAGTAGTTGAATTAGATGAAAGTAAAGTAATAGGCTGTATATACATTTTTCCAACCAATAAGGGCGATTATAACGCTGAAATTACTATGTGGGTTCGATCAAGTGTTTTAAAAGAAGGTCTTGACTCAATTCTGTTTAATACTGTGAAACACTGGATTATAAAAGAATGGCCATTTGATAAAGTCGCATATCCGGGGAGAGTAATTACTTGGAAAGAATGGGAATTATTAAAGTAAAAACTGGATATAACAATAATATTTAAACAGGCATTTATTAAACCAGTTGGTAGAAATTAAAAGAAACTGGATAGAATGATTTCCAAAAAAGAAAGAGAAAGATATGTTGCATTTCTACGCGGAATAAATGTAGGTGGACATCATAAAATACCTATGGCCGACATTCGAAAAGAATTAGAAGAATTGGGTTTCACGAACGTAGTGACCTTATTAAATTCAGGCAATGTCATCTTCGATTCAATCACAAATAATAAAGAGGAGCTTGAAAATACTATTTCAGAAAAATTGCAGATAACTTTTGGTTTTCCAGTTCCTACCATTATTAGAAAGACTAAAACGATCTATAAAATGTTTAATGACTCACCTTTTCAAAATATTAAGATGACTAAAAACATTCGATTGTACGTTTCATTTTTGAAGAAAAAAACAAAATCCAATCTGGAGTTGCCTTGGGCCAGTCCTGATAATTCATATAAAATAATTGGGCGAAGGGATAAAGCCATTTTCAGTATTTTAGACCTTTCAGTTTCAAAAACACCAAAAGCAATGGAAGCTTTTGAGAAATTTTTTGGAACGGATATCACAACTAGAAATTGGAAAACGATAGAACGTATTATAAAGAAATTATAACCCAGTTACTCATAATGTTTATAAATCATGCTCACTTTTGAATTTCGATGAAGGCTTTTATATTAATTGTTTTATACAAAAATCACTATCTTATCTTTCTTAAAGCAGAATTGCATTTAGAAGGACATTGGATATAATTTGATATTTGAAAATGAAAAATTTAGGCGATATGGTATTGCTTGGAGACGAGCGTCTGTATAAAGTATGCGAACCAATTAAAAAATCAGAATTACATTTGATAAAAGAGTGGGTTGTAGATCTGGACAATGTCATGAAAGAGATCAGGGAAAAGTACAATTTCGGACGTGCTATTGCGGCTCCTCAATTAGGAATAATGAAAAGATTGATCTATATGAATATAGATAAGCCTGTTGTTTTTATAAACCCAAAATTTACTTTTATGAGTGATGAAAAAATTTGAGCTCTGGGACGACTGTATGAGTTTACCAAACCTTTTGGTTAAAGTAAAACGACATAAAAAAGTAACAATAAAATACCTCGATGAAAATTGGGAACCCCAGAAATGGGAGATGGAGAATGATCTGTCTGTGTTAATACAGCACGAATACGACCATTTAGAAGGAATTCTGTGTACCATGAGAGCTATAGATTCAAAATCATTCAAATGGAGATAAAAGCTACAAAGGATTCTTTATTTTATCTAAATAATCCTGACAATAAAATTGTAGAGAATGTAACCTGTGCTATTCTTAAAAAAAGTAAGTCACTTGAATTTCATTCATCCTTGCCTTTGTACCAACCTACACCATTGGTTCATTTACCTGACTTATCTAAAAAATACAAGGTTGGCAACATCTATCTTAAAGATGAATCCTTCCGTTTTGATTTAAATGCGTTCAAAGGCTTAGGTGCTTCGTATGCCATTAATGAAATCCTTAAAGAGAAACCTCATATAACAACCTTTTGTACAGCCACGGATGGAAATCATGGACGGGCTGTAGCATGGTCTGCTAATTTTTTTAATAAAGAGGCTGTTGTTTTTGTTCCAAAGGATACAACCAAACAGCGTATGGAAGCCATTAAAAAAGAAGGTGCTAAAGTTGAACAAGTAAATGGAGACTATGATGAAACTGTTGTCTATGCTGAGGAAAGAAGTAAAATAAATGGTTGGGAGCTAGTACAGGATACGGCCTGTAGAAATTATAAAGAAATACCCGCACAGATTATGGCTGGTTATTTAACACTCTTCAAAGAAATAGAAGATAGCCTTCACTCACAGCTTCAAGCAAAAATAGATATCGTTTTTTTGCAAGCGGGAGTCGGTAGTTTTGCAGGTGCAGGAATATTTTATTATCTCGAAAAATATGCTGCAAATCGCCCTAAGATAGTAATTGTTGAACCCAAAGAAGCTGATGCCATTCTTTCCTCATTTAAAAAAGGGGAAATAAGTACTTCAAAAGGAAATGGCACAACAATCATGGCAGGACTTAATTGTGGAACTCCGTCATTGGGAGCTTGGAATCTATTAAAAAACGGAACAGATGTCTCTATTAAAATTGATGATAAATATTCAATGCAAGCCATGCGAGAATTATACTACCCCATTGGTTCAGATAAAAAAATAATCTCCGGGGAATCTGGTGTTGGAGGTTTCGCTGGGTTTATCGCAATAATGAAAGATGATGAGTTTTCATCACTTCAAAAGGAATTAAATATAGATCAAAATACCAACATTCTTTTTATAAGCACAGAAGGCGCAACGGATATAGATATGTTTAATCATATTGTTGGGTCTAAAAATAGAAATATAATCATATAATCGCACTTCTTATACTGAATAACTATATCTGAAAACTAATTTTCTATTCAAAAGACATAAAGGTAATTTTGGGAGTTGTTTTTGCCGTCCATTTAGCTAAGCTCCATAATATTGGAACCAATTCTTCGCTTTTTTCTGCTAAAGAATATTCCACTCTTGGTGGAGTTTCAGCAAACTTTTCTCTTAAAATTAGTCCGTCGGCCTCTAATTCCCTTAATTGATCGGTTAATACTTTTCGAGATATGGCTGGCATAAACATAATGAGTTTTCCAAAACGTAAACTACCTCTACTAAGTAAAAAAAGTATAATGGGTTTCCATTTGCCTCCTATGATATTCATGGCGTGTGTTATTGGACAATTATTCGGATTTTCAATTATTCTTCTAGGTAAAACTTTGCTTTCCATAATTGGTTACATATTGGTTACTACTTTATTTGTCAAAAGTACAACAATTAGTTTATAAATCGAACTATTAATAGTACGTTTGTTAAACTATTAAAAAATTTATAAAATAAAAGACATGAAACATTTAATTATTTATTCACATTTAAATCCAGTTAGTTTTACAAAAGCCATAGTTGATAAAGTAGAAAAAGTTGCCCAGGAAAAAGGTGACGAAGTAAAAATTATTGATCTTTATAGCGATAAATTTAACCCTGTCTTAGGGTTTTCAGATATTGAACACATGTTTATGGGAAAGGATGCTCCGGAGGATGTTGCAAATTATCAAGAAATGGTAACATGGGCAGATCACCTCACTTTTGTATATCCTTTGTGGTGGGCACAAATGCCAGCCATGTTAAAAGGTTTTTTAGACAGAGTGTTTGCTAATGGGTATGCTTTTGAATATGGAGAAGACGGAATGCCAAAAGGCTTATTGGAAGGTAGGACTGCTAAACTCTATATAAGTACTGGAAACTCTGCCGAATACTATGAGGAAAGCGGAATGTATAATGCACAAATAAGGGTAAATGACATAGGGATTTTCGAGTTCTGTGGCATAAAAGCTGACACCACATTTTTTGGTAATGTTGCTATGGGTACTGATGAAATGAGAAAAGGTTATTTAAACAGTATTGTCTAAGTCAAATATAAAAATTAAAGAGTCTATATTAATAAAAAGTGGAAACCACCAACTATTGGATAAAGAGGTAAAAAACAAACTATAGAAAATATACACAAAAGTTGTAAATTTGGCTATGAAAAAATCTATCTGTCTTATATTTACAATACTTCTTTTTATACCTTTCAACAGCTTCAGTCAAAATATCGACCCTAACGATGTTTCGAATATCAAAATAAAAAATGCAGCCAGAGAAATAATGACCGCAGCAGCTACTTGTGCTCTGATCACTTTAGATGAAGAGGGTCGTCCAAGGGTCAGAGTAATGGATCCTTTTCTTCCCGAAAGTGATTTTACGGTTTGGTTTGGCACCAATCCTAAAAGTAGAAAAGTAGATCAAATTAAAAAGAATCCCAAAGTAACTTTGTATTATTTAGATAGCGATGCCTCAGGATACGTTATGATCCATGGAAAAGCTCAATTAGTTGATGATCAAAAGGTAAAAGAAAAGCGATGGAAAGATGAATGGGAAGCCTTCTATCCAAACAAGCCTGAAGGTTATCTTTTGATCAAAGTTTCCCCCGAATGGATGGAAGTTGTTAGTTATACTCATGGTATTTTAGGTGATCCTACAACATGGCAACCGCCTGTAATAATGTTTGATTAAAAAAATGGGGATGAATGAAAATTTGAACATAAAGGTAAGAGAGGTTCAATTAAAAGATGTTGAATTAATTGCTGATTATTGGCTCAACTCTGATCCTGATTTTTTGGTTAGTTTGGGAGTTGATCTAAACAAACTTCCAACAAGAAATGGATTATGCAAAATGTTAACGGAACAAATTAACACACCATTAAAAAACAAGAAATCATACGCACTGATATGGGAACTCAATGGAAAACAAATTGGACATTCAAATGTAAATGGAATTGAGTTTGGAAAACAGGCAACAATGCACTTGCATTTATGGAAATATGACCATAGAAAGAAAGGATTTGGAACCAAATTAGTGAAAAAATCACTCCCTTTCTATTTTAAAGAACTAGAATTGAACAACTTGTTTTGCGAACCTTATGCTTTAAATCCAGCTCCAAATAAAACACTTGAAAAGGTCGGATTTGAATTTGAAAAGAAATACATGACAATTCCGGGCTCATTAAATTTTAAGCAAGAAGTAAATCGCTGGAGATTGACCAAAGTGAAATATAATAAAATAACAAATCGAAACAAGCGATAAAATATTAGGGGTTTAGTGCTTGATATTGTTTATTAACAAACTAAAATGGAAATAGTAGTTATATCTTTTGTTGCGTTTATTGTATCTATTCTAACATTCTTTTCCGGTTTTGGATTGGGAACCATCCTAACTCCTGTTTTTATGATCTTCTTTCCTGTTGAATTGGCCATTGCTTTGACAGGTGTTGTTCATTTTCTTAATAATATTTTTAAAATCATATTAGTCGGAAAAAACGCGGATAAAGCAGTATTATTAAAGTTTGGTATCCCTGCAGTTATAGCAGCCTTAGGTGGTGCATGGTTATTGCTGCATATCCCAGATGCCAAACCCTTATTTACCTATGAAATGTTAGAAAAAACATGGGAAGTTTATCCAGTAAAATTTATCATTTCAATTTTACTCATCATTTTTGCGACTATGGATTTAGTCCCATATTTCAGAAAATTACAGTTTGGAAAAGAAAAATTACCCTTGGGTGGAGCTTTGAGTGGGTTTTTTGGTGGACTTTCAGGAAATCAGGGTGCATTGCGAAGTGCATTTCTTATTAAAGCAGGTCTTTCAAAAGAAGCATTTATAGGAACGGCAGTAGTTGTTTCGGCTTTTGTTGATATTACACGATTGAGTGTCTATGCATCCGGATTTTCCAAATCTGGACTTACAGATAATCTGACATTGGTAACTTCTGCCACTTTAGCAGCAATAGTAGGGGCTTATATTGGAAACAAATTATTAAAAAAAGTAACATTAAAATTTTTGCATATAATTGTAGCTATCATGCTAATACTAATTTCTATAGCACTGGCTTCAGGATTGATCTAATTAAGAATAAGGAAGCACATATCATTGGCTGAGAAATTGCTTCATTATTCCAAAAAGAAAGACTGAAGTAACTTTAGAACTAAATAACAAACAGATGAAAAAAGTATATTTTGCCATAAGTTACTCCAATAGAAAACAATTTGACAAAGAAATCGAAAGTTTACAAAATTTATTCTCTAAAAAGAATATGGAATTATGCGTATTTGTGGATAAATATAATTTCAAAGCAAATCAAGAAGAAGAAATGATGAAAGCTGCATTTGAAGAAATTAACAATTCTGATTTTCTTATTGCTGAGTTGACTACAAAATCAATAGGTGTTGGAATCGAAATTGGTTATGCATTTGCAAAGGAGAAACCAGTAGTTTACTTACGGAAAAATGATTCGGAATACTCAACAACTGCTTCCGGATGTTCTTTTTCTGTTATAGAGTATGAAAATGAATTGGATTTAGTTGAAACGATGGAAAGACTGTTAAACACGAAATTTATTGACTCCGTTTAAAATTACTCACTGTAATAATTTTATGCTTAAATTTGAATTAATAGGAAACTGACAAACCAATAACTTGGCTGTAAAACAAAATGGTTTTAAAAAAGTCTTAGAATGAAAAATACAATTAAAAAAATATGACTATAGCAGTAGCCCAATTTGAGCCTAGGGATGGAGATAAAACCTATAATTTATCGATTATTGAAAAACTAACCAAAAAAGCTAAATCAAAAGGAGCGGATTTAATTAGTTTTCATGAAATGTCTGTAACTGCGTATACTTTTACAAAAGACCTTAATTTGGATGAAATTACAGAGCTGGCTGAAGAGGTGCCAAATGGAAATAGCACCCTAGAATTGATGAGAATTTCAGATAAATACGATATTCCAATTCTTGCCGGATTAGTAGAAAAAGAAAACAACAAGATCTATAACACCTATATATGTGTTTCAAACCATGAGCTGGTAGCAAAATTTAGAAAAATACATCCATTTATAAGTAAATTTATGTCAGCGGGCAATGAGTATGTTGTTTTTGACCTATTAGGGTGGAAATGTAGCATACTAATATGTTACGATAATAATGTAATTGAAAATGTTAGAGCAACTTCTTTATTAGGAGCAGAACTTATATTCGCACCACATGTTACAGGTTGTACCCCATCTTCCATGCCGGGAAGAGGTTATGTCAATGATAAATTGTGGCGGAATAGAGATAACGATCCTGTATCATTAAGGATGGAGTTTGATGGTCCAAAAGGCAGAAAGTGGTTGATGAGGTGGCTTCCCGCAAGAGCTTACGATAATGGTGTTTACTATGCTTTTACAAATCCTATAGGCTATGATGGTGAACATCTTAAAAATGGAAACTCTATGATAATTGATCCATTCGGAGAGGTACTGTCTGAAATAAAATCTTTCGAGAATGACATATCTATTGCAAAAATTGTAAAAGACAAAATTGAATTGTCGGGTGGTAACAGGTATAAAAATGCT